>MDTE01087258.1_pt1 | contig 17901 bp, 9 predicted proteins | sample 811231 | NCBI WGS metagenome assembly MDTE01 (sample SAMN05326651, study PRJNA326480) | marine metagenome | isolation source: seawater | place: Indian Ocean: Red Sea | collected 2010 | reverse complement strand
CCATTGGCTCACAACGGAGCCATCAGATGGGTCAATCTTCGCAGTCTTAGCCAGTCCATTGGTGGCCGTGAACGTAGCGAATATGTGAGTGTCAGATGAACTCAAACCATTGACACTTCTTGCCCAATCAGCGGCATATCCATTTATAACTGTTCCATTGCTATCCACCTGCAGAATATATGGGCTCGGCGTCCCATCAACGGCTAACCACCAATGATTGCCATATTGCGTCAAGCCTTTGACATCAGTCGTGATTGCTATGCCAGATGGGATAGAAGATTTATATACTGTGTCTGTTGTCGTTGATGCATAGTAGATGTAATTCCACTGTTGTCCATCAACCGATTCACTCGCGATCGAAATGGCCTTTATAGCAAGTGAAGACACACCATCCACAAGTGGAGTGTAGCTCTCACCAGATCTAGGATCGCCATTCCCAGTATCGTTCAGCTCGTGAATCTGATTCCCTTTGGCCACAAAATAGCGCTCATCGGAATGATGAACTATGGCATCGACACCATCAAAGGTTTGCTGCTGTGTTTCATGATTCCATGCTTCAATGCTATTCCCAGCCAGTTCTGTACCATCCCGGTCCATCTTCACAAATGCTCTGTGGTTATTATCATCACGAACCACAACGAGAGCGTTGTCAGTAGCATTCCAGGTCACATCGCCAGCTCCATCGCACATAAACGTGGAGTTACAATCACCTGGAACCGTTTGACTGCCACTCAAAGCCCCTGTCGAGGTATTCATTTTGGTGATCGTGGTCCACTCGTCCCAACCACTTCCAGTTGTGATCCACAAGTCCGCTCCATCATACGCAAGTCCAGTTGCAGAATCAGACGGAGCTGCGTAAATATCCAATATCGCTGGTGTCGGGTAAGAGTCACTCAATTTCATAACGTAGTCTCTAGGTGAACCATCAACCAGCAACCACCAGTTATCGCCTACCTTAGCCATACCCTGAACGTTAGTCGTAGGATTGACTTCTGATGGGAAACTGGCCTTGTACACTGCGTCATCACTACCTAATTGTTCTGCGTAGTACAACACATCCCATGAGATCCCATCGATGGTTTCCGCATTGACCGCCATCGCCTTAATCGATGTTCGGCCGGTCATTTCCACGGTACTGTTTACGGAAGCATCGTTGTTGTTGGTGAGAGATCCAGTGTTTATCGAGTACAACTGATTACCATTCACCGCATAAAGAGTACCGCTTGAGGCTCGATATGCCAGTGCATTACCTCCCATGAAGCCACTCATACTATTATCGTTAACTCGCTTCTGGGACAGTCCTCCATCACCAGGGGTCAATGTATTCAAAGCTCGCCATGCATCATTATCACGAACGGTCACGAAGTATTGACCCGTGTACACGACATCCCCTTGGTCGTCACAAACCTGAGAGGGCTCGTTATTCCACCCGCCACAATCGCCAGGTATCACTACCCGGGTTCCAACGGCACCTGTAGCTGGGTTCACTGGCACTATAGCCCGGGTCGGGCTACTGTCATTATCGGTGTAATAAAGAGACGTGCCGTCGTAAGTAAGACCACTCGCATCACTCGTACCTGTTGGGTAACTAGCTGCTATCGCACATGCTTGATCGTCACAATTAGCAGCAAGCTTCAACAGGTAATCCACAGGTGTACCATCAACTAGTAACCACCAGTTACTGCCGTCGTTGACCATACCCTGAGTATTCTTGGTGACACTGATACCTGAAGGCACACTAGCTTTGTAAACGTTATCTGTGGCTGCCGATGCGAAATACAGCGAGTCCCAGGCGATACCATCGAGGGTCTCAGTCACGGAAGAAAGGGCCTTAATCTGCCCGACGCCGCTGATTGTCCACTGCTGGCCTCCACTAAATTGCAGGCCCGAGGACACAGTCGCTGTGTAGAGTGTTCCTGCCTTAGCAGTCACATAAGTGCCATCGGAGAGCTTGGTAACCGCATCCATACCATCAACTGAGAACTCGTGCAGATTATGCAAATATCCCTGTGCTATTTCACTGCCCTGGCCATCAAGCTGGGTGAATCCATTGTAATTTTGGTCTGATCGAACCAACCCAAACTCTGTGCCGGTCCAAACGATATCACCCTGATCACCGCAGCTGTTCTGGTTGTTGTTACAGTCACCTGGAACGTTTAGCCCGTTTGCTGTGTTCTGACCATTGATAGACGCCACAACTGCGCCCGTGGTGGTCGACATAGGATATATTTTCCTATCCTCACTGCCACTGCCGTTATCAACAACCCAGAGGTTCGTGCCATCATAGGTCACACCCGTAGTGCTGTTAGAAGGGGTAGGATAGACGGACGTCACAGCATCGTTAGTTGCGTTCAGCTTGAGTAGGTAGTCACTCGATGCGCCTGCCAGCCCATCAACAACAAGCCACCAGGTTCCGTCAACATTTGCCATTCCCTGCACATTTGTGGAAGGCTGGAGAGCAGCCGGGAAGGCTGATTTGAAGACTTTATCTTTTTGAGTAGAAACGTAGTACAAGACATCGTACGTATCGTTATTAGATCCTTCCGTGGCGTACCACAGGCCCTTGATTTGGTTGACAGTCTGGTTTGACTCATTCTTAATCGGGCCATAGGTGGTCATCGATTGCATGTTATCGTTCCCAGACCACTCGTTCTTGTAGATATAAGAACCTGAAGACGTGTAGAAAGTCGTCCCACCACCAAACGCTAGCCCTTCATATCCATTTTCAGGAGTATTATTTTTGCTGTTTTCACCGCCCTCGCTATCAAATCCCTCTATACCATTGTGATTACCATCAATTCTCACGGCAACGAACTGATCAAGCTCTGCGTCGTACGTGAGACCACCAGGTCCGCTACACAAAGTTTCGTTGTTGTCACAGTGACCCGGTATGGTCACCACAGGACCAGAGGTGGTTCCTGTGGTGGGGTTAATTTTCTGCATCCGAGATTTGGAATTACTATCATACCAACCAACCCACAAGTCAGAACCATCGTAGGCAAGAGAGGAGCCCTGACCCTTGTTTGCAGGGGCATCATAGGCTGCCAAAACCGACCCAGTGCTATTTACTTGCATCAGCGTGTCATACGTATCATCGCTTCCACCCGTCACAAGCAACCAGAAATCCGCCCCAACCTTAGCTATACCTACTGCATTGGTTGTAGGAGCCTTACTGACAAACAGGGACGCCTTATATATTCGATCGTTAGCCTGCCCAGCGAAGTAGACGACTTCTTGGGATGTATTGTTATAGGTCTCTGCCACTATATGGAGACCTTTGGCGTTTCCAATCCCACTAATCGTGAAGTCTTCACCAGCGTCTCTATAACTACCAGTTGCCGGCACGGAATTGAGCGTATCTCCATCAATTGTGTAAAAGAGACCAGTCGATGGGCGTAAGCCAATTGAGTCCGCCCCATTCCAAGGAGCCTCAATCACGCCATAACTTTCCCTATCTCCGTTTGCCTGGAAGACAGCGATGCTTCTATCCCATTCGTTACCCTTCGTTTCCCGAACGGCTACGATCCTCGAATTCGACGCATCCCAGGTAATACCTCCAACGCTCCAGTCATGACAGGTATTCCCGCCCCCGACTTGACACCAATCGCTCCCACCCATAGCGACACTACTCTGCAAGGCAGCAGGATTCGCAGTGTTATAGAACCTGAAGAAGCGATCTCCACTTTGACCACTGCCATTATCTGCCAAAACAAGGTTCGTTCCGTCGTATGTTATGCCATCCACCTTGGTGCTCCCCAAATCAACTTGCTGGACAAGCGCACCAGTAGATGCGTTGATCTCAAGCAGCACGTCATTCGGCACACCTTCGACAACTGCCCAGATACTTCCACCAGGCACAACAGTCAGTCCAGTAACATTCTTGGACACTGTGATACCCTGATCGACGTAGGTCGTGTAGACAGCGCCAGAGGTTGCATCACCCAGGTATATTGCGTCGTACGTATCGTTGAGTTTCCCTTTTGTCATACCCTTAACTTGAGGGGTGCCGACACCATCAAGCGCGATGTCCCATGTCGTGTTGTTTTTCTCGATAGCACGACTGCCGCCGTCACGCTCAACAAGAACGCCCCAGTTAAAGTTCTGATTATGTTGTTCGACTGTGTAGTGTTTGCCGTTTGTGAAAGTGAGGGCCTGGTAAGCAAGAGCATCACAACACTCGGCCCACGAACTCCAGTTCTTGGTGCCAGTAGGCGAGTAACTGTACCACTCTCGGGCGCTAAAGCGCGTGTTACCCGCAACGTCAATTGCCAAACCATTCGATGGATCATTGCTTCCATCACGGTTGATAATGCTATCAACTGAAAAGGTCGAAGCAGCCACCTTGAGAATGGCATTCTGCTGACTTTCACCGGCCTTCAACTGATCCCACCCATAGTCCGAGTTGTCGTTGATGAACAAGTACCCTCCATGGTGGGCGATACCAGTCAGGACACTCGTTGCGTCGTTATCAAGAGGATTTTGTCCACCTTTAGCCGCATCTAACCCTTGAATGGTGCTATGGGCTTCGTAGGTACCAGAGTGAGACGTACGCATCACAACGTCTGCATTTGACCCGCCCTGATCGAGAAGTATGTAGAACTTACTCTCCGAGGTGTCGCAGACACCAGTTGTGTCATTACCCTGTGAGTCCTTACATGCGTAAGCCAAACCTTCAATAGTAGTACCGACCCCTAGCTGGTTCCCATTGCCGTCTTGGGTAGGCACATCAAAACTCTTTGAGATGGTTTGCCCGAGCGCTGCGCTACCGACTGGAGTAGCAGGGGTAGTTCCCTGAGGCACGTCAAACAGTGTTGCCGGGGTCGTACTTGCAGCAAGACGCGCAGGCGCCCCACTTGGAAGTGGCTCAATATATTCTGGAACATCAAACACTGCTACTGCTGTAGGAAACTCCGCAGGAGTTCCTGCAGGCCTTGGCTGAGTCCAAGACGGAACAGCGAAAGCTATTTCGTTAGCCGGAACATAGCTAGAACCGAGATCTGATGGCGCACTGTTAGGACGCAGTTCAGTCCACTGCGGAACATCAAACACTTTTACCCCACCTGAGGAATCCCCGATATCGGCTGGAGCGCTTTGAGGCCGCACCTGTACATATTCGGGAACAGTGAATGCTGTTGTAGCTGTCGGTAAAATAGCAGCTGCGTTCGCCGGAGGAGCTCCAACCTCGTATCCAGGAACACTGAATAGGACATCAGAGGCCGGCAGCACCGAAGCTGCCCCAGGTGCTTGCGCAGGAATCACTGGCATCGGGATAGACGCATATGTCGTTGTTGCAGGAAGCACTGGAGGCATATTTGCCGGAGGTGGCGGAGGGGTTACTTGAGGAATGTCAAACATCACCGTCGCGCCAAAATTGTCATCAAGAGACTGCGGTCCGCCTGGAGTTGGGGTCGCAGGGGCGTCAAGAGCAGGTATGTCATATACCTTCTTCATAGAAGGCATCAGGCTGAAGATCGGTTGCGGGCTAAGCCATACAGGGGATGCCCATTTAATGGTGTATACCACCTGCGCATTCCCATATCCGTATCCATAGCTTACAGGATTATATCCATATCCAGTGGCAGGACGTAACCAGTTATAGCCGGTGCCACGAGTTTCATTTGGCAGAACATAAGAAACATTCTGGAAGGCAGTTGTGACGTATACTTTTCCACCACCAGTTTCATTACAATCAATAGATTCATCGGTAACTTCAACTACTGGCAGAGAGGCTGTGCACCCTTGTGGACCCGCTATTGTCAGATCCAGACTTGTTAATTCACTGTATTCATGCTGGCTCATATCTATAGTTCCAGTCAGAATCACAGTGGATCCTAACCTATATGAGCTTTCATCCGAACTAAGGTTCATAGTGAGACCTTTCGCGTCACTGGGAAAGAGCAATAATGCTGCTAACACCAGTAGCCACGCAGCTACGGAAGCCACAGGAATCGGGATTCGTCGTCTTAGTTCATTTATTATTGTAGGCACAGCCAACCTCGTCACAATTATAAGTTCTGCTCATTGTCTGCCAACAAAGAGCATACGTGCGAAGACCTTCTTCGCAATTACCGGTACTCTACCTCAGATTTCAGGCACGTGTCAAGAAATTACTTATCATTTTCAGGCATAAATCCCTGCCTTAACAAAACTTACAGAAAATGCAAAGACGTGAAACAAACCAAGAATTTTTCATGAACCTAATGGAGCTTGGGAAAAATCAGTGACGCCTTCATCACCTAGCCAATATTGGATGACCAGGTAATTACCAGTCATTTCCTTGAAGTCTATAACACCATAGTGATTGCCCTGTTTGAACACAAGAAGGCCGGTGTTGCAGCTAAGTTCTTTCGTTCCAAACAGAACTTTATCAGACGTGTAACTGAGCGAGGAAACATCAGTCAAAGCCACAAGACTCTGGGATCCTTGATACCCTGTCTTCCATGACTTACACGGTGATCCTGATATGGCATTAGCTATCGATACAGAGGGATTCAGCCCCACCGAACTCCCACCGGCATGAAAAAACCCCATATCCGTACCATCACTGGTCCATGTCAAACTTCCCGATCCAAGATTGAAATACTGACCACTGTAGAGCGTGACAGTATTGTGATTTCCTCCCCACTGTGGTGTTGGGGTTGGTGTTGGCGTCGGGGTTGGGGTTGGCGTTGGCTGACCGCCTGATGATCCAATCGTCACTGAATTAGCTAATGGAGAAACTCCCAATGCGGAAAACCATGACGGTATCCCCATATCAATCACATCCCACCGCACGGTATAATCACCGGCCGTCAACGGCGCAACCACTGTGACATTCGCTGTCACACTCTGGCCATTTGTTACATCACTAGTTAAAGGTGTCCATCCTCCCGTCCCCACGTATGCCCCGCCGGAATCATGCACGTGATAGCTCACATAAAACGTCCCTGCAGACCAGGTCTTCGATCCACTGTTCGTCAGCGTCACCTGCACAGGTGCTGTCTCTCCAGTTCCTAAACTCGACCCTAGTGTCGATGATCCCCACGTTATCCCATACGTTAACGGTGCGGGACCTGCATTCGGGCTTGGTATTGCACGAGCATAATAGGCATCAGCATTACCATTGCGGGTATCAGTCCAAGCAGCATGAACGTATCCATTCTCTGAAGCGACCCCAATATAGTCGCCAATAAACAGTCCTCCAAATCCATCGTTCGCCGGATCTGATTCCACGGTACTCAATCTAAGGTTCGCACTAAATGACTGAGCACCATCATAAGAAGAGGCAAGGTATGTGTGGTACTTAATGTTGTTCGGGTCGTCCCGCCGATCGTTGAACACGACATCAACCCTGCTGCCATCAGGGGCAACGCTGATCCACGGAAAAAACTGATCCCGGAGTAACCCAGGAGTGTCATCATTGACACGCACAGGAGTACTCCAAGTCACACCTCCGTCTTGAGATGCACTCACGTACACATTGCTTGCTTCATTCGCAGTCCACTCAGCCCATGTCAAATAAATATGACCACTGACGGGATTTACGGCCATAGAAGGAAATCCGTTGACACGAAATTCCGTGGAAATGAGTCTGGACCACTGCCCCTGCTCCCGTGGAAGTGCAAACTGACATGCAACCCGAACCGGATTACCAAACGTCGCTCCACCATCAGAAGACTTCACGATATGGATAGCCTGTTGCTGAAAGACTGGCAATGCCGAAGCAGTCAGTTGTGTTGATGTGATCGGGCAGGCATCGTCAGTTGTCTGATACGAAACGTAGAGATTGCCCTGATTATCAACTACTGGAATAGATCCATGACTATAGGTATCCGAATCTCCTCCAATACGAACTGTTTGTAGCACGGTTGATGCATCAGGAGAAAGGCTCGCTACGAGAATAGGAGATGCCACATAGGTGTCTTTACATCCGCCCTCATATATAAACTGGGTATAACTCACGTACACACGTCCATCGTAAGTCCCACCACTGTTATCCACCGCAATAAACTCTTTGTCTGCCACATAAGAATACGGAGCCGGTCCGGCATTCGCTGCAACCTGTACAGGCGGGCCCCATGTTACACCGTTGTCCACTGACCGAGAGGCGTAGACACCAGCTTCCGATTGACAACTATCCACGTTCGCATCGAGTGGACGAGCTACTGATGCGAAATAGAGCTCACCCGCAGAACTGTATGCAAGTGCTGGGTCTCCTTTAGGATAAACTGATGCAGGGTATCCTGGAATGACCTGACTCTGCCAGTTAGCGCCTCGATCCAGACTCCAATAGACAGCGGCGCGTGAGGCTCCGTGGCGATAGTCATTTGCTCCCAATGCCATAATATCCGGATTGGTCGGATGTAGAGCGATAATGGTCTCGTTTTGTGGAAGTTGACTAGAATCGGTATTTACAAGCACATTCGCCACATCCAGATAGTCATAACTGAATGACCCATGCGCCACTGGTGCCCGGGTTTCGAAGTCAGAAACCTGCATACTTGCTGCAACACAAAGCACCGCTATGATACTAAGAAGGGAAAAACGCAGCGCCTTCGTTATGAGAGCCAATTTGAAGTTCCTACCCATTCGCCCCAATAATCACTCCAATATATTTTTCCCTTATTCGGAATTCTTATATAAGACTAACAACACAGGATGAAGATACTATGCGTAATATATACCGAAATCGTGAAGATTTTAGAACCACGCACTCCGACACCAGAACTCTATGAACTCGGGAAAGCATTCCACATCGCATAATCGAGCACTCAGCATAGCTATAGTCATCTTGGACCTCAGATAACTACTCACATGGCGGGAGTAGGAGGGAGTCGAACCCACCCTCCCTCACGCGAGTGAAAGAGCAACGGATTTGAAGTCCGCAGAACCCACCGGGGCCCATCTACTCCCTAGGTATGGGTCGTGGCGGAGTCGCCGCGACCCACGTTAACAGTCTGCTATTATCAGGCTATTGAACTATCAAGTCGCTTCTTAAGTTCAGCCTTTGGAACAGCACCGACCACCTGATCAGCAGGTGCACCATTTTTGAAGATCAACAGTGTCGGGATAGCCATCACGCTAAATTGTTGGGCAAGAGCTCCAGCATTATCGACGTCTACTTTAGCAAATTTCACACGCCCATCGTATTCCTCAGCAAGCTCTTCTACAACGGGTGCAATCATCTTACATGGACCGCACCACTCAGCCCAGAAATCCACCAGAACAGGTATGTCCGATTCCAGAACCTGAGATTGAAATGTTGCGCCGTCTACTTCTATTGGTTTAGCCATTCTCTCCTACCTCCATCGTTCATCTTGGGTACCACTCATTGTGTTAGCATCAACACCACCGGTCAATCTTACAGCAGAGATACCATACCATCAAGCTATTTCCTACACGATGTGAATTAATCTCTAGTTCGTTGCACCTGTGTGCAAGCGAGCTTATAAAGCTCTTCAGTCATCGTGAAGAGCTTTACAGTACCTTGAAATTGGTCGGGGTGATTGGATTTGAACCAACGACCCCCTGCACCCCATGCAGGTGCGCTTCCGGGCTGCGCCACACCCCGACGGTTATTAGTATTTTACCAGAAGCGATACGCCTCTTTTCCATAGATTCTTAAGTACCATGTTAAGCAAACCATTTTTCCAACGATTCAGCATTTCTTTCTATCCATCGCGTATTAAGATGAATACGCTCGACAGCCTGATCAATTGCCCTTGCAGCTGATGGTGCAGGATTATTCTCAAAAAATGCTGTCACTTCATTCGCTCTTTCTGCACTCGCGAAACCACCAGCGATACCGACCAATCGTGCTATTGCGAACCCGCCTCTCCCGTACCGTCTATCAAATTCCTTCCAGTTTTCGCGCAAGAAATTCCACGCAAGGTCCCGACCATCGGGATTTGCAGACGCCACAGCTACAACTACCAGAGGGGCATCCTGGGCTCTCACATCAGATCCCATAGCTCGATTCAACGTTTCGCTGAGCAAGTCACGAGTTTGGAATCTAGCCAATGCCCCCAGAAGCCGCATCTTCTCCTCTTGCAACGTAGCTTCTCGCTCCAGACCCCACAAGTTCTCATACGCCTCGTTATCTCCAGTAAGCGCGACCAGCCCGTATACAACCCCACGGATATCAGGGTTTATGGGCTCTTTCGTTGATAAAAATCTGTTGAATCGATCACGCGCCGTCTGCAATGTCGCCTGATCTCCATAGCCTCCAGCCTGCCCAAGAACAGTAGCTCTCAGAAGAGCATCTCGGTGTCCTTCATCAGGAGAAGCATCCCATCCGACACGTGAAGCAATGCCACTGAAAATGGATAAGGCAAACTCGCGAAATGCGCCTAGATAAGGTTGATCATAAAGAAGCGCCTCAAATCCCTTCAGATTCATGGCCAAATCTGTCCAAACAGACGCATCATCCTCCCCCTTGTAGGCCGCTGCCAACTCGAGAAAATCAGTTGCAGGACCAAAGCCTGCCCTCATCAAAGCATAGGTATCGTCTTGTATGCCAAGACGATCAACTGCCGGCAGGGCCTGCCTCGCAATAGCCGCAACTATTCGAAAAAAAGCATCCCCGGAGTAACGGGATCTGTAAAACCCGGTTCTCCCAGCGTTCACAACGAGCCACTGATCATCGGCATTCCCTATGGCGCTATTGAGTGAGATGGAAGCATTCTGCCCATCCATGAGATGCACTTGAGGAGTTGCTGCCGCAGCGCTGGCAACTCTGACCGGTATTTGCCATAAAGAGTTATTGTCACTCTCCTCTGTAAGCAAATGATCGTACAAGAATCTTTCTTGCACCACCGTTATCGTGTTTGTAATATTCTGAGAGGAATCGAGCGTTAACAAAGGGTGCCCAGTCTGCTTCACCCAACTATCCATCATATCTTCCACCGGATGCCCTGAAGCCTGCGATAACGCCCTCCATAAATCTCTTGTTTGTGCGTTCGCATACTGATGTTCAGACAGATAGGCCTGTAATCCTTTTTGGAAAGTGTCCGGGCCAAGAAACTGCTCCAGCATCCGTAAAGTAGCTCCACCCTTGCTATAACTAATAGCATCAAACAACTCTCGAATCTCAGAGGGATTCCCGACATTTGCCTCTATTGGGTGAGAATTCCTAAGTCCGTCAAGGCTAAGACCACTATTAGTGTCAGCACTTACAAACTGAGTCCACATATCCCATTCCGGATATAGGTTGTCAACCGCTTTATCTCCCATCCAGGAAGCAAAGCTCTCGTTTAGCCATAAGTCGTCCCACCAAGCCATAGTAACGAGATCCCCAAACCACATATGAGCCATCTCATGAGCTATTACTTCCACTATACGTTGCCGTGCGGCAGCTGCTGAATTTTCCGGGTCATACAGGAGTGCCGTCTCCCTATAAGTAATCGCACCCCAATTCTCCATCGCACCTGCAGCGAAATCTGGTATCGCTATATGATCCAACTTAGACAGAGGAAACGGTATACCAAAATATCCATTAAAATAACTCAACAAACGAACCGCATTATCTAACGCATACCTACCCTGCTCCTCACGACCTCTAGTCGCCCACACCCTCATGAGGGTTCCGCTCGGGGTCTGCTCTTCTACAGAAACCATATCACCAACAATAAATGCAACAAGGTAGGTTGACATTTTGGGCGATCTTTCGAATTTCACAGTTCGCAATCCGGCAGACGCACTCGTCTCACTGATAACAGCTGTATTCGAGATCGCAGCTAATCCATCCGGCACGATCAAGGTCACATCAAATGTAGCCTTAAAAGCCGGCTCATCCCAACAGGGAAACGCACGTCTTGCGTCAGTAGCCTCGAACTGAGTTGAGGCAAGGTACCTCTCGTTGCCGTCATCATCAACATACTGGCTTCGATAGAATCCCCGAAGTTGATCATTCAGGGTTCCTTCAAAAGCCAGATCCATAACTACTTTCCCCGGGGATAACTCCTCTTCAAAGAGGAAGGATATGCGCTCAAGTTCCTCATCCACCGTTACTGTCGGGGGGGCTGCGACGACGTTATCGCTCGTAATAAGACGCTGAAACTCGATATTCAGATCTATAGCATTCAAGATGATTTCATTGGTAGCTTCTACCACTTCCAATTCCAGCGTTTCATGTCCAGAGAACGTGAATTTCTCCAAATCAGGTTGCAGCACGAGGTCATAATTCAGAGGCAATACCGCTCTGGATAATTTGTACGGTGTACTTTCAGGCATGGTCAATCTCCTCAGAAATCAATTTATATCAACGAAATGACGATCTCCCCCCAAAATGCAATATCTCAGGTAGTTTTCGCATCTGCACAAATCCCACTATACATGTCAGGCGCACGAGCCGCAAACCAACGTTGGCAGGGATTATTGGACAAACTTAAGGGGAGAGCCCCCTAACGGAGGCTCTCCCTAAAACTCAATTTTATTTGCCTACTGACCTAGCCTATAAACCGCTTCCGCCCTCTATAGCTGGCAGGAAGTGCACCTCACTGTTTTCTCCCACCGCTGCAAGCATACCGATGTCGGTTATCTCACCGTCAACGGCTACTGCTATCTCACTCCTGATTCTGCCATCTTTGCAGATTCGGTCTGCCATTCCGGGATACACCCGGTCCAACTCTGTTATAAGCTGCCCAACATTGCCTGCTTGAAGGACTACCTTATCCTCTCCGTCCGCAGTATCCCTCATAGTCGGCGGTATATAAACCGTGGCCATTACAAGTATAACCTTTAGCCCTCAATTTCACCGAGAGCCTCAAGAATATTGCCTGGTTTCATCGGTAGTTGGCTTAGCCGGGTTCCAATTGCATTATTGACTGCGTTTGAAATCGCAGCCAATCCAGGAACCAAGGGAACCTCGCCAACTCCTCGTGCACCATAAGGATGCCCTGGGTTCGGTACCTCAACCAACACGGTATCAATCATAGGCAGATCCAAGCTGGTCGGCATACGATAGTCTAGGAAACTTGAGTTAGCCATTACTCCAGAGTCGTTGTAATAGTATTCCTCATTGAGTGCCCAACCGATCCCTTGCACTGCGCCTCCCTGAATCTGACCTTCTACGTAGCTTGGATGAATCGCCTTCCCAACATCCTGGAAAGCCGTGTACCTCACAACATCCGTTTTGCCTGTCTCCGGGTCCACTTCCACATCAACAATATGGTGCCCGAAACCAGCACCCACTCCAGGGGGGGTTACCTCGGCCTTACCAACAACTGGACCACCAGTCTCCATCAATCGCCCTGCCAATGCCTTGAAAGTGAACTCCTGCTCAGGATTGGAAGCGCGAGTAAACTTACCTTCGTCAAACTCAACATCCGACGCGTCTGTCTCCCACAACTTAGCAGCTCTTTCCTTCATTTGCCTGACGATGTCATTTGCTGCTTCGTAAGTAGCCCATCCAGTCGCAAAAGCTGTACGGCTTCCTCCTGTAACTGCTGTGTAGCCAATGGAGTTTGTGTCTGCCACAACTGGCTTCACGTCGTGAGCATCAAGTCCGAGAACTTCAGCTGCCTGCATGGCAGTAGCGGCACGAGTTCCTCCTATGTCAACGGAACCTGTAACCTGACCAACCGTACCATCGGGATTGACCTGAAGAGTAGCTGACGATTGCATACCAGCATTGAACCAGAATCCACTAGCAACCCCGCGACCTCTGTTAGGTCCGCCGAGTGGGGCATTGTAGTGATCGCTGTTCTTTACTGCCTCTAGCATCTCCACGTTACCAACGTTCCCCAATGGAACACCAGTCACCTGTCGAGTTCCTTGCTTCGCAGCATTCTTCATCCGAAATTCAACTGGGTCCATATTAAGCGATGTGCAAATCTCATCAATGAGGGACTCGACAGCATAAGCTCCTTGAGGTGCACCAGGGGCACGATATGCCGATACTTTAGGCTTATTGACCAATACGTCATAAGCATCAATATGTATATTTTCTATTTCGTAGGGAGTGAACATACACATAGCGCCTGCACCTACTGCAGACCCAGGGAAAGCGCCTGCAGCGAAAGCTAGGTAAGCTTCACCAGCAACGATTGTTCCGTCATTCTTCACTCCTATTTTAGCTTTCATATATGATCCTGGAGTTGGTCCTGTAGCCTCAAGCACCTCGGTACGAGTGAGCGTCATTTTCACTGGATGCCCCGACTGCTTGGACAAAAGCGCTGCAAGTGGCTCCAGATAGACTGGGATCTTGCCCCCGAAACCCCCACCAATCTCCATAGGTATAACCTTGACGCTTGAAAGTGGCACGTCCAACAATAGTGCCGTATTCGTGCGCACACCAAACGGACCCTGATTGCTAGTCCATATGGTTATATCATCATCTGTGTTCCACAACACCATGGCACTTTGAGGCTCAATATAGCCCTGATGAGTAGGGGATGTTGTGAACTCTCGCTCAAACACCAAATCGGCATCAGCAAAACCTTTGGCGGTATCACCAATCTCAAATACAGTATGAGTAGCGATGTTGCTTTTCTTACCAGTATCCTTACCTAAACTAGTGGTAGTTTGCTGTTCCAGAATGGCAGGAGCTCCGTCTTCCATCGATTCCCGCACATCCATCACATGCGGTAATACTTCATATTGAACTTCTATTTCAGCCAAGGCTTCTTCGGCAATGTGAACGGATGTAGCGACAACTGCCGCTACGGCATGGCCCTTATACAGTGCTTTATCACGAGCCATCACATTCGTTGACATCTGCATAGCGTTCACTGATGGAGTTTCCCCAACCTCTATTGTTCCAGCCCCGAGTTCAGGCAGATCCTTGCCTGTTATGACACCTCGCACTCCGGGATGAGCCGCAGCCTTAGAGGTATCTATCGAGAGAATCTTAGCGTGAGCATGTGGACTGCGAAGTATCTTCGCATACAGCAAATCTGATGCAGCAGTATCTCCCCCATATTTCGCCCGACCGGTGACTTTGTCAGTACCATCATGTCGAATAGGTCGTGTTCCTACTACTCTATAATCTGTGGTCGCCATTACTTCCCCTCCTTGAGCTTCTGGGATGCAGAGAGTACAGCCCGGATAATCTTGTCATAGCCTGTGCATCGGCAAAGGTTACCAGCTAGCCAATGCCTAATTCGTGCCTCGTCAGGTTCTGGCTCATTCTCGAGTAGTGCCTTAGCGGCGACAATGAATCCAGGTGTGCATATTCCACACTGCAAAGCCGCTTCTTCCAAAAAGGCCTCTTGAATGGCATGCAAACCATCGGGAGAAGCAACTCCTTCAATGGTTTCTACCGTTGATCCGTCGACTTCGGGTCCGAGAACTAAGCAGGAGTCAACGATCCTACCATCCAATTTGACTGTGCAAGCACCACAGTTCCCATCTGCACAGCCCTCCTTCGTGCCTGTCATACCTATGACATCACGGAGCACTTCATGCAGTGTCTGCCTGGGCTCGCACAGAAAATCCTGTTGCTCCCCATTCACATTGACACTAACTTGTAATTTATTCGTAGTCATCTATGCCTCCTTCGCTCGCTGTATCGCTCCATTTAGTGCTCTTCTTGTTAGCACGCCAACTAAGTGACGCCTCTGCTCTACAGTTCCCCTCATATCAGTTATAGGGGTAGCAGCAGCCATGGCTAATTCGGAGGCATGCTGAATGTTTTCCTCCGATGCTTCCTTACCTGCCAAAGAATCCCCAGCTTCCTTACAATAAATCGGTGTTGGACCTACTGACGCAATGGCAATCTTGGCTTCCTGAATAACCGCGCCTGCTTCGTCCAATACAACTGAAGCACCTGAGCCAGCTACCGCGATATCCATCTCATTGCGAGGAATGAAGCGCAGGTAGTGTGAACTCGAGTGTGGCTTGTTCATTGGCAGTACCATTGATACTAGCAATTCACCGGGTTCCAATGCATTTCTACCAGGTCCAGTACAAAAATCTTCAACAGCAATTTCACGCCTACCACTAGGACCGGCTACGACAGCCTTTGCTCCTAATACAATTAACGGACATATAGCATCCCCGCTAGGAGCGGCATTTGCCAAATTGCCTCCAACGCTAGCCCGACCCTGTATCTGAATACTGCCTATCATCGAAGCTGCGTCAATGAGCCCTGGGTACGCTTGGCTAATGAAATTACCTAGGATTGGGTCCTTACCATATATCCTGTAGCACTCGGTCGCAGCACCTATGGTAACGCCTATAGACGGATCAAGCGACATGCTAGTCAGCTCAGGTATATCTTTAATCTGAACCACTCTCTCTAGTGTACGGCGACCAGATCTAAGTTGAACCACCAGATCAGTTCCTCCCGCTATGGGTCGAGCCTGATCTCCCTTTTCTGCCAAGAGACTTACAGCCTCGTCGACAGTATGCGCTACGCTATACTCGAAGTTCTTCACCCTCGCACCTCCTTCTCTACATTACTTTAGCCAACTCAATTCAATTTTGTCTTCACTTTTATCTTTAGGTCGGAATTGTACCACTAGCCTAACTAAAATACCAAGCTCTTATGCTTACGTGAGTCTACATATTCTGAGACTCCCTTGGCAAGTTCAGAAACCAAACCATCCCTCGGGAATTAGCCCACAATAATCAATCCCTACATGCTACCTTAAGCGCACTTTAGTGTATCCCAACTACCAGAAATGTAGTTGCACCACGAGGCGTTTGCACCTCTACTTCGTCTCCAACTTCCTTCCCTAATAGTTCTTTGCCAACCGGCGAAGCCATAGACAACTTACCTACACTAGGTCGCGCCTCGATAGGTGAAACAATAGTGTAATCAATCGCCTTCTTGGCTCCGTTCTTATTTTTGACAGACACCGTACTTCCTACACCGACTACCTTAGCATCGCCTCCAGAATCAGAGATAGCCAACGCAGAAGACAAGACACTTTCAATCTCTCTGATGCGACTCTGAATATGTCCTTGACGTTCGCGAGCTGCTTCAAGGGGAGCATTCTCTCTTACGTCTTTGTCGGCAGCGGCACGAGCTATTTCTTTCACGACGTTCGGCAATTCATCCTTGAGATTCACAAGTTGATCTTCTAGATCACGTATGCCTGCTTCCGTTAGGCGATGTTGCTCTTGCCGTGCTTGAGACATCACCGGACTCGGAGTTTGTGATCGAATTTTCTTTTTGGAAGCTGCTCGGACATACTTCCCTAGATTTGTCTTAGTTTGCCCACTAGCATAGAGATATTTAAGGAATTCGCGAACTGGCTCCAGTCTACGAACCCCATCGACAGTCGCTCCTGTTGCTCTGGAGACGTAGTCGGTGATTTGTTTAGCCTGAAGTAAAGTCACATCCTGCGCTGATTCTCCTTGTTCAGTCAGAGACCTGATAAACCGTTTTAGCTCCTGAGTAGCCTGATCAGGTATCACTTGATCTGTGAGGTATTTATCGAGAGCGACAGCTAAATCCAAGGGATTCCTCCATATTCACGCTGGTGTCCCAGTCTACTCACTAGGCCTGCCAGAACCAAGAACATCGACTACTTGTCACTACCGAGGCACTGAGCACCTCGCGATACACTTCTTGGGTGGCATGATTGTATTGCCTAGACTTAAGCATGTCAACGCAACCCAAAATGCTACAATCAAAAGGCATAAACGAAATTCTGACAATACCATCGCATAGCATATCACCGCCGCCACGAGAGACGTGTATACCACATCGAAGAGGCTCAAATACAATGCACAAATCCACGCCGCAAAATTCAGGCACATCGATCCAACTGAACCATTCCCTGTCATTCACATCCTTAGAGGCAGGAATTGCAGCTATGGGGAAAACTCTCACATCTAATCATCGTTTTGCGTTAACTCAGCATTTTACCCTCATACAAGAGGCGAGCAAAGTCACTAATTTAACATCAGTGACTGATTGGGAGACTGCGTCAACGCGCCACTTTCTCGATTCTTTGAGCGTATCCCTGGCGTTTG
>MDTE01197613.1_pt1 | contig 17910 bp, 15 predicted proteins | sample 811231 | NCBI WGS metagenome assembly MDTE01 (sample SAMN05326651, study PRJNA326480) | marine metagenome | isolation source: seawater | place: Indian Ocean: Red Sea | collected 2010 | reverse complement strand
CAGTAGGATTATTACTAAAATTACCACCTTCTAAATGCGCAATAGGATCAGGAGCCAAACCTCTTTCAGCTAAAGCTTCACCAGAAATTGTTTCATAACCTTTTTTGTTAGAATGACCATATCCCCATTCATTCAATAAATATTCTGATGTTTCAGCACTAATCGCAGATTCAATTAAATCATATGCTAAATCAAGATTTGGAGCATCTTTATGAATAACTAAACCGCAAGACCAAGTTAGAGTTCCTTCTTTTGGACTCATCATTGGATAACCTGTATTCCATGAAGACTCATTCCAAGCAAGGGCACACCAAACTTCTTCATCTAATAAAGCTTGTTCTAAAGTTGCAGTATCTGTTGTGTAAATTTTAACATTTTTTCTCATTTTTCTTAATGCCTCATAAACACTGTCAACTTGCGTTTTAGTTACATGTTCCATTCGAGTTACATCAATTCCATGATAGATAGCAACCAAATACCAAGAGTCTGCTGCTGAATCTAAAATAGCAACCTTTCCTTCCATACGATCATCAAAAAGCAATCCTAAACTTTCATTACCAGGACTCATCCAAGTTACTTTATCAGGATTATATATTAATGAAGTATCTCCCCAATCAACAGGTGCCATCCATTGTGATCCATCAAAATTAACAGTACCCATTTCAGTTAGTTGTGGAAATAGATCTCCCCAGCTAGGAAGTCTGCTTGTATCAATTGGCTGAATAACCCCAGCTCTTTGCCATCTTGGCGGATCAGAGTAACAAGGATGAATAACATCAGTTACATAACCTGCTCTTAATTTTTGCAGACCTTCTTCTGCATCTCCGAACGTTGTATATTCAGGTGCTCCACCATGTTTATCTATATAACCACTGTAAAGTCCGTCATCATCATAACCACCCCAAGTAAATAAACCTACTTGTTCTTTTGCAAAAGCTGATTTTGCAACAAGAGGAGACAAAGAAGTTATTACTCCAGCTGCTCCTAGGGCTTTAATCATTTGTCTACGAGATAATTCCCCGTTAACAATTTTTTTAGCTAAATCATATTTAGGCATTTTACCCCCAATAAAATATTAATTAATTAATTATTTATAAGAACAATAATTTTAAAAGAATTCAATAGAAATAAACCAAAATTATAAATTAGGCTTAAATTTATCGTTTTTATACCATGGTTCTAATTGTTCTAAATGGTACCCTGCTTGAAAAACTTCAATATCTTCATATGGTTTACCTACTATTTGAACTCCAGTAGGAACACCATTACTTGCTAAACCAGAGGGAATTGAAAGAACTGGTAAGCGACAAAGCATATTGAAAGGATAACATAAAGTCCAACCTAGATCGGGTGATTCTATTTCTTTGCCATTTATTAAAACTTTATCTTTAAATAAATTAATATCAGCCTTTACTGCAGGAATTGATAAAGTAGGGCATATAAATATATCAAATTTATGAATTATTGGCCCAAATTCATTATACATTTTTCCTGCTACTTTATTGCACTCATATAACGTCATTCCTAAATCGATACCCATTGAAGGATGATTGATTTTCTTTCTTTCTAATAATGCTTTATTTACAATTTTAGCTGTCATACCAACATCTTTTGCATAGTCAGTTAAGATTTCTTCATGCTCTGGTAATAATTCAGCAATAAAGTTTGCAAAAAGATGAGAATAATAGTTATAGCATGTATCTTCTAATTCTTTTTTATTCCAATTTATTTTAACTTCTTCTACTTGCGCTCCTAGATCTACAAATTTATTAATTATATCGAGGGTATTTTTTTCAACTTCTTTATCAATTTCAAAAAAGCCTAAATCCATAGAATAAGCTATTTTCCAATTTTTAATTTCTTCAAATTTATTTGGAATATTTAATTTAGGTTTTAAACTTGTTATGTCTTTAGGGTGGGGGCCTGACATAACATTTTGCATTAAAGCACAATCTTCAACAGTTCTTGCCATTGGTCCAACAACACAATACTGATCATGATTAAAAGGGGCTTCTTGTGGGTTGCGACCATGAGGAGGTTTAAAACCAACTAATCCGCAAGCTGAAGCAGGAATTCTTATAGATCCTCCAATATCAGAACCAGTAGCTAAAGTTGAGCAACCTGCTGCTAAAGATGCACCTGATCCACCTGAAGATCCACCAGGAGTATATTCTAAGTTCCATGGATTTCTTGTTACTCCCCAAAGTTTTGAATGGGTAAAAGAAGTGCATGAAAATTCAGGTGTTGTTGTTCTGCAATGAATAACTGCTCCAGAGTCAATTATTCTTTCAACATCTACCATAGTTTTTGTAGCAATATGATTTTTTAGTACCATAGATCCATTTGTATTTGGTTGGCCCTTAATATCTTCTTCATCCTTGATAGCTAAAGGTATTCCTTCTAAAGGCAAAATATTAGTATTCTTAAAAAATTTTTGTTCAGATATTTTTGCTTTTTCAATTGCTTCTTCATAAAATGTAAAATTATGCGCATTGATTTTTGGGTTGACTTTTTCAGCTCTTTCAATGATTGCTTTTATTAGCTCAACTGGGGATAAAGACTTATTCTTAAATTTTCGAAGAGCATCTGCCGCTGATATATAATGTAAATCCATATATAATACTTTAATTTAAATAAATAGACATTCAATTAAATTTTTCATATAAATTTTAAATGAGTTTAAAATATAATAAAGTTTCTCTAGCATCTATTGATGAATTTAATTCTTTTTGTAAAGAAAATCCTGATACAAAATATATTGATGCAATTTTAACTGATGTATCAGGTATTATCAGAGGAAAACGTTTACCACTAAAGGATGCAGAAAAATTATTTAAAGCTGGAATTCAATTTTGTTATTCGACTTTTTTACTAGATCCTACTGGTTATTGTCCTGATGCTGCAGGTAGAGGATTCACAGATGGTGATCCCGATGCTACTTATTTTCCTGTATCAGGAACTTTAAAAAAAATGCCTTGGCATAAAGATAATTTAGGACAAGTTCTGATAACAATCCAAGATGAATCAAGGTACAGTTCAATTATTGATCCAAGAAATATATTAGCTAAAGTTTTAGAACGATTTGATGAATTAAAGTTAACCTTTAAAGTAGCTTTTGAATTAGAATTTTATCTTTTTAAAAAAAGAAATAATATTTCTGAAAAACCACAAGCAGCAATTTCTAATGAAACAAAAAAACAGAGTGAAGGAACACAGGTTTATGGAATGAGAGAGTTAGATGAATTTTATGATTTTTTAGAAGACGTAAATCAATATTGTAAAATTCAAAATATACCTGCTTCTACTGCCTCTTCTGAATTTGCTCCTGGACAATTTGAAATAAATTTAAATCATACAAGTGATATTCTTAAATCTGCTGATGATTCTTCATTATTAAGACGAGTTATAAAAGAAACTGCTATTAAGCATGGTTATGAAGCAAGTTTTATTTCTAAACCATTTATTGATCAAACAGGTAGCGGTATGCATGTTCATATTAGTTTATTTGATGAACAAAATAAAAATATATTTGCTAGCACTGAAGAAGTTGGAAGTAAACAATTGCATTATGCAATTGGTGGATTGCAGCATACTATGTATGATTGTTTTTTAATATTTGCATCAAATGTTAATGCTTTTAGACGGTTTGAACCTGATCAATTTGTTCCAGTTAACAATACATGGGGTCCAAACAATAGATCTGTAGCTTTTCGAATTCCTAGAAGCGAATCTAATGCAAAACGAATTGAACATAGAGTTGCTGGGGCTGAAGCAAATGCTTATTTAGTACTTTCAGCTATTTTGTCTGGTATTCATTATGGCCTTAGTAATAAAATAACTCCTTCAAAACATAGAATAGACAATGCTTGTACTGATTTAGATCCCGATATGCCTAAATCAATAGAAAAAGCTATAGAATTATTTGAAAATTCAGACTTTTGTAATAATTATTTTTCTAAAGAATATGTAAATATGTTTACTGACTTAAAAAGAAAAGAAATAGAAACATTTAGTTCTGAAATTTCTGATATTGAATATAAATGGTATCTTAATCTTTAATTTTGCCCTCAAGTGTTAAAATTTCATTGTACAAATCGGTTCTTCTATCTCTAAACAATCCCCAGTTTCTTCTAAAAAGATGGTCTTCTTCAGTATTTATATCCGCTATAATAATCTCTTCTTTATCTTTTGAAGCCTCACTAATAATTTTACCAGATCTATCACATATAAAAGATTTTCCGTAGAATCCATTAACTTGGCCTTTTACTGATTCAGATCCAATTCTATTAGAGGCAACAACTGGCATAATATTGGCAGCGGCATGTCCTTGCATTACTCTTTGCCATGAACCAGAACTATCATATTCACTCATTAGTTCATCACCTATTGCTGTTGGATAAAATAATATTTCAGCACCTTTTAATGCCATAATACGCGCAGCTTCTGGGAACCATTGATCCCAACAAATTCCTATGCCAATTTTTCCAAAATTAGTATCCCATACCTTAAAACCAGTATTACCAGGATTAAAATAATATTTTTCTAAATACCCTGGTCCATCTGGAATATGAGACTTTCTATAATTACCAAGAATTTTTCCATCTGAATTAATTACGGCAATAGAATTAAAATATGCGTTATTATCTTTTTCAAAAAAACTTATTGGAAGAACAACTTTTAATTCTTTTGCTAGTTTAGACATTTGTTCTAAAATTTTATTATTTTCAAAAGTTTGTGCTAATTTAAAAATTTCTTCATCATACTGAATACAAAAATATGGAGTTTGAAACAATTCTTGAAGTAAAATTATATTCGCACCTTTTTCTGCTGCTTTTTTTATTAAATTTGTTGCCTTTAATATATTTTCCTCAATTTTCCAACTGCATGTCATTTGTGTTGCAGCAACTTTAATTTTCACGATTTATCCTATTTTTTTCTTCAAGGTAGTTATGAAGATTAATTATTTTTTTACTTGCTCCATTTTCAAATAAAGCTGGGATAAGAGAGTGTATAAATGCCATCAAAGAAGCTAATAAAAGATTGAAAGATATTTTTATAGCCACAGACATATGTTTTAAATAACTTTCATTGGCATCGTTACAGTGTTTTAATGATTTAGTTATTATTTTCATTTTGTACTTTTAGGTTGTTGTTGTGTTATACAGTGCACATTACCTCCACCCATTGATATATCAATTCCATTGATAGTAATAATTTTTTTATCAGGAAAGGCGTTTTGTACAATAGTTTTTGCGTTGTAATCAGCCTTTTCATCTTCAAAACTAGGCATTACTATTCCATTATTAGCAATATAGAAATTAATGTAAGAGCTAGGTTCATCATCATCAGGTATTAATCTTTTATAAGACATTTCTATTTCAATAACTTCAAGTCTTCTTCCTTTATTGTCAGTTGCTGTTTTAAGTATTTCTAAATTTTCATTAATTTTATTGTAAAATGTATCTTGTTTATCATGACAACTAAGGGCCATTATTGTGCCAGGTTTAACAAAGCATGCTACATTGTCTACATGCCCATCAGTTCCTTCATCAGTTCCTTTTTTAAGCCAAATAATTTTATTCACATTCAAATAGTTTTTTAAATTTTCTTCAATTTGATTTTTTGATAATTTAGGATTTCTGTTTTTGTTAAGTAAACATTGCTCGGTAGTTATAAGTGTGCCTTCACCATCTACATGAATTGAACCACCTTCAAGAACCATATGGTTTTTAAAATATTTGGCTGAAGCACTTTCAATCATAAATTTTGCTATTTTATTATCTGAATCGTAAGGTTTAAATTTTCCCCAACCATTAAATTCCCAGTCAATCCCCCCAAGTTTTTTTTCATTATTTAATAGAAAAATTGCCCCGCTATCCCTTGCCCAACAATCATCTATATTAAATTTTAATATTTCTATTTCAGAATTGAGCAATTTAATCGCATTAACAATACTATCATTGTGAACTAACATTTTAACTTTTTCAAATTTAGATATTGCGTTAGCTACATTAGCCCAAGCCAATTTGCCTTTTTCAAAATCAAAATGAGACCAAGATGGAATTGCACCATAACTATTATGTTTAGGGTTTTCATATGGCCATTGCATCCAACAACATTCATGCATTTGCCATTCTGCAGGCATATAATAGTTTAGTTCTTTTGGTGTAGTCATTTAATCATCCAAACTTTTACAACTTGTACATTTTCTATATGAAAAATCGCCTTTTTTACCTTTAACATTATTATTAACATTACAACTTATTAAAAAAAAAGTGATAAAATGTAAAATAATTAAAAATTTAAATTTTTTCATTATTAAGTTTTGGTAAATGTTGGGTAATACATCCGGGACCACCACCACCTATGGCTTGGTAGTAAGATGATACTGGAAGAATATCTCTTTGGGGATAAACTTGTTCAATTATTTTGTATGCTTTATGATCTGTTCTTCTATCTACCTCAGGTACTAAAACTACCCCATTAGCAATATAGTAATTAGTATAAGGTGAAGTATAAATATTATTTTTATATTTATTTCTAAAGTAGGGCAGATATGGCATTTCAATAATTTCTAATTTGTTACCCATTGCGTCAGTTTCATTTTGAATAATTTTTAAATTGTCTTTTAAAATATCATAATTTGGATTTTGTTTATTATATATTGTTTGAATTAAAATTTTCCCCGGGCCTATATATTCAGCTACACAATCAACATGTCCATCTGTACTTTTATCCTCAAAAAGACCTTTTTTTAACCATATTACTTTTTCTATGCCCAACAATTTTTTTACTTCAATTTCAATGTCCTTTTTTGAATAATTTGGATTTCTATTTTTATTTAGTAACATTTGTTCAGTTGTAACCATTGTTCCTTTACCATCAAAAGTTACTCCACCACCTTCAAGAATTAAATTTGAAACTCTTCTTTTTATTCCTAATTTTTTAAGAAGTAATTTTGGCATTTGTTTTACGGAATTACAAGGAAAGTATTTTTTTCCCCATCCATTAAATTGAAAATGAATACCCTCTATTTTATTATTTTTATTAAAAACAAATATTGGTCCATTATCTCTTATCCAGGACCAATCAGTAGGTATAGACCATACTAAAGAAAAATTTTCACAATTTTTTTTTGCATTAATAAAATTTAAAGGATCTGCTATGATTATCACCTTTTCATATTTAGAAAGTTTCTTAATAAAAAAAATTATTTCTTTTTCAAAATTTTTAATTTCTAAGTCTGTTAGACACGGCCAAGTTATAAATGTACATTCATGATCTTCAAATCTACCTGGCACTCTCATAATACTTATTTATCTATTAATGAATAATACATTAAATATAATTTTAGATAAAATAATCTTAATTTAGGAAATGGAATTTTTTTAGGCAAACCCAAAAAAAACTTTGATATATCTAAATTTTTGCTATTTGAAACTATTAACTTTGCAAGCTCATTACCAGACCAAGGAGCAGTATTAACCCCGTTAGCTTGATAGCCAAAACTATAGTAAATCTCATCATTTTCCAACTTACCGATAGAAGGAGTAAACTTTGTTGTTACTGCAACGAGCCCCCTCCAATGATAATCAATTTCTACATTTTTCCAATTAGGAAAAACTTTTTTCATTTGTTCTTCCATTTTTTTTGATTTAATTGAAGAAGATTTTTCACTACCAATTAAATCACCTCTTGCACCAAATAAAAAACGATTATCTTTAAGTAATCTATAATAAAATAACAAATTTCTAATATTTAAAACTGGATTGTGAGTAACATAATTATGAGATTTTAATTCTTCTGTTGTAAGAGGTCTTGTAATTATAATATTAGATATAACTGGTAGAATTAAGTTGTTCAATTTAGGGAATAAATCATCTCTGTAAAAACCATTTGTAGCCATAACTACTTTGTTAGCATTTATAGTAATGTTGTTATTGATTATTACTTTATATTTCCCTTTATTTTTTTCAATTTTAGTTACTTTACTTTTTTCATAAATTTTCACCCCTGCTTTATTTGCTTGATTTATTAATCCTAAAAGAAATTTTAGAGGGTTTATGGCAAAACCTGGTTTATAAGAAAAAGCCCCATATTGTTCTTCTCCACCATGTCCTATTTCATTAAATTCTTCCTTTGAAAATAATCTAGTATTAATACCAAATTCATTTTTATATATTTCAGCTTCTTTTTTTATAGATTTAAAATAACTAGGGTGAGGCGCTACTTCATAGTTACAATCTCCAGTTAAATCACAATCAATATTATATTCAGATATTAAATTTTTTGTAAATTTTGAACCTTCTATAGTATTTTTAAAAAAAATTTTTGTTTCTTCCTTGCCGTATTTTTTAAACATTTTTTCAACAGACATTTTTGCTGGTGGAATACAGCAAAATCCAGCATTACGAGCTGAAGAACCCCAACCTATATGTCCAGCTTCAACTAAAATAACATCTTCGTTATAATCTTTTGCTAAAGATAACGCACAAGAAGCACCTGTATAACCCCCACCTATAATAAGGATATTGGTTTGCAAATTTTTTTTTATTTTAGTATATTTTTTATTGTTATTAACTGTAGTTTCCCAATAACTTTTAACTGGTTCATTAAAATTATATATATCTTTATGATACAGGTTTGCCATTACTTTTTATAAATTTCATTGAATGCTTATTCAATCAATATTATATAGATATTTATGAATAATGTTGATTTAAAAAAATTAATTAGAAATCAAAAATCAAATTATACACTTGATCAAGAATTCTATGTAAATGATCATATATTTGATTTAGATATTAAAAATATTTTTTCAAAGCAGTGGGTTTTTGTAGGTCATATTTCAAGAATTCCTAATTATGGTGATTATTTTCTTTTTAATATAGGTAAGGAGTCTATAATAATTATTCGTGGTGAAAATAACATTATTTATGCCCATTACAATGTCTGTAGACATAGAGGATCACATATATGTTTGGAAAGAGAAGGAAGAAAAAAAGTATTAACATGCCCTTATCATGCATGGAGTTATAATTTAGATGGTTCCATAAAATCAGCAAGATTAATGGGAAATAATTTTAACAAAAATGAATGGTCATTGCATAAATGCAACGTAAATGTTTTTGAAGGTTTAATTTTTATTAATTTATCTAAAAAACCAAACAGTTTTAATGAATTCATATCTCCAACTAAAAAGTTTATTGAATTTCATGGATTAGCAGATGCTAAAATTGCTCACAGAGAAATTTACCCTACTGATGGAAATTGGAAACTTACGCTAGATAATTTTCATGAATGCTATCATTGCCAACCTGCGCATCCTGAATATTGTTCAGTTCATGATAAAGATTATATTCTAGCGTATGGAGCAGGTAGCAATACTGGGCCAGAATCTAAAAAATTTAATAATATTTTAGAAGAGTGGAATAGAAAAGTTGAAAAAATGGGACATGTAACAGGAGAATATGCAGAAACAGATTTTAATGACTATTCTAGGAGTGCTGAACGAACGCCTTTAAAAGAAGGTAAATTTACAGAAACAAAAACTGGGAAACCAATTTCAAAACTAATGGGGAGGTTTAAAGATTATGATCGAGGTTATACTTCTGTAGGAACATCACCTTTTAATAGTTTATTGATGTGTAATGATTTTGCGACATTGTTTACTTTTATTCCAATATCAACTTTACATACGGAAGTTGAACTAATGTGGTTAGTGCATAAAGATGCTGAAGAAGGTAAGGATTATAATCTTGATGAAATGAGATGGATGTGGGATAAAACAACAATTGCTGACAAAACAATAATTGAAAATAATCAAAAAGGTGTTTTGTCAACAAAATATGTTCCAGGGCCTTTATCTGAAATGGAAAGAGGTTTAGAAAAATTCAAATCTTGGTATTTAAAACATTTAGAAGCTTGTATTTCTTAAACGTTTAACAATAAAAATTCTCTTTCCCATGAGCTAATTACTTTTAGGTAAGCTTGATTCTCAACTTTCCTGATAGCTGCAAGAGTTCTGACAAATTTTTGATTAAAAACTTCATTAATTTGCTCATCCTTTTCAAATAGTGAAATTGCTTGCTCCATATTTTTAGGAAGGGAACTTTTCTTTTGTCCAAAAACGCTTTTTTTTGTCTCAGGTGTTGGCTTTAACTTATTTTTCACTCCCAAGTAACCGGCTGCTAAATTGGCTGCAATAACTAGATAAGGATTTGTATCTGACCCTGATATTCTATTCTCTACCCTCATGCTATGCTCTTCATTAGAGGGAATTCTAAAGCCGCATGATCTGTTTCCAATTCCCCAATAAGTATTTTTTGGTGCATCCCAAGTAGCAAATAATCTTCTATAAGAGTTTATGTTTGGTGCATGAATTGGCATTAATTTGGGAGTATATTCTTGAAGTCCAGCAATATAATTTTTCATCAAATTAGATAATGTATTTTTTTTACTAAAAAAAACATTTTTTCTATTTTTTTTACTAATTAGAGATTGATGTAGGTGCAAAGAACTACCTGGCTGGTTTTGCATAGGCTTTGCCATAAAAGTAGCATATAATTTATGTTTAATTGCCGCTTGTCTCAAAGTTCTCTTAAAAATGAAAACTTGATCAGCTAATTCTAGAGGATTTCCATGTTGAAAATTAATCTCCATTTGAGCTGAACCACTCTCATGATTTATAGTATCAATTTCAATGTTTTGAAGTTCGCAATAATTATAAACATCCTCAAATAAGGGATCAAATTCATTTACTGCATCAATTCCAAAAGATTGTTTACCTGTTTCCTCTCTTCCAGATTGCCCAATAGGAACTTCTAAGGGATAATCTGGATCTTGATTTGGTTTAACTAAATAAAATTCAACTTCAGGAGATACAATTGGATCAAAGCCTAAATCATCAAACATTTTTAATATTTTTTTTAAAACCGTTCTGCTAGAATTAATTACAGATGTACCATTTAAATTTACAGCATCACATATTACTTGTGCAGTAGGATCTTCGTACCAAGGAACACTTCTTATTGTAGCGAAATCTGGTCTTAATATAACATCAATATCAGTAGGATTATATACATCTATAGGCAATTCTTCATCTTCAGTTGCATAGCCCCCAGAAATAGTTTGAATAAAAATTGATTGAGGTAATCTGTGACTATCATCGTTCAAACCTTTAATAAATTTATTTGTGGGTAAAATTTTTCCCCTTGCAATACCTCCTAAATCAGGAACTAAACATTCAACTTCAGTTATTGAATTATCATTAAGCCAATTTTCAAAATTTTCTTTCATTTTTTTGATATATAAATAAAGATCTAATTCTTGTTTAGAAAAAGAAATTAGATATTAATGTTTGCATATTTTTATGATCTTTAACAAAAAATCTACATATGAACAACACGATAATGAAAAAGGCAGTTTTTATCATAGTTCAGTCAATCCAATAAAATCTAAAGATATTTTAGATCAAGATATTAATGTTGATGTCTGTGTAATTGGCGGCGGTTTAACAGGTGTTTCCAGCGCTTTAAATATTGCAAAGAAAGGATATTCAGTTGCTTTATTTGAAGCTAGAAAAATAGGAGCTGGAGCATCTGGAAGAAATGGAGGACATCTTGGAGTAGGAATGCGTAAAGATCAAATTTATTTGGAAAATAAACTTGGAAAAATTCATGCTAAACAATTGTGGGATCTTGGTTTAGAGGCTGTGGAAGAAACTTTAAATCTTATAAAAGATAATAATATTGATTGTGCTTTAGTCAAAGGAATATTAGCAGCAGGTACTTTTGAAAATGATTATAAGCAATTTGAGTTTGAAGCAGAATACCTTTTAAAAAATTATAATTTTGATGCGTACAGGATTTTAAATAAAGATAAAATTCAAAATGAAATTAATTCAAATATATATAAATCAGGTTTATTAAATTTAAGAAATTATCATATTAACCCGTTAAAATTATTAATAGCACTTACTGATTTAGCTATAAAAGAAAAAGTAAAAATTTTTGAAAATACTCCAATATTAAAATTGGAAGATCATAAAGATGAAATTTTAGTTATAGCTGCAAAACATAAAATTAAAGCTAAAAAAGTTGTTGTAGGTTGTAATGGATATTTAGATAATTTGATTGGTAAAAAAGCAAATTCTTTTATGCCTATAAATAATTATGTAATTGCAACTGAGTCTTTAGGAGAAGAAAAGGCAAAAGATATTATAAGAAATAATTATGCAGTACATGATACAAGATTTATAATAGATTATTATAGATTTTCAGAAGATTGGAGAATGATTTTTGGAGGTGGTGAAACTTTTTCTTCACAATTTTTAAAAGACTCTAAAAATTTTGTACTTGAAAGAATGTATAAAGTTTTTCCTCAATTACAAGATTACAAGGTGGATTATTCTTGGGGAGGAACATTAGCTATAACTGTTAATAGATTGCCAATGTTTGGCTCAATGATGAATGAAAAATTAATATACGCTTTTGGATATTCTGGTCACGGACTAGCTTTAAGTATTTTATCTGGAAAATTAATTTCAGAAAAAATAAATGGCATTAATGAAAAATTTGATGCATTTGGAAAAATCAAACATATTAATATACCAGGAGGAAATTTTTTAAGAAGGCCTATATATTCATCAGCTATTTTTTATTATAAATTAAGAGATTTTTTTAATAGTTTTTAATGATCCTCTTTTTAATCTATCGTTAATAGTTCTTCCAAGTCCTTTATTTGGTATTCTGGCTACCGCAATACCCTTACTTTTAATTTTGTCTAATATATGCAAATAATGAAAAAAATTTTTACTAGCTTCAACTAAGTTTCCACTAATACTTAGATTTAAATTATATATTTTAGAAGATAATTTATTTTTTCCAAAATTTAACAGTGATTCGTTTTTTTTAACTTTTTTTACATTTATTCTTAATGGTAAGTTAGTTGAATAATGTTTTTTTTGATTACCTGGAGAAAGATTCTTATTTACAATTTTATTAAACTTTAAGTATTTAAATTTACTTTTTATTTCTTCTTCACTTATACTTCCTTGCCTTAATATATTTATTGTATTTTTTTTTGTTTGTATAACAGTAGATTCTAACCCCAGTGAAGATTTACCTTTAAGAACAAAAATTTTATTTTTAAGCCTTTCATCTATATCAGTATACCTAGTTGTCGATACTTTTGTTGATAAATTAGCACTAGGTGCAGCTAATGGAAAATCTAACTTTCTTAGTAATTGCAAAGCTGTTTTATTTTTTGGAATTCTACAGCCTACGTACAATGTATTGTTTGATATTTTAGAAGATATTTTACTTATCTGTTTTTTTTCAAGAATTAATGTCAATGGTCCTGGCCAGTATAATTTAGCAATTTTATAATCTAATTTCGTCAAAATAAAATGCTCCTTTATTTGGGACAAATTTTTAAAATGACAAATTAAAGGATTGCTTAATGGTCTTTTTTTTATTTTATATATTTTAGTTATTGCTTTTGAATTTGTAGCATCCGCACCTATTCCAAAGACTGTTTCTGTTGGAAATATTACTAGTTTACCTTTTTTCAGCAATTTTTTGCTAGTAATTAAATCATTATTGTGCATTTTTAATTAATATTTGTTTAATATGACGACAAAATTGTTAATATATCATATTTATACTAATCTAATAAAATGGGAAAAGTAATAGCATTTTCAAATCAAAAAGGTGGTTCTGGAAAGACAACTTTAACAGCTAATATTGCAGTTTTATGGAGTAATAGTGGATATAAAGTTGCTGTTATAGATGCAGATGCTCAACAAAGCTTAACATATTGGCTTGAAGAAAGAAAAAAATATTATGGTGAGCATGATATTGGAATAAAAAAATTTAATTTTGATATTCGTAATTTATATGAAGAAATAAAACAGATAAAAAGAAAATTTGATTTCATCCTCATAGATAGTCCTCCATCAATTACATTTGATACAATACAAATATTGAAAGCTTCTGATAGAGTTTATGTTCCCGCACAACCAACACCTTTAGACTTAATGGCCACTTTACCTTTCTTAAATGTAGCTAAACAAGAAAAAAAACATCCTATTATTTTTCTTAATAGAGTAATGCCTAGAGCTAAATTAACAGAAGCAATGATTCTTAGATTGCGATATGCGGGAGCTAAAATTGCTAGATCAAGAATATCAAGTAAAATAATTTTTGCTGAAACATTTGCTGTTGGCAGAGGTGTTGTTGATATAAGTGTGACTTCAGATGCAGCAAAAGAAATTATTAAAGCTGGAAATGAAATACTAAGAAATTTATAAATATTAATGTCAGAAATTTATACGGTTATTTTAGCAGCTGGAAAAAGTACAAGATATAAAGGCAAACAATCAAAACTGTTAGAAAATTTAGCAGGTTTACCAATTATAACTCATGTATTTAATTTAGCAAAAAAAATTTCAGGCAAAAATGTAATTATTGTTTGTAATAAAGGTAATATTTCTGAGTTTAAAAAAACAATAAATGGTTGCAAATTTATAATACAAAAAAAACAAAAGGGTACAGCAGATGCAATTCTTTCTGCAAAACCTTATTTAAAGAATAAAGATTTTTTAATCTTATTTGGCGATGCTCCACTTGTTACTTTAAATAATTTAAAAAAATTAATACAAAAATTTAAGCTGTATCAATCTGCGGGTACAATGCTAGCTTTTAATACAGATAATCCATTTGGATATGGTAGGTTAAAAAAAATAAATAATAAAGTTCTAAAAGTTGTTGAAGAAATTAATACAAATGCAGAAGAGAAAAAAATTACATTATGTAATTCCGGAATAATGATTGTAAAATCCAAAACTTTTTTTCAAAATTTAAAAATGATTAAAATAAATAATAAAAAAAATGAGAGATATTTACCAGATATTTTTGAAATTTATTATAATCAAAATAATCCATTTAATTATTTTATTTGCTCTGAAGAAGAAATGCTTGGAATTAATACAATTGAAGATTTTGTGAAAGCGGATAAAATTTTTCAAAATAATATTATAAAAAAATTTTTAAACAAAGGTGTGTTAATTATTAATCCGGAGTCATCAAGGTTTAGTTTTGATACTAATATTGAAAAAGGTGTTATAATAGAATCAAATGTTGTAATACAAAAAGGAGTAAAAATTTCCAAAGGCTGTGTGATCAAAAGCTTTTCTTATTTGGAAGGAGTTAATATAAAAGAAAATTGCTCAATAGGGCCTAATGCTAGAATTAGACCAAAATCATTTATTAATAAATATGTTAAAATCGGAAATTATGTTGAAATAAAAAATTCATCTATTGGCGATTCTTCTTCTATAGCTCATCTAAGCTATATTGGAGATACTGTAATAGGCAAAAAGGTAAACATTGGTGCAGGTACAATTACATGTAATTATGATGGTAAAAATAAGCATAAAACTATTATTAATGATGGCGCATTTATAGGTTCAAACACATCTTTAATTGCTCCAATTAAAATTAATAAAAATTCAACAATCGCTGCAGGAAGTGTAGTTAATAAAGACATTCCTCCAAAAAATCTTGCTATAGAGAGATCAAAACTTAAGATTATTAAGAAAAATTAATTTTTTTAGACTATTACCTTGTTTCATGATTCTAATAAGTTTATTAGGCGATTTATTATGTCAAATAAATGGTCGCCCAATTCTTGGAAAGCTAAAACAGCTAAGCATATTCCTATTTATAAAAATAATAATGAGCTTGATGAAGTATTAGCTAAAATAAAAAAATTTCCACCTTTAGTATTTGCTGGTGAGGCTCGTTTATTACAAAAAAATTTAGCTGAAGTTGCAGAGGGTAAAGCTTTTCTTTTACAAGGTGGTGATTGTGCTGAAAGCTTTTCTGACTTTCATCCTGATAATATCAGAGATACTTTTAAGGTTATTCTGCAGATGTCTGTTGTATTAACTTTTGGCGCTACGTGTCCAGTAGTTAAAGTAGGAAGAATAGCTGGTCAATTTGCTAAACCCAGATCTCAGGATACTGAAGTTAATAATAATATTGAATTAGAATCTTATAAAGGTGATATAATAAATGGTATAGAGTTTAATGATATTTCCAGAACACCTGACCCCAAGAGATTAATTCAGGCATATAATCAATCAGCATCAACTTTAAATTTACTAAGAGCATTTTCACAAGGTGGTTTTGCTAATTTACATAAAATTCATCAATGGAATTTAAGTTTTGTAGAAGATGAAAATGCTGAAAAATTTAAACTGATATCAGATAGAATAGATGAATGCTTAGCTTTTATGAATGCCTGCGGTATAAATGATAAAAATGTGAGACAATTGTATGAAACAAATTTTTTCACTAGTCATGAAGCACTTCTTTTACCTTATGAAGAAGCAATGACTCGAGTTGATAGTATTAACGGTAAATGGTACGATGTTTCAGCCCATATGTTATGGGTAGGAGACAGAACTAGGCAACTTGATGGGGCACATATAGAATTTGTTAGAGGTATTGGTAATCCAATTGGTATTAAAGTTGGACCATCGACTGATTTAAAAGAATTATTAAAAATAATTGATGTAATTAATCCTGATAATACTCCTGGAAAGATCACATTAATTTGTAGAATGGGAGCCGATAAAATATCTCAAAAATTACCGGAAATTATTAAATCAGTTAACAAAGAGGGGAAAACTGTCGTTTGGACTTGTGACCCAATGCATGGAAATACTATTAAAGCTAATTCTGGATATAAAACTAGACCTTTAGGTAATATAATTTCAGAAATTCAACAATTTTTTCAAATACATCGTGCAATTGGAACTTATCCAGGAGGAGTGCATTTAGAAATGACTGGTCAAGATGTGACTGAATGTATGGGTGGTTTGCAAAAAATTACTGATGAAGATTTAAAAAATAGGTATCATACATATTGTGATCCAAGACTTAACGCTTCTCAATCTCTAGAATTAGCATTTTTGCTTGCTGAATTTTTAAAAGATGACAAATTTAGCTCTCAAATATCTTCAAATCTGTAAATTCTTAATTATATTTAAATTATGAATGTTGGTGAAAGAATAAAATATATTTCTAAGTGGATTAATGATTATGCAATCAATAATTCCAAAAACCCATTTGATTTAGTAGTTGGGGTATCAGGCGGTATAGATTCTGCAGTGACTAGTACTCTATGTGCATTAACAGGAATTAAAACTCATGTTGTATCTATGCCTATTAGACAAAATCCTCAGCAACATGACTTGAGTTTAAAACATATTGAATGGTTAAAAAATAAATATCCAAATGTGGTTTCTTATATAATAAGTTTAGATGAAGTTTTTAATATTTTCCAAAATACAATGAAATCTTTTAATTCTGAATTAGCATTTGCAAATTCAAGATCAAGACTAAGAATGGTTACCTTATATCAAATAGCACAAAGTAATAATGGTATAGTTGTTGGCACAGGAAACAAAGTTGAAGATTTTGGAATAGGTTTTTATACAAAGTATGGAGATGGTGGTGTTGATATATCCCCAATAGCAGATTGTACAAAATCAGAAGTTTGGGAAATGGGAAAATATTTTGAAATAAAAAAAGAAATTATTGATGCAAAACCAACAGATGGATTATGGGATGATTCTAGAAATGATGAGGATCAAATAGGTTTAAGTTACGAAAATTTAGAAGAGGCTATGCAAAATAACAAAAGTTCTTATTATGAAAAGTATCAAAAAATTAGAAATCCAAATTTACATAAAATGAAACCTATACCAGTTTGTGTACTTCCCAAAAGTCTATAATGTTTACTAGATTTGCTCCAAGCCCGACAGGTTTAATACATATAGGAAATGTTCGATCAGCAATATTAAACTGGGCTTTTGCAAAAAAAAATAATGGGAAATTTATT
>MDTE01036374.1_pt1 | contig 17910 bp, 10 predicted proteins | sample 811231 | NCBI WGS metagenome assembly MDTE01 (sample SAMN05326651, study PRJNA326480) | marine metagenome | isolation source: seawater | place: Indian Ocean: Red Sea | collected 2010 | reverse complement strand
GTCTTCGTCTTCTCCTCTTGCGCCGCCGACGGTTCCGCGTCGACTCGCGCCGTCGGTTCCGCGACGGTTTCTCCGGTCGGACGCTTCGTCGACGAGCGTTCCTCCTCCTTCGGTTCTTTGTTTTCGTCTCCCGAGCGTTCCTCCTCCTTCGGTTCTTTGTTTTCGTCTCCCGACGCGTCGCGAACCATCGCCTTTTCCTCCACCTCTCTCGTCTCTCTCGCCGCGCGTTCCGCCGCTTTTCTCGCCTTTTGCGCCTCCCTCTTCGCCGCCTTCTCCCTCGCCGCCTTGGCCGCCTTCACCTCCTCCTGCCTCGCACGCGCCGCCGCCTTTGCCGCCGCCTTCTCCGCCGCCGCCTTTTCCTTCGCCTCGCGTTCGAGCGCCGCCGCCTCGTCGTCCTCCTCCCCATCCCCGTCGGCGTCCCGTTTCGGCGCGGCGTCGCTCGTCGATCGTTTCTTCTTCTTCGCCTTGCACCGTTTCACCTCCGCCGCCCGCTCCGCCATTTCCCTCTCCCTCTCTTCCTCCTCGAGCAGCGCGTTCGCCACCGCATCCGCGTCCGCCAACGCGCGCGCGTCTCGTCTCCGCCTCGTCTCCGCCTCGTACGCCTCCGCGTCGCACGCGTCCCTCCCCCACGCTCGAATCTTTCCCCCATCCGTCGTCTCGATCACAAACTCCGGCGGCCACTTGGTCGTATCGATCGATCGCACGCGTCCGAAGACCGGTTCCGACGTCATCGCGTCCCCGCGCGTCGTCCCGAACGCCGCCACGCGCGTCGACACGACGAACGCGTCCGCCAAATCCCTCTTCACCGCGCGTTTCAGCTCCCCCTCCTCTCCCACGCCCTCGACGCTCTCCCGCAGACGCACGACGAAAACACCGTCCTCGTCGTCGGCGTCGACGGCGTCACCGCTCGGTCGACGCGCGACGCGCGCGAAGATTGGAATGTATCCCTCTCGGGGACGATAATGCACGAGCGCGTCCACGTCGAGCTCTCGCGCGACGCACGCGCGGGTGACGTCGTCGACGGCCATGGTGACGCGCGCGGGATCGATCGACGCGCGCGGGGCGGTGGTGGCGGTGGTCGACGCGCGCGAGACGCCGAGTGACGATGACGTGACATCATTCGACCGCGCGCCGTGATGACCGTGGTGACGGCGTCTCGACGCGCGCGCGACGTCTGGACGCGCGCGATGACGCGCGAGACGTTCGATCGCGTCGTCTCTCTCTCTCTCGCGCGCGCCGCGTCCATCGCGACGACGTCCGGGGCGTCGGAAACGACCGCCGGCGGTGGGACGACCGCGCGCGCGAGCGACGCGACGACGTCGCGATGGCGACGAGGCGCGCTCGCGAGCGAGAGCGTCGCGCGGAGACGCGCGGTGGCGTCACCGAACGCGCCGGCGAGGGGGTACCTCGAGGCGAAGCGTCGACGACGGGCGGTGAGAGAGGCGGTGGCGAGGACGCGACGACGCGCCGAGGACGCGGCGACGCGCGCGGCGAACGCGTACGCGTCTCGCGAGGCGGAGGTGGGAGCGGTGGGGGAGTCGGGGGAGAGATTCGCGCGCGTGGGGGTGTTGGGAGCGCCGAACGCGGGGAAATCCGCGCTCGTGAACGCGTTGGTCGGCGATAGAGTGAGCGCGGTGAGTCGAAAGACGAATACGACGAGGACGCGCGCGGTGGGGGTGAAAACGATGGGTTCGACGCAGATTGCGTTCGTGGACGCGCCGGGAATAGTGGGTAAGGAACATTATAGAAACGCGGCGCACGCGAGAAAGGTTGAGAACGCGTTTGAGATGGCGATGGATTGCGACGCGTTGGCGTTCGTCGTGGACGCGGCGAGACAGTTGGAGCGAAGAGATCTTCGCGTGTTGCAGACGATGCGTCGGACGCGAGCGTTTTTGCGAGAGATGGCGAGCGAGCGAGGCGTCGACGCGCCGCGCGCGGTGTTGGTGCTGAACAAGGTGGATAAGGTGTCGAGGGAGCGTCGCGGAGATTTGATGAAAATCGTCGAAGACGTGCGCGCCGACGGCGGCTTGGACGATTTCGAGCGCGTGTTCCCCGTGAGCGCGCTCACGGGCGCCGGAACGAGAGCGTTATTGGACGATTTGATGTCACACGCCCCGACATCGCCGTGGGAGTTCGATTCGTCGCGAACCACGGACATGACGGACGCGCGCCGCGCGCTCGAAATCGTTCGCGAGAGCGTCTACAATCGCATCCATCGAGACCTTCCGTACGGCGTCGACATCGCGCACGTGTCGTGGGAAGATTTCCGAAACGGCGACGCGCGCATAGAACAAAACATTCTCGTCGATACCGCGTCGCAGCGTAAGATTGTCGTCGGGAGAGCGGGCGAAGTCGTCGGTCAGATTGGCATCAACGCCAGAGTCGTCCTCGAACGCGCGCTCGGGCGCAAGGTGCACCTCATCCTCAACGTGCGATTGAAGAGGAAGAAGAATTACAGAACCGACGACGTCGCGTTCGCCGAAAACTATTAGAGCTCGTCGCGTCCCGTCGCATAACTCGTCGCCGTGTATCAATATGAGAAGAGTTGAAGCCCACGTAAAGCGCGCGCCGAGCGCGCGCTTTACGCTTCGAGGATGGTTATCGAATCTTCCGCGACGCCGGCGACGTGGAGCATCGCTTTCATCGCGAGGTTGAATCCCTCGGGGCCCGAAACGACGACGCGAACTTTTCCGTGGACGTTTCCCTCGGCGATCTCCCCGCGTATGAGCTCTTGCGTGACGCGCGACTGAATGACGCGTACGTTGGGCAAATCTCTCAGATTGTCCAACGCGTCCATCATCGATGGTGCGCTGGTGAATGGGGACGACGCGTTCGCTTCGTCGTCACGAGTCTGCGCCGGTGAGACCGCGATGGTGCATCTCGCCAACCGCGCTCCACCGCTCGGCGCGACACCGGCAGAGCGACACCACGCCGTCAGCTCTTGCAGCAATAACAAATCATCATGTCTGCACGCGTATATGAGGGACACTGGTGATGTTAGAGGTACTATCGCACGCCCTGCCTTACCTGTTCGGAAGCATGTGAGTTGATCAGTGTGGTGCAGCACCTGCGGCGCCGCGACAACTCCGGTTCCGCCGAGTACGAGGACTATGGCGTCGTGATGCCGCTCTGAGCTACTCAAATTCGCGAAATCAGTCGTGAGACTTGGCACTCCGAGCGTTTTTCGTGGCTGCGACAGCCACAGTCGCGTGCCGATGGACTGCTGGCGCAACCACGATGTCGCGCGACCATCACGGTACACTTTGATTAAAAGTTTGCAGTGACCCGCTTCCCATTCCCTCCAGGTGCTCACCGGCGTGTAGTCGCGCTCGATCCAAGGCAGCGGGCCCTCTTCATTCGCACCGACGGTGGCGAGCAAGGTTGTGTGCCAAGTCTTGTGCCACGCCGTACGACCGCGTCCCCTCGTAAACGGGGTGCCGCGCGCGCGATCATCCGAGGTGAGGTGGTACAAGGCGCTATGGCGCGAGACGGGTGTCACTGCGCGGAGCGTCCACAGCGCGTAGCCGTCGACTCGACGAGGCATCGCCTCTTCAACTTTGCTCGCCTCCCTCATGTAAACGCTCAGTTGAGATGACACGAGCCGGTTCGACGCGAACGACTTCAATTCTTTGATCTCTTTCTCGCGCCCGAGTTTGGAAAGTGCCTTGGCTCTCTCTATTACCACCGCCGGATGATCGCCGCCGATCACCGTCTCCATCTCTCCGAGGTGCTCAAGCGCTCGCTCGCATTGACCCGCAGAGCAGCACAGTTGCGCGAGCTCAAACCGCAGTTCGAGCCATTCATCTTTTTCCGCGTCGCGCGCCTCCTCATCGAGCCCGGACAACGCCGCGTTCCATTTACCGACGTCTCTCGCTCGTCGGCGGCGGCGCATTCGCCGGGCGGCGGCGAGTCGAGATCCATTCGCCACCGCATCGAGGTCGACGTCGCGTCCCGGACGGACGAACCGCACGACGTCCGCGCTTTTATCCGCGTCATCGAGGCGCGTGAACAACCGCTCGTCGCCCCCGCGTCGAATCGCGTGCGCGTTCGGCGCGCGCCCGCACGCCCCGAGACATCCCGACGCGCGCACGTCACACGTCGCGTCGCTCGCCAGCGCCTCGATCTCGAGGAGCACCGCCGCCGCGCCCGCGCGCGCGCAGCTCCCGGCGTGGCACACGTGGATCGCGTCGCGCGCCCGCCCCATGGACGCGTCGCGGTTCGCGTCGACGCGACGCGACGCGACGGTTTGTTTCGACACAATCGTCGATTCGTTTCGACACGAGGCGAGATGTTGTTCGTATGGGTCATGACTCGTCGTTCGGGGTACTCCTATGACGCGCGCGCGCGTTACAGACGAGACGAGACGTCACGGGTTGAAGACGCACGCTCTGAGCCCGGCTTCGAGTTCGTCGCGGTCCAAGTTTCGCCCGATGAAGACTACCCTGCACGTGCGTTCCTCGCTCTCGGTCCACCCATCGAGGTCACCGTCGGCGCTGGAAGCCATCTCCATCATCATGTGCATGCTCTGGAACGCGTACCGATCTTCAGAGCGTCCTAAAGATAGGATCCCCTTCGAACGAAATATGTCCTGTCCTTTGTTCCTCAGTAGATTAATGAGCCACTGGTTTACCTTGTCGAGATCAAGAGCGCTCGCGAGCTCGAACCCAACACTTTTCACCGTCCCGTCGCGCTGATGGGCGCTCTTCGCGAGAACGGCGTCGTCCATCCCCACATTGGTGCTAAGGTTGAAAGCGCGGATGCCAACGATGTCATCAATATCGACACGAGATTGAATAGACTCGATGATCGTGGCGTGATGATTAATACCGCGTATTCTATTCACTAAATTGTCCTTTTCCGCATCGGTGACGAGGTCCGTCTTGTTCAATACGATTCTGTCCGCGAAGGCAACCTGCTTGACAGATTCGTTCTCCGAGCACCTCGCCTTCATCTCGTCGACGTGTTCACCAATATTCTCGGAGTCAACGACGGTAATGATCGCATCGAGGTACAGCCACTCCTTCAACTCATCATTCGCGAAGAACGTCTGCGCCGCGGGCGCGGGATCGGCCGAGCCCGCAGTCTCGATGATGACGTGTTCGAACACTTCTTTGCGACGACGTAGCTTGCCGAGAATACGAACGATGTCCTGACGTATGGTACAACACACGCATCCGTTATTCATCTCGAAGATCTCGTCGCGCGTCGCCAAGACCAGTCCGTCGTCCACTCCAATCTCCCCAAACTCATGTTCGATTATCGCGATGCGTTTCCCACGCTTCGCCTTTAGAATGTGATTTACTGCGCGCGCCGAAGAGAAGAGGTCGTCAGGAACGAACGCGAGGACGTCGACGAGCGCGCGCATCGCGCGGACGAGCGCACACGCACCGAGCGTTGTTTTTCCAGCGCCGAGACAGCCGGTGATTATGGTGACCGGAGTCTTCCCGACGTTCGACATCGTCGACGCGCGTCACGAGCCGATGACGCGCTCGCGCGCGGGACCGGCGACCGCGCCGTCGACGCGCGCGTCGGTGCTCGCGTTCGCGCGCGCGCGTCACGCGCGACACGCGACGACCGGTGCGGTCGCCGGTCGTGGCCTCTGCAAAGGAAAAGCGCGCGACGTGCCCTCCGTACTTTGTCCATTCTTTTGCCATTTACCCCACGCGAGTTTGTACATGACGAGACAAATCGCCGAGGTGTCGACACGTCACATCGCGGCGCGATGTCCATCGGGGAGCAGCGTCGCGCGGCGGACGGGAACGCCCTGGACCCGGAGATTGGTGACGTGCGCTCGCATCCGAAGCCTTGGAAGGGGCGTCCTTGGAAAACAAAGGTACTCTCGGAGGCAGACTTGGATGTAGAACTCGAAAACGAGACGGTTGGGGATGAGCACGGGCACTCGCACGTCGTGGGCCACGGCAAGTGCCACGGATTCGACGAAGAACTCAGCGGTTGGTTTCACGTGTCGGACACTGAGAATATATTCGTTGGAACGGCTTTCGGAAGGCGCATTATCCCGTTAAAGCGTGCGTTTCGTGTCCGGCGGCGAATATACGCCGCGTTCTTCGTTTCTGGTGCTTACGCGGTTGCTGAGATCGTCGCGGCAGTACTCTCGGGCTCGACCGCTCTTTTCGCAGATGCCGCCCACATGTTCTCTGATTTTATATCATACGGCCTCTCGATTTTCATAATCTGGCTCACCTTGCGGGACATCAAACGCGATGAAGAAACTCGTGCGCACAGACCGACTGGATCATCGATCCTGACATACGGGATCTCGCGTCTTGAGGTGCTTGGCGCGCTCGGTATTATTATTGTTGTTTGGATCGCCACCTTTGCCTTGGTGATCTCTGCGGGCTCTCGCCTTTCCAGTCCACCCGAAGTAAACGGGCGTACTATCGCTTTGACTGCTCTCGGCGGACTTGTCGTGGACACTGCGCTGCTATTTCTTCTTCGGGATAATGAGTCATCGACCCAAAATTCAGATTCGCATGGCCATTCCCATAGTTCACATGGCCATTCCCATGCTTCGCGTGGCCATTCCCATGGTTCACACGGCCATTCCCATGGCACCGGTGAGCTGAGCTCGCGCGCTATGTTCGTGCACATCATAGGGGACCTCGCCGGGACGATAGTAATTTTCATCGGTGGCATCTTGATATGGACGATGAGTGATAAGTTCGATGTGGTGGACCCGATATGTACCTTCATCTTTGGAGCACTTGTCACATACACGACGTTTCCATTCGCAAAACGATTGGTTCGGACACTGATGGAGGCCGCACCGCCGGGATTAAATGTCGACACGGTCGCGAATACGATAATCGAAGAGGTGCCTGGGATTGTAGGTGTACATTGCCTTCACCTGTGGGAAATTTCGCCGGAAAAGGTCGCACTCACTGCGCATGTGCACGTCGATGTCAAGAGTAGTGCAATAGTGCGCTGTGGGAACCAAATTGTCGGGTTGGATCCAGACTTGCAGGCACTGGAAGAGGCTTTAAGACGCGCCACACACGTGTGTAATAAACGTTTCGGTATTCGACACGTCACAATACAGATGACAGCCATACCGGAACAAGGTGGGCTCGCAACGTGTGGGAAGGTGGGTAAAACTGTGGACACGTGCAACGGATGTTCGTGACTTACAATGAACTTACAATGAACTTACAACGAACAAGAGTGTGGGCGTTCACGACTGCGAGAGGTATGTTTATCACCAGCAGTAGAATAGTCACCCTCGTCACCCACCTGTAGTACTGTATAAAACAACAATTTGAATTTGCTACGTCGCGCTCACTTTTTGTCGGCGCCCTCGATGGCCACGCGCGTAGCCTCGAGCGCGCTGAAGTAGATGATACCGCCCAGTCCGATCTCGAGCGCTCTCGGCGCGGCACCGCGAAAGAAGAATGTCCACCCGAACTTGTTCGCCAAGTGTTTAACGCCGGCGAGTCCCTTCGGGAACGTCTTCGGGTCGATGCCCAACGACGACGCACACACCGCGGCTGTTCGAGAGACGTCGAACGGGGTCGTCAACACGCCCGTGACGCACCCGGCGACGCCACCGATCGCGGCGGTCTCTCTCGCGCTCATGGATGCGTTCGGATCGCGTGCGCGCCGAACCGCGAGCGTCGCCCTTTTCATCGCCTCGAACGCGCTCATCTGCACGCAATCAAACGAAAGCTCTCGCGTTAAAAAACTCTCAAACCCGAGGAATAGATCCCTCTTCCTCACGCTCAACCGCACCGCCGTCATCAACGACATCCTTCCCACCTGCATGCGCCTCGATATAACCTCCATGGGCGCCAACACGACGGACGCCGCCAACGCGCCCGCCGCCGCCGCGCGCGCCGGCGTCTGCCCAAAGTTTCGCTTCGCCGTCTCGTACGTCGCCATGAACAGCGCCGTCCCCGGAACCGTGCCGAAGAGATCGGGAACCAATCCTCGATACAACATTCGAAGATCGTCTCGAGTCATGCGCGCACCGAACGCTCGCGCCTGCGCGCGCGTCTTGAGCGTGTTGAGCGGAAAGAGCAACAACTGACAGCTCGCCGCCGCCGCCGCGCCGGAGACGACGCCCACGCGGAGACTCGACGCGACCGTGTCGGCGGAGGAGGAAGACGCGGACGACGCCTCCGCGCGCCGTCGGCGGCGACGCGTCGCGTCGTCGCGCGCGGGAGAGGCTGAGACGTCGGCGACGCGCCGAGATGGGCGCGCGCGATCGAATCGTCGCCGTCGACGCGCGAGGGCGGGCGGTGCGGACGCGCGCGCGGGCGAGGGCGACGACATGGGGTTCGTCGCGCGCGGACGACGGAGGCCGTCGCGGCCGCGCGCCGAACAGTGCGGGAAGTCGAGTTTTGCGATGACACCCGAGAGACGGCGACGGACGCGAAGGCGTTTTACTCCAAAGATTTCGAGACTATTTCAAAGACGTTCTCGCTGAGACCGTCCTTGGCGAGGATGCGCTCGAGTTGTGCGCGCATGGCGGACGCGCGCGTGGGCTCGTACTTGCGCCAGCGAGTGAAGGCGCCGACCATGCGAGACGCGACTTGGCCGTTGAGGTCGTCGAGCTCGAGGACGACGTCGGCGAGGAATTCGTACCCGGAACCGTCGGCGGCGTGGAAGTTGTTGGAGGAGGCGCAGAAACCACCGATGAGGGAGTAGACCTTGTTCGGGTTTTTGATGTCGAACGCGGGACCGTCCATGAGCGCGACGACGTTGGCGAGATTGCCCGGAAGCGACGACGCGGCTTGGATGCCGAGCCACTTGTTCATGACGAGTGGATCGTGCGACCACTCGGTGTAGAACTCATCGAGAGCCTTGACGCGTTCGTCGCAGTTCTTCCCGCTGAGCGCGCTGAGCGCGGCAATCTTATCCGTCATGTTATCCGCGGCGCCGAAACGAGCGTACGTCATCGCCGCGATTTCCGGCGCGTCCAAGTACGACAGGTATCCGATGCACGTATTCTTGAGAGATCGCGCCGCGCGGTCGGCTGGTTCGTTGGAATACTTTTCGGCGCTGTTCGAGGCGATCGTCGCCTCCAAATCATCGCGGAGTTCGGTGGCGAGCGTCGTCATGACAAACTTGCGCGCGGCGTGCACGAGCGCCGGATCGACGGTGCCCTCCTCGAGGATATCGCTCAACTCACCTTCGGACGGCACCATCATGGCGCGAGCGATGAACGCCTTGTCGGCGTCGGGGCCCTTCGCGCCCGCGAGGATCGTGCGCATCGCCGCCGTGATTGCGTCGTCCATCTTGAACGCTCCTTCGCCGCCCTTGATCAAATCCAAACACAAGTTTCTCAGCAACGTTTGACCGGCTTCCCAGCGGTTGAAAGCGTCGGAATCGTTCGCCATCAAGAAGAGTAAATCATCCTGGGTGAGATTGGTCGTCAAGCGGACCGGGGCGCTAAAGTTACGCAGGATGCTCGGCACCGGCTTGGCGTTCACGCCCGTAAACGTGTACGCGGCTTCGGCTCTATCAAACCCGAGCACCGCCGTCGTGCCGTGAGACTCACCGTCGAGCGTTAGTTCCATGTCTTCGCCGTCCGGACCGACCAAACCGATCGCGATCGGACACAGCATCGGAATTTTGTTGTCTTGACCGGGAGTCTTCGGCACCGTTTGCGAGCATTGGACGGTGAACGTTTTGGCGTCGGCGTCGTAGACGCCGTTGACGGTGACTCTCGGCGTCCCCGCTTGCGAGTACCACGGCTTGAAGGTGGATAAATCGGCGCCGTTGGCGTCCGCCATCGCGGCGAAGAAATCTTCCGTCGTCACCGCTTGACCATCGTGACGTTGGAAATACAAATCCATGCCCTTGCGGAAACCATCCTTGCCGAGAAGCGTCTCGTACATGCGCACGACCTCGGCGCCCTTTTCGTACACGGTGACGGTGTAAAAGTTATCCATCTTGATGTACGATTCCGGACGGATCGGGTGCGCCATCGGGCCGGCGTCTTGGGCGAACTGCGCCGTGCGGAGACGAGAGACGTCGCCGATGCGCTTGACGCCTCGCGAGTTCATGTCGGCGCTGAATTCCTGATCTCTGTACACCGTCAAACCTTCCTTGAGCGACAACTGAAACCAATCTCTGCACGTCACTCGGTTACCAGTGTAGTTGTGAAAGTACTCGTGCGCGACGACGCCTTCGATGGCGGCGTAGTCGGCGTCGGTGGCGCTCTGCGGCGTCGCCAAGACGAGGCGCGAGTTGAAAATGTTCAGCGACTTGTTCTCCATGGCGCCCATGTTGAAGTCATCCACGGCGACGATGTTGAACAGATCCAAATCGTACTCGAGCCCGAACGTGTCTTCATCCCACTTCATGGACTTGATCAGGCTCGCCATCGCGTGATCGCACTTGTCGATGTTGTGCGCCTCGGTGAAGATGCGTAGCGTCACCTCCTTTCCAGACATGGTGGTGAATTTATCCTCCACCATGGCCAAATCACCGGCGACGAGCGCGAACAAATAACACGGCTTCGCCCACGGATCTTCCCACACGGTGAAGTGTTTACCGCCGTCCAAATCTCCGGAATCTACCAAGTTTCCGTTACCCAAGAGCACCGGGTACTTCGTCTTATCGGCTTCGATGCGCGTCGTGAAGATGGACATCACGTCCGGTCTGTCCTGGTAAAACGTGATTCTGCGGAACCCCTCGGCCTCACACTGCGTGCAAAAGTTTCCGGACGACTTGTACAGACCCTCGAGTGCGGTGTTCTCCTGCGGTTTGATGACGGTTTCCACTCGCAAATCGAACGCCGCCGTCGGCAGCGACGAGAGCGTGATCCCCTTCGCCGTGCGCTCGTACGTCGTGAACGCCTCACCGTTCACGGCGATCGACGCCAATTCCACGGATTCATCACCGTGTAAAAATAACGTCTTCCCCCCCGCATCACTCTCCGGTCGCACGCGAACCGTCGACGTCACCGTCGTCGTCGCCTCGCCGAGCTCAAAGTTCAGGTGCACCCTCTCGAACGCGTACGCCGGTCGCTCGTAATCCTTCAGGTAGATGGCCTTCGGCGCCGACGTCACCGCCCCGTCCACCGCGTTCGCGCTCGCCATCGCGCGCGCGGTCGTCGTCCCCGTCCCCGTCGTCCCGACTCGTCGCGTTTTCAGTGACGTCGACACGCACCGCCCCACCGCCCTCGCCGCGGCTCTCGCGCTCGCGCGCATCGGTCGAGGCGGATCGATCGAGCGCGCGCGCGTCGTCGTTCCCTCGCGGTCTCGGTCGCGCTCGCTCTGTCGGCGCGCGCGCGGTCTCGGTCGCTCGTCGACGAGTGTCGAGCGCGCGCCAATCCGCGACGCCCGTCTCGCGCGACGGCGCGCGAGGACTCGGGACGCGCGATCGGTCGATCGAGCGATCGCGCGTCGACCGCGTCCGGCCGTCGTCGTCGTCGTCGCGAGCGCGCGCGCGCGTGGAGACGGTGCGCGCATGTCGGCGCGGTGCGCATTCACCGAAGCATCATCGTCGACGCATTCGACGCGCGAGGCGTACGAAGGGGCGAAACGCGCGCGAGACGACGCGCGAGACGCCGTCGCGATGGATGCGTCCGCGCGTGGGGGCGACGAGAGGCGCGCGTCGACGAGCGAACGGGAAGATGATGACGCGTCCCGGTGGTTGTTTGAGAAGAATTTTTATTACGAGCACCCGAACGTGTCGGCTCGGACGCTCGCGGAGGTGGAACGGGAGATGGTGAGGCGGGAGATACGCGTGGTGCGAGGGGTGAACGTGCCGAAGTGCGTGCGAACGTTCGAGGAGGCGTCGTTTCCGACGTATGTGAATGACGATTTGGCGAGGGAGGCGTTCGCCGAACCGAGCGCGGTGCAGTCGCAGGCGTGGCCCATCGCGCTGAGTGGACGAGATTTGATCGCGCTGGCGGAGACGGGTTCGGGAAAGACGTTAGCGTATCTGTTACCCGCCATCGTGCACGTGAACGCGCAGCCGATTTTGGAGAGCGGGGAGGGGCCCATCGCGCTCGTGTTGGCGCCGACGCGCGAGTTGGCGTGTCAAATCGAGCTCGAGGTGGCGAAATATGCCGCGTCGAGCGAACTCAAGCACACGTGCGTGTACGGAGGCGTGCCAAAAGGTCCTCAGGTGAAGGCGCTGCGCTCAGGTCGAAGCGAGATTTGCGTGGCGACCCCGGGTCGGTTGCTCGATTTTCTCGACGGCGGGCAGACGAATTTGCGCCGAACCACGTTTGTGGTGCTCGACGAAGCGGATCGCATGTTAGACATGGGTTTCGAACCGCAGATTCGACGCATCGTGCAACAAACCAGGCCGGACAGGCAGACGCTCCTCTTCACCGCGACGTGGCCCGTGGAGGTACGCGAAGCCGCGAGAGAGTTTGTGCGAAACGACCCCGTGGAGGTGCGCGTGGGCGGCACGGGCGACGGACTCCTCGCCAGTAAGAACGTCGAACAAATCGTCCACGTCATGGGACCAGACGAAAAATACGACGCGCTCGTGTCCACGCTCGAGAAAGAGATGGATGGGAGTCAACTGCTCGTCTTCGTCGAGACCAAGGCGAACGTCGACGCGCTGACTCGCCGCCTTCGCGTCGAGGGTTGGCCCGCGCTCGGTCTTCACGGGGCCAAGGAACAAAAAGAGCGCGATTGGGTGCTGAAAGAATTCAGAGAGGGGAAATCGCCCATCATGCTCGCCACCGACGTCGCATCGCGTGGTTTGGACGTCGACGGGATCAAACTCGTCGTCAACTACGACTTTCCTAAAAACGTCGAGGAATACGTCCACCGAATTGGTCGCACCGGTCGCGCGGGACGCGCGGGCAAGGCGCACACCTTCTTCACCCTCAACGACGGTAAATTAGCCAGAGAACTCGTCGAGGTCTTGCGCTCGACGGGTCAGAAAGTTCCGGACGCGCTCTCGCGCTTCGTCTCGTAGACCAGTGTAACAGAAACACGTCGCACCGCACTTCGCGTCGACTCGACGCGCGCTCGTCGTCAACGCATCCGCGAACGCATCCGAGAATGTCCCTCGTCAAGACGTACCTCGTCGCCTACAACGCCGCCCTCGTCGTCGCCTGGGCGTGCGTGCTCGCGCGCACCGCGCAAACAATCTCCACGAGCGGTCCCGCCGCGGTGTACGCCGCCGTCGAGCGTCCGCTCGCGTACGCGCAGACGGCCGCGCTCGCGGAGGTCGCGCACGCGGCGCTCGGCATCGCGCGTTCGCCCGTGCTCGTGACGGCGATGCAGGTGAGCTCGCGTTTGATGGTGGTGTGGGGCGTGCTCGCGTTGGCCCCGCCGTCCCGAACGGCGAGTCTGGACGTCTTCGGCCCGATTTCCATCGGCGTCCCGTCGCTCATGTTCGCGTGGGGCGTCACCGAGGTGGTTCGGTATAGTTTTTATTTTTTCAAGCTCCTCGGCGACGTCCCGCGAGCGGTGACGTGGTGTCGATACACGTTTTTCATCGCGCTCTATCCGCTCGGCGTGAGTTCGGAGTTATTCTTGGCGTACAGTGGGTTCGCGCACCTGATGAAGACGAATCCGTTCGCGTACGAGATGCCGAACGCGATCAACTTTTCGTTTCACTTGCCGTCGGTGATGATCATGTTCTTCCTGGGATACGTCCCCGGTTTCCCGATGCTATTTTCGTACATGCTCGCCGCGAGAAAGAAGGTGTTAAAGGCGAAGAGCGATTGATGAAGAGACCGCGGTCGAACGAGCCGGCGATAGGGGAGAGGTGGTCGTTTTGCGTTTCTGTCAAGCGAACCGTCGTCGGGCGTGTGTGGGGGGTATTTCAATTTATAGCTTGTGGTGTCACAAATCATATTCATTTCAGCGTCGGCGCTGCTACGTGCCTAAATGTCGAGTTTACATGAAAAGAGGGACGCGTTCCTCCGCGTGTTTGTTCGTCACCTCGCCCGAGTGCAAAAACTTGACGAGGCCCAGGTGCGTGTACATGGTGAGACACATGAATGCGTTCAAGTAGAACATGGTTTCCTTGCGCAAGTAATTCGTCCATTGATACGCCCACTCGCCGCCGAGAACCATGACGTTGAGCTGTCCGAAAATGAAGAAGAAACTGCACACAAAGATTGGTTGCGACATGTACGACTTCGGAAACACCAATCTTCCGAGCGAGGCCTCCATGAGCATGAGCACGACGGCGCCGACGTAGCCGAGCATGTACTTGGGCTCAAAGTAGCACAGTCTCACCCCCGGATCAAACAGCGTCGCCACCTTCCCGCGATCGGACGACGGACCGCACTGCGGCGTGAACACCGCCTCCACGACGACGGTCACGAGGAACACGACGCTCATCGTGAACGCCACCGTGTACGACGACATCACCCAGTGACCGAGCGTGTTGCACCGCCCGCTGTGTCCCAAGTAGTGATCGTGCGTCTGCGTCCTCGAGAACACGCCCACGATCGACGCGAGCGTGGCCAAAAAGAAGAAACCCGTCACCGCATGCGTCACCCAATCGTGTAAATTCAAAAACTGCGCCGTGTCGAGCCCGTACATGCCCGTCTCTTCGTCGAGCGTCCACCTCGGGAAGCTCTTTTGACTCCACTCGTAATACGCGCACGTCGCCAACGCCGCCGCTCGAAACACCAAGAGCACCGACCCACTTCGACTGAACGATTCCGCCCACACCGATCGAAACGTCGCCCCACCCGCGTACGCCAACCCACCGTTCATTCGATAATACTGCAAGTTATCCCCGGCGAACCCAAACCACATGAGCGCCGACACCGTGCACACCGTCGCGAACAGGTACCGCAGCGGGTCTCGCTCCCAATCCAGGAACGTATCCACCTCATCCAACAGTTCTCTCACCATGGTCGCGTTCGAGATCGCCGTGTCGTTCACCGTCATCGCCATGACGTCTCCGATTCGATGCCGGCGTTCCGCACGGGTGTTACGTCTCGTCTCTCACCGATCGATCGTCCTCGCGCGTCGCTCGCGCGCGCGATTCCGTCTCTCGCGGCGCGAACGCTCGCGCGCGATTCCGTCCCTCGCGCCTCGCGCGTCGCGCGTTCGCCTCGCGATACCGTCGCTCGCGCGGCGTCGACGTGTGACGGATCGGCCGCGCGCGTCATTCCTCGACGGTCGACATGCGCGCCGTTCTCGCCCGCGCCCACGCGCGCGCGCTCGCCCGCGCGACGCCGAGAAGAGCGATGCGAAGCACTCGATCGACGACGCGCGCGACGCGCGAGGAGGACGTCCTCGTCGACGCGCCCGCGGTGTCCCGACGCGCCGCCGCCCTGTCCCTGGGCGCGGTCGCGCTCGTCGCCGCGCCCTTCTCCACCGCGCGCGCGCGCGGCGTTCCCGAGTTCGAGTGCGCGGGAGAGTACGTCGACAGTCCGACGGGTCTGCGCGCGTGCGACGTCGTCGTCGGCGAGGGCGCGGCGCCGACGGGGAATCAGCAAATCAAGGCGCACTACGCGGGACGTTTGGAGGACGGACGCGTGTTCGATTCGAGCTACGAGCGCGGGACGCCGTTGCAGTTCAAGGCGTCGCAGGTGATCCAGGGATGGGGAATCGGCATACTCGGGGACGGGGACGCGTTACCGCCCATGCGAGTGGGTGGGAAACGTAAGCTCGTCATTCCCGCCGAGCTCGGGTACGGTCGGCGCGGCGCGGGCGGCGTCATTCCTCCGAACGCGACGCTGTACTTTGACGTCGAACTCGTCGCCATCGCGTGAATGTAACGTTTCATTTTTGTTGTTTTTTTGTCGTCGTCGGTCCCGGTCCCGCGCTCGGTCGCAATCTCGGTCCCGGTCCCGTCGAGCCGTCGAGAGGATAACGCGCGAGTCCCTCACCCTCGGAGACGTCACACGAACGCGCGCGCGATGCCGATTTTTTGAACCCTGAAGACCGCGGCCGACGGCGTCATGTACGCCGCGGGCGCGACGGATAAGATGCAGGGCACCGGGGTGTGGAGCGGGCTCAAACTCTCGAGAGAGGGCAAGGCTGATGGAAAACGTCGACCGAAACAAAAGAAGAAGGAACCGAAGCGATTCACGCCGGGTGGGAAGTGAGCGCGCGATGGTGACGCGACGCACGCGACGCGACGCGGGTGAATCGCTCGCGGGGTGAATCGCTCGCGCGAACTCGAGACGCGGGACGCGCGCGCGCGTGATGAATGTCGAGCTCAATCGGCCTCGTCTCGAGACGCCGACGCTTGATTTTTGAAAAGACGCGCGCGTCCGCGACGTCGCGGGAGTCGTACGCGCTGTAGTGGTGCATTTTTGATCATTGTTTTACTAATACTACAGTATGATTTACACATTGAATGCGTGCGCACGTCGTCGGGTGGACGGAGCGCGCGACCGGAGACGCGTCAATCGAGCCAGGCGGGTTTGCGGGCGCCGACGAGACGCGGCGCGTCTCCGTCGTCGTCGTCGGAGAAACGGTCGAGATCGGACGCGCTTCGATCGGTGGATTCATCGTCATCGAGGGTACCGTCGTCGGAGTCGTCGTATTCGAGCTCGTCGCCGATGTCGTTCTCGCCGCGGGCGAAGTCGTCGTTTCGGCGGTGGTTGTAGTCGTTCTCGACGCCGAGGGCGCGAACGTCCACGACGGGACCGCCGTATCGACCGCCGTCGCGCTGGTGAGTTCCTCTGGATCCTCGCTTCGCAGTTTCGGCGCCTGCAGCGTATAGACTACTCGACGTCTTGCGAATCCACGGGCCGCCGCCATCGTAGTCTCGCGCGGCGTCGTAGTCTCGCGCGTCGTAGACGTATCGCTCGTCGTTCGCCTCGTCGCTGTAATCGAAATCCTCCTGGGAATTCACCGAGTCTCCGCGATCGGGGCCCGTTCCGTCCACGTGCGCGCCCGATCCCCTGTTCGCCGCGCGTACCGCCTTTGTATCGAACAGGACTTCATAGTCGGGCTGATCCTCGGGTTGATACGTCGCCGAGCCGACGATGAGACCGGTGGCCATCGCTTCGTGAAATTTCGGCAAATCTTTCCACGACCGTTCGATCTTCTTTCGCTCTTGACCGATGTTCATGCAGATGAAGACGAGCTTGGCGAGCATGATCAACCCGACGATGACGATCGCGAGCACCATGAGCGGAGCGCCGGCTTCACTGAACGGACGTTCGGCGAAACGCGTCGGCGTCAGCGGTGGTGATGGGATGTGTTCGCTGGGCGATACCGCGCCCACCGTTTGCTGACGATACTCGTGGAAGTACGCGGTGGCGGTGCCGTCGTTCGCCACGACTTGTAACAGCGCGCCGTTGTCGTGTGGCGGATTGAACCGATCGCCGCCGATGCTCTGCGCGAGCGGGTTAATTTTGTGCAACGCGGAATCTTCAAACGTCGCGGTCGGTTTTAACCAATTGGGCGTCCAGTGCACCGAGTACATCCACAGTCCAACGAGAGAGTGTATCGAGACGGACGCGAACAAGACGCTCGTCATCGTCTTTGGGAGCGTCGCTTGCGTTCGCGTCGGCGTTTTGCACACTCGCAGCAGCAACCTGTAATCGTACAGGTACGAGATGGTAAAGTACATGGATAAGACGAGGTACAACAGCGGTATTCCGCTCACGAACGTCATTGACGCCATGACGACGAAACACATGTCTCCGCACTTGGCGCCCGTATCGAAATCTGGTCCCTCGAAGATGTCGTTCAGTTTCTTTTGCGTGTGAATGTACGCGAGGGCAATCTTCCTTCGCAAGTTCGACATGACGTCGGACAGAACGCGGCCGATGAATCGCATGGCGGCGTTCATTAAAATGGTGAAGAAAACTACCAATCCGACGTCGTTGTACCACTCGTTCGTGAAGTCTGAGTACTCGCCCCGGAGACCGAACATTTGCTTGATCAAAGGAAAGTACTTGCCGACTCGAGAAAAGTTTGCATTCAGGAGCGTGTATATCACAGCCACGTTCAGGAACCTCACCACAAATATAATTTTCGTCTTCATCGCCTTCTTCGC
>MDTE01149849.1_pt1 | contig 17911 bp, 15 predicted proteins | sample 811231 | NCBI WGS metagenome assembly MDTE01 (sample SAMN05326651, study PRJNA326480) | marine metagenome | isolation source: seawater | place: Indian Ocean: Red Sea | collected 2010 | reverse complement strand
GATTGCAAGGTCCTTCGCCTCGTCGATGTCCGAGCTGCCCGTGATGATCGAGCGACCGTCGCGTATCTTGACCTGGATCGTGGGGGCGGAATAGACGCGGTCGTCGAGGATGATCGCCATCCGCTCGTCCACGTAAGCGCCGGTGACGCGCTGGAAAATCTTTACGCCTTCATCGGTCGTTGAGAAGTTGATGATCGGCTGGTTCGCGTATTCGAAGCTCTGACCGCGCGTGACCTTGGCGTCTTTGACGATCTCGCCGGTCATCTCGACTTTCTTGCGGACAAAGTAGAGGCGACGATACTCACTGCCGTCGTGCATTACCTCGAGTTTGCTGCCCCAGAGGAACTGTCCGTCCGACGGCACCAAGTGCTGGGTTTGATCAAGAATGGCCTTAACTGTCTTCTCGCTGTCGCCGGAGACCATCCAGTCTCCGCCACCCTGGCTCAGGATGTACTGTCTCAGCGACGGCGTTCCTTCTGACTGACCGAAGATCTCGGACACGGTACTCGATGAGTCGCCACCGGAACTGCTGGCCAGATAGCCGTCGATTTTGTCCAGCAACGCGGTCCGTTCGATGATCGGTTTGAGAATCTTGAACTCGAGACGCGCCCGCTCGCCGATCAGGTCCTTTGCCCTCTGGATGTCCTGCACCCCGGGCAACTCGACCACGATCCGCCATTCTCCCTCACGGTGGATGATCGGCTCCGCGACACCAAACTGGTCGATGCGGTTCGTGATGACCTCTTTGGCTCGATCGACCACGTCGCTGCGCTCGTCTTCCGAGAGCTTGCTCGGGTCGACTTCCAGCACGAGGTGGATCCCGCCTTGAAGGTCCAGACCGAGGTTGATGCTCTTCTGCTTGACGGCATCGAGCTGGTCAGGATTGGTTGGGGGCGCCCAGTAATACTGGTAGGTAGGGTAGAGGTAGTAGAGGCCGAGCAGGATCGTGGCCACTATGGTCAGAGATCGCCAGGTGTCTCGCTTCATCGCTTTGCGGATGCTCCATTCGGGCGGATGCGCCGGGCCGCCGAGGTTGGACGTAAAAAACGCCTGCCCCGGTCCCGTTCTGCCGGCAAGCGTGGGGTTGTATCCGGTCCGTTACCGCTCACGTTCCACGACGCTGTGGACCGCGAGCTTGAGTGCCTCGATCGCCTTGGACCCCGGCAGGCCGGTGAGACTCTTCTCAGCTGAGGCGGCGTATGCGCGAGCTTCCTCGCGTGCGTGCTCAATACCCCCGTATCGTTCGACGAACGTTTGTATCTCCTGCCATTCTTCCTCGGTGTCCACTCCTCGGTGCACCTTGGTCCGAATCCCGTCCGCTTCGCCGTTCGCACAGTTCTTGAGCGCGCGGATGATCGGCAGGGTCAGCTTCTTTTCCTTGATGTCGTTACCGACGGGCTTGCCCATCGAGTCTTCGTCACCGATGAAGTCGAGCAGATCATCGGTAATCTGGAATGCCATGCCGACGTCGCTCCCGAAGGTCGACATGTTGTTGATGTCCTCCGCGCTCCCTCCACCGAGGATGGCCCCGACTTCACACGCCAGCGCGTAGAGGGAGGCAGTTTTCTTGTCGATCATCGTGAAGTAGATCGACAGCTCACCGTCCCCGCCCTTCTCGTCTTCGAGGATTTCACCCTCGATCATGCGACGGATCGCTTGGGTCGCGGCCTCCATGACCTCCATTGAGCCCAGCCCGACGAGAACTTCCATCGCCTTCACGAGCAGGAAGTCGCCCATTAGGATCGCGGCGTGGTTACCCCACTTGACGTGCAGTCCTTCGGCCCCGCGCCGCGTGTCCGCCGAGTCGAGGACGTCGTCGTGGATGAGAGTGCCCGTCTGGAGGATTTCTATCCCGACGGCCGCATTGATCGCGGTGTCTGAGCACTCTCCAACCGCCTGAGCCGACAGCAACGAGAGGGCAGGTCTGAAATGCTTCCCGCGGTTTTGGCCGAGGTAGCGCCCCATCGTTTGCACCTCGCCCACGTCGGAGTCGAGGGCCTTGTCCAGCCGGGCCTCGAATTGCTGCATCTGCTGAGCAACGGGAGCGACAATCTGGTCGAACATCAGTCGAGTCAATACCTGGAGGTTGCCAATGGCGTCGTTGCGACGCGGATGGTCATGAAAAACGATTGAAGCTAACAAAAACGGGTATTTAAGTCAACTCAAAAGCCCTGGATCGAATGTGACCCATCGCAACGTAAAACAAGACCTTACGCCGGATTTCGTCCCGTCAGGAGCCGGGGTTTTCCGGACAGGTCATCGTGGATGGTGAGGTCGGAATATTCGTTTGCCTGGAAGAGGTCCAGGACCAGATCCGGAGGATCGCCCGGGAGTTCACACGCGAAGAGACCGTTCGGGACGAGGAGCGACCGGTATCGATCGGCGAGAGACCGGTAGCAGTCGGCCCCGTCCAGCCCCCCGTCCAGAGCCTGTAGCGGCTCGTGCAGGCGGACTTCGGGGTCCAGTTCCGGGATGTCGGCAGAGCGGATATACGGGGGATTCGACACGATCAGGTCAAAGTTCTCGTCCAAGAAGGGGAGCGTGTGGAGGTCGCCACGCAGGAACGTGGTGCGATCGGTGACGGCGTTGATCTTCGCGTTCCGGCGGGCGATTCTCAGCGCCGCGGAAGCTAGATCGATCGCGACGATGTTCGCCGCGTCCCAATGGCTGGCGAGTGCGACCGCTATGGCACCAGATCCCGTGCCGATGTCCAATGCACGTTCGGGAGCGGAGGAAATGGTGTTCTGCAGGAAGTCGATGATCCATTCGGTCTCGGGGCGCGGGATCAGGACGCCCGGTTCGACCTCGATCCGGCAGCCGCAGAATTCGACATCGCCGAGGATGTACTGCAGCGGCTCACGGGAGGCGCGTCGCCGGGCATCAGAATCGATGTCCAGGCAAATACTCGCGTCGATCGCGTCGTTGAAGGCGGCGTGCAGGCCCGCTCTGGTGGTGCCGAGTCTGTTGGCGGCGATCCATTCCGCTTCGGCCTGAGCGTTCTCGATTTGTGCGTTTTCGAGCGTTGTCAGGGTTGCCCGTATGGTGTTGCCGATGGTCATGGTAGATGTGATGGTCTTGAGGGCGGTATATCGTTGGGTGAGATTGGCCCGAGGCGTTTCGCGTATGCGTAGGGTGCTGACGATTCCCTCGGGCTGATGACGCGACCTCTGTGGAGTCGTCATTCAATCGAATAGAGGAAGGGCCACGAACGGATTGCTCATGGCCCTTCGACAGCTCCAGTGCAGCCATCTAGGCTAGGCTGCTTCAGCGACGCCCTCGAGTTGCTCGGTCTGTTCGGCAAGGCGGAGGGCTTCGACCATTTCGTCGAGGCCACCATTCAAGATCTCTTCCAGTTTGTGGAGGGTGAGCTTGATGCGGTGGTCGGTGACGCGGCCCTGCGGGAAATTGTAGGTGCGGATCTTCGCGCTTCGGTCGCCGCTGCCCACCTGCTGTTTCCGGTGCGCTGATTCCTTGGCTTGCTGTTCCTGAACCGCGATGTCGTAGAGACGGGATCTCAACACCTTCATGGCCTTCGCCCTGTTCTTGTGTTGAGACTTTTCGTCCTGAATCTGGACGACGATCCCCGACGGGAGGTGCGTGATGCGGACAGCAGAGTCCGTTGTGTTCACGCTCTGTCCGCCGGGACCAGACGATCGGTAGACGTCGATCTTCAGGTCGTTCGGGTCGATTTCCACGTCCACATCTTCGGCCTCCGGCAGCACGGCGACAGTGGCGGTGGAGGTATGGATGCGGCCGTTGGATTCCGTCTCGGGGATCCGCTGGACCCGGTGGACGCCACTTTCGTATTTCGTGTGGCGGAAGACATCCTTCCCCGTGATCAGGAAGATGACCTCCTTGTAGCCTCCTATACCCGTCGCGTTCGACCCCAGCATCTCGACCTTGGCACCGATCGACTCGGCGAACTTCGAATACATGCGGAACAGGTCGGCGGCGAACAGGGCGGCCTCATCGCCGCCCGCGCCGGCGCGGATCTCGACGACCGTGTTCTTGCTGTCGTTGGGGTCGCGGGGCAGCATCAGGACCTTGAGCCGCTCGGCCAGGTCGACCAAGCGATCCGTCAGCTCCGACAGCTCGAGCTCGGCCATCTCTTTGAGCTCGGCGTCATCCGAGTCTCTGAGGATCTCTTTCGTCTCCGAGAGGCTGGTGCTGACTCCGCGATACTCCCGGTAGACCTTGACGAGTTCCTCGAGACCGCTCTGTTCCGTCGACAGGTCGCGGATCAGGTTGGGGTTGGTCGCGACTTCGGGGCGCGCCATCTCCTCGGTGATTTCCTCGTATCGCTTTTCGACGCTTTCAAGCTGTTCGAACATGGGCCTGGTTTATTGCGGGTTGGTGGACATTGTCATTCCCAGGCTAGAGCCTGGGTACGAGGCATAACAAAAGAGGTGGCGGAACATCCCGTTATGGGAGTCCTGCCACCTCTTCTGGTCTTTAGCTGGCGCTAGCTGTCGGAGGAGGCTTCTGCTGATTCCTCTGCCGGAGCTGCGCATTCCGCGGGGGCTGCGCTTTCTTCGGGAGCGGCTGCCGGTGCCGATGCTGCCTCGGCGGCCGGAGCCTCTTCCTGCGCGTCATCACCGGCGGCGTTTCCCGTGCCGTAGCGCTGGTTGTAGCGGTCGATCATACCAGCCGTATCGACGAGCTTCATCTTGCCCGTGTAGAACGGGTGCGACGCCGAACTGATTTCGACACGGATGAGCGGGTAGCTGTTGCCGTCTTCCCACTCGGTCATTTCCTCGGACGTGCGCGTGGATTTGGTGAGGACCCGGTAGGGCGGGTCGACGCTCGAGTCCATGAACACGACGTCCTGATACGTGGGATGAATCTCTGGCTTCATCTGTTCTGCTCCTGATTCGTCTGCTTTATTCCCAGGCAGGAGCCTGGGTGGAAGTCAGTTTCTTACGTTTCCAAGCTAAAGCCTGGGAACGAACGAACAAATATAAAGAAGTGGCCGTCCCAGCGCAATTTCGAGGGATGAGACCGCCTAGAGGATGGGTTCGCTCATCGAATTGAGGAAGTCCTCGTTGGTGTCCTCGTTCTTCAGGCGGTCCTGGAGGAACTCCATCGCCTCAAGGGCCGGCATCTGGTCCAGAAGCTTCCTGAGGATCCAGGTCCGGTTGAGCTCCTTCTCGTCTAGGAGCAGTTCTTCCTTACGGGTGCTGGACTCACTGACCGCGATCGCCGGGTAGAGGCGGCGCTGGGCGAGGCGACGGTCGAGCTTGAGCTCCATGTTACCGGTGCCCTTGAACTCCTCGAAGATGACCTCGTCCATCCGGCTGCCGGTCTCAACAAGGGCTGTCGCCATTATCGTGAGGCTGCCGCCTTCTTCGATGTTCCGTGCCGCTCCGAAGAACCGCTTGGGCCACTGCATGGCGCTCGAATCGAGACCACCTGTCAGGATCCGACCACTGTGCGGGACCACGGTGTTGTAGGCGCGGGCCAGTCGGGTGATGCTGTCGAGGAGAATCACGACGTCCTGCTGATGTTCGACCAGACGCTTCGCCTTCTCGATCACCATGTCGGCGACTTGGACGTGACGCGTGGCTGGCTCATCGAAGGTCGAACTGATGACCTCGCCGTTGACGGACCGCAGCATGTCCGTGACTTCCTCAGGGCGCTCGTCGATCAGGAGCACGATCAGCGCCACTTCCGGGTGGTTCTTCGTGATCGCGTTGGCGAGCTTCTGCAAGAGCATCGTCTTCCCCGTGAACGGGGGAGCGACGACCATCCCTCGCTGCCCCTTACCGATCGGCGTGAGCATGTTCATGATGCGGGAGGACATTTCCCCCTTGTCATACTCGAGGTTCAGGCGCTCGGTAGGGTGGAGCGGGGTGAGGTTGTCGAAGATCGTTTTCTGCTTGGCTTTTTCCGGGTCGGTTAGGTTGACCGCCTCGACCCTGATGAGAGCGAAATACTTTTCGTCTCCCTTGGGCGGGCGGATCTGACCGGAGATCGTATCCCCTGTTCGCAGGTTGAAGCGCTTGATCTGCGAGTGGGAGACGTAGATGTCGTCCGGACCGGGCAGGTAGTTGTATTTGGGCGAGCGGAGGAATCCGAACCCGTCCTCAAGGATCTCCAAGGTGCCTTGGGCGAAGATGAGTCCCGAGCGCTCGGTCTGCGCCTGCAGGATCGAGAAAATCAGCTCCTGCTTTCGTAAGCTGCTGTAACCGTTGACGTTGAGCTTTCCGGCCAGCTTGTTGAGCTCGGGAATCTTCATTTCCTGAAGTTCCATGATGTCGAGCTTTTCAGGCTTTGCTGCTTTTTCCTGTGCCATAAGAAGAGTGGGTGTTCCTCCCGTGAGGTTGGATGGTGTCACGCAGGTCTAGGCAGAGGCCTGTCCGCGGCGCGACGGCTGGGGTTGATGTGGTGAAAACTGTTGTTAGTTGTGAACTAGCGTCTGCTTTGTCTGTGGATGTCAGGGATTCTGCGAAAAGCGAAGGGGCTATTGAGAACTTTCGAAGGCGTCGGAGGCGCGCACCGGGGGCGACGGTGCTTGACCGGAGCCATTAGCAGGTGCAGGCTGTCAGTGGGAATGCATCAGAAGATCGTCCCGAACGAAGGCGACCCTTGCAACACCCACAACAGAACCCAATATCGCCGTTTCTGTCAAGCCTTTTTTACGTATCGGCCAGTTTTTCCAAGAGTTTAGCTCGGATTTCGTCGATCGACTCTGCATCGTCGACCTTGCCGTTTGTCTTGTCTCGGACGTAAAATGCGTCGATCGCTCGGTCCGCCTGCGTGCTGATCCGGGCGGTGCCGATGTCCAGGTCGAGGTCGGAAAGGCACTCGGTCATCCGGTAGAGGAGCCCGACTTCGTCACGGGCGAACACGTCAATGACCGTGAACCGGTCGGAGATGTCGTTGTCCACGACCACCTCTGTCGGTACGCGGGTAACGATGCGCTGCTTACGGGACCAGCGCGCCTGGTGCTTTTCGAAGAGCTCCCTGATCTCCGTCTCCCCGTCCAGGACCTTTGCCAGTTGGGACCGTACCCTGGCGCGTCGTCGTGACTCGACCTTGGAGGCGCCGTCGGGACAGGTCACCTGGAAGGTATCGATGACGATGCCGTCGTCCTTGGTGTATGCCTGCGCGCTGAAGATATTGAGGTCGTTGGTTGCGAGGACGCCGCAGATCTGCGACAGTCGGTAGGGGAGGTCGCGTGTACAGACCGTGACCTCGGAGAAGGCACCCGACTCGGCGAAGGAGACGGCGACCCCCGCATCATCCAGTTTGCCGACAAGGTCCATATGGCTGGCGACCTCATCTCCGCTGACCGTCTGCACGTATCGGAGCGGGAGTGACCTGACGTGTTGCTCAACCGCCTCGGGCTCGTATCGTCCGTCCAGTTCCTCGAGGATCTGTGGGAAGGCCTCTTCGCGTGCAATGTCCTGATTGTCCCGGTCCTGATCGCCGGACAGGACCTTGAACGTCTTCATAAACAGATCCCACAGCAACTGCCCCTTCCAGGCGCTCCAGGCGGTCTTGGTTACGCCTGATAGGTCGGCGTAAGTGAGGAGGCATAGCATTTGGAGATCGTCGACGGTCCTGAACTGCTTAGCGAATTCGGCGATCATCTCATCGTCCCCTAGGTCGCGTCGCTGGGAGATGTGAGACATGTTCAGGTGGTGCCGGACGAGAAACTCGACGGATTCGATCTGAGACTCGGGCAGGCCGATGCGTTCGAGGAAGCTGCGGCTCATGTGCCCGCCCTCGAAACTATGATCTTTCCCGCGACGGGCCTTGCCGACATCGTGCATGAGAAGGGCGATGTAGAGAAGCTCTGGATGAGAGATGTCGTTGAGCAACCGACGCAACGGTCTGAGGTCGGCGGGCAGATCGACGCGTCTTCCAAGCTCTTCGAGGTTCCTGATCGTGACCAGTGTGTGTTCGTCGGCGGAGTAGATGTGATACAAGTTGTACTGGACGAGACAAGTTAGGCCGTCAAACTCCGGGATATAGGCGCCCAGTACGCCCAGATCGTGCATACGGCGGAGCGTGATGGCCACGTCTGCCGGAGCCCTCAGGATTTCGAGGAAGATTTGGGCCGCCCGCGGAGACGCTCGCAGCTTGTCGTCGATCAGGTGAAGGTTGTCTCGGATGGCCTGCTGGGCGGTATGGTTGATCCGAGCGCCGAACCGCTGCGCATCCAGGAACAGGCTGAGGAGGCGGTGTGGGTCCTGTTCAAAGAACTTGCTCCGCCGCTTGGGCAGCTGGATCTGGGTGTGAGACAGAATCGCGCCGTCGTCGAGTGGTCGGCGGACAATGAGGTCGAGGGCACGGTTCGCGACCGAGGTGGTGCTCAGCTTCTCGCACACCAGGTCCGTCCAGTGGTTGACCGTTCGGGCGTGGGTGTAGTAGTCCCGCATAAACTTCTCGACGCCCATCTCGTGATCGGTGTCCTCATACCCGAGACCGGCGGCGATCAGTGGCTGCAGGTCGTGCTCTAGGACGTCGTGCTTCTTTCCGGTATGGAAGTGGAGCTCGTTCCGTACTCGCAGTAGGTAGCCCAGGGCCTCGACATACGAGGCATACGCGCGCTTGGACAGGAGCCTCTCGTGGAGGAAACCTTCGGGCGCAAGTTTGTTCCGCCTGGCCATCAGGATCCAGCCCGCAGTGTGCGCGTCACGCAGGCCTCCCGGATTCTCCTTGACGTTGGGCTCCTGCAGCTGGACCGAAGAGCGCGATGTCCGCTGGACACGCTCCTGGATCTTCTGCTGGACGAATGACTGTGCCCTACGGCCCGTAAACTGAGAGGCCATCGTCTGGACGAACTTCGCGTGCAGAGCGGTGTCACCTACCAGCAGTCTGCTCTCCAGCATAGCTGTCAGCGATTCGATATCTTCCTGCCCGGCCTGCACGCAATCAGAGATGGAACGAGTACTGTAACCGACTTCGAATCGGAGATCCCACAGCGTATGCAGGACGGTCCGGGTGATCGGGTCTCCCTTTTGCACCTGGTTGAACAGGAACAGGAGGTCGATGTCCGAGCGAGGGTTGAGCTGCCCGCGTCCGTAACCGCCCAGGGCGATGATGGCATAGCCCTTCCGAAGGGTCCGCGGATGTTCGGCCTGCGCTTCGGCGTGAAGCGCCCGGACCAGTGTGTCGGCCGACTCGGTGAGCATGTCGACGACCTCCACGCCGCCTCCGCCTGACTCGTGGGCAATGCGGGCGCGATCCCACTCGGCGTCGACATACGCGCGGAGCGTCTTGAGGCGGTCCTTGGCGTCGCCGTTCTGCGAGGCTGCGAGGTCTTCGGGTGTGGGACGTGTGGAGGGGGTGCTGCTGTCGGTCATGCGGGCCTTACGATTAGATTGCGTTTCCCGTCGCTGTGGAACACGGGTGTGTATGTGCTATGTGTGTTTCGCGCCGGTGGTCACGGGCTGTGGGTCTGCATCCAGACGGCGGCGCTGCTCTGCCCCCCGGGCTATACTAGCGGGCGCCTCCGTTGGGGGCTGCAAATCCTCTAATTCTGGATTACGTAGCCTTTGGGGACGACGACGATTCCGCCGTCGGTGACCTTGAAGCGGGATCGGTCGGCTTCCACGAGGCTGATGGTGGTGCCGGTGGGGACGGTCACGTCTTTGTCGATGATGGCGTTCTTGATTGTGGCGCCGGCGCCGACTCGTGAGCGTTCCATAATAATAGTGTTTTCGATCGTCAATAATAGTGTTTTCGATCGTCGCGTAGCTTTCAATACACCCTATGGGTCGCGGTTCCGACGCAGTGGATGCGTCAGAAGCCCAGATTTAACTGTAATTTAACACGCCAGGGGCCGCCTTGCCTTTGCCCAGACGCTGGCTTAGGTTTTTGTCGCTGTTTCCGACCGCTGCTCCGACCGGAGAGAACGACCGTGTCACTGCCTGCAACCGACCAGAGTAAGACAGTCCTCGAGAGCCTCGGGGAGGGGATCATCGCGTTTTCGGCTGACCGAACGGCGGTGGTCGCGAACTCGTACGCTTCCGAGCTGATCGGGTGGGAAGGTCGGGTCGAGGGCACAGACGCCCGTGCCCTACTCGAGGGCCTTCCTTACGTTCTGGCGATCGTCGAACGCGGCCTTCACGACGGGATGTTCGTGACGCATCGGGATGCCGTTTCGCTGGCTCCGGGCGTGCACCAACATCTGAGGGTGAGTACCTCGTCGATCGATTATGGTGACGAGTCCGGCGTGGTTCTGGTCGTTCGGGATGTGTCCGATGTGAAGCGGATGGAACGCGAGATCTATCAGGCCGAGAAGATGACGGCGCTCGGGCGGCTGGCTGCCTCCGTCGCCCACGAGGTCCGTAACCCGCTCGGGGCTATCAACCTCCAGCTTCAATTGTTGGAGGAGGACGCGCACGACATGCCGGATGAGGAGGGGGCTCGCCTTCTCCGACGGCTGAACATCGCGAACACTGAGATCAAACGGCTGGACCGAATCGTCGAGAACTTCCTCCGCTTCTCAAGAGCCCCCAAGGTTCGGCTCGAGCGGCTCTCCTTGAATGATATTATCCGTCGGGTATTCGACCTTGTCACCCCCGAGGCCCGCGAGCAGGAAGTCGACTTGCGACTCGAACTGGGTGAAAGACTGCCCGACATCGAAGGGGATGAGGGGCAACTTGCCCAGGCGATCCTGAACATCACGGTGAATGCCTTCCACGCGATCCCGGGCAGCGGTGTGGTGACAGCAAGGACCTCGGCCGATCCTGATGGCGTTTGTCTGACGATCGAGGACACCGGGTCGGGGATCTCGGAGGTCGATCTCGATCGTGTGTTCGAGTTCTACTACACGACGAAGGACGAAGGGACCGGATTGGGACTCTCGATCGCACAGCGGATCGTCTACGAACACGGTGGACATATCGAGGTGCAGAGCGTCCAGGGAGAGGGTACGACGTTCGCTCTCTATTTCCCTTCCATCACCGAAAGCGAGTCCACCGTTGGCTGACGACATCCGTGCTAGGATTCTCGTCGCAGATGACGAGTACAACATACGCGAAGGGCTGAAGGAAGGGCTCGAGCGAGACGGATACGTCGTCGACACGGCTTAAGACGGCGGCGAAGTGCTCGACCGGATCAAGAAGGGCAGTTATCACGCTGGAATCTTCGACCTCAAGATGCCGAGGATCGACGGGCTGTCCCTGATCGGGAAGGTGAAGCAGGTGTCGCCGGAGACCGGGGTCATCCTGGTGACCGCCTTCGGTGATGTCGCATCCGCTGTGGAGGCGATGCGCCACGGCGCCTATGACTACCTGACCAAACCGGTCGACCTGAAACGTCTGCGTCTTTCCCTCCAGCATCTGCTGGAGCACCAGGCGCTGATCGCGGAGAACAAGGAGCTACGCGCCAAGCTGGGCCCGTCGAAGGCGATCGATCAGATCGTACGTCGGAGCTTGGGGATGCAAGCCGTGGTAAACACAATCGAGCAAGCGGCGACGACGGACGTGCCCGTGCTGATCCGAGGGATGACGGGGACAGGGAAGGAACTGGTTGCTCGGGCGATCCATCAGGGATCGAAGCGCGCGAGCCAGCCGATGGTGGCCACCAACTGTGGAGCGATCCCCGAGTCGCTGTTCGAGAGCGAGTTCTTCGGCTACAAGAAGGGAGCCTTCACCGGCGCGAACGCAGACAAGGACGGGATGTTGGCCGCGGCTCAAGGCGGCACCCTTTTCCTGGATGAGGTGGGGGAGATTCCGCCGCAGAATCAGGCCGATCTCCTGCGTGTTCTCGAGGACCGGAAGTGGACGCCAATCGGGTCGACCCAGTTGATCGATCTGGATGCGCGCGTGATCTTCGCGACCAACCGTGACCTGGAGAAGGAGGTCAAGGAAGGGCGCTTTCGGGAGGATCTCTACTACCGGATCAATGTGGTGCCGATCCGCCTGCCCCCGTTGCGGGAGAGACTTGAGGATATCCCGTTTCTCGTGGAGACGTTCCTAGAAGAATTGTGTGCCCTCCACCACAAGGAACGGAAGCGGCTGACCGAGGAGGCGATGGGGCGGATCCTAGCCTATGGATGGCCCGGCAATGTTCGTGAGTTGAAGAACGCGATCGAGCGGGTGGTGGTCACGTGCAAGGATCGAGATGTGGAGCCTGAGGCTCTACCCGCCCGTGTGCAGGCCTCCCCCAAAGCACCGGAGACGGTGCAGCTCGATCTGGGGGCCTCGATTGCGGACGCTGAAGCCGCTCTCATCCAGGCGACGCTGGAACACGTGACGTCGAATCGGAAGCAGGCAGCGGAGATTCTGGGGATCAGCGTGAGGAGCCTGCAGTACAAGTTGAAGGCGATGCAGGAGCGGGCGGATATTTAGGACAAAGACCAGACCAACAACCAAGGCACAAAGGCGCGAAACCCTTGGCACGAAGGCGCGAATAATGGAAGAAAACCAAAGGCAATCGGGGATACCAGGGTTGGCGGCGCACATCCGAAAGAGGTCAGTGCAAATCTTGCGGATAGGGGTAAAATGATGGTGCAAAAATTGCGTTTAAATGTTGCTTGTGGACGGGCTAATGCCCCGGCGTGACGGAGGTCACACCGATGTATTTGTTTATAAATAATACGTTTATGAACATGTGACACACGTGTGGCACCACCATTGCTATTTAAACCAGGGCCGACTGAGTGGGGGTTCAGGAATCCAGCAAGTATGCGGGGTCTTGACGAATCGCCAACTCGAATGAAGGAAAATGGGTGCAATTCTTGCACAGATAATGGGTGGATGGGGTATGATTTCATCCGTAAGCAGGGAACCGGTAACGAGATGACGATGGTAGCAGCTGCAGGACTGGAAGAGCGAATCGACCCACAGTTGATGGTGCCGGATCTGAAGTCGAACGACCGGCTCGGCGCGATCAAGGAACTGGTGGATCGGATGCATCAGGCCGGGTGGGTAGGCGACAGCCTGAGTTTTCTTCAGTCCGTGCTGGTGAGAGAGGATCTAGAGACTACCGTCGTTACCAAAGGGGTGGCCTTCCCGCACGCCCGCAGTCACGCCGTCAAACGACTCGGCGCGGCAGTCGGTGTGTCCCGGGACGGTGTTCGGTTCGGCGATCAGGGCGAACCCGTCCACGTGGTTTGTCTTCTTGGCGTCCCCGCAAGTAATTCCGACGACTATCTACCACTTCTGGCTCGAGTTAGCCAGACGTTCGATGATCAAGCATTCCAGGTGTGTCTGATGGAATGCTCCTCAAGCGAGCACATGTACCGCACGATTCGTGCGGCACTCTAGCCGTTCTTCGGTGCAAGACCATTAGTGAGGAGGTTGGCCTTTGGCAGGGATCACCATTCAAGACAGCGAGTCGTTGGACCTTTATCTCCGCGACATTTCTTCATCCGAGCCGCTTTCCGGCCCGGAAGAGATTGAGCTTGCCCGCCTGATCAAGAAGGGGAACCAGCGCGCGCGTGACCAGCTGGTTTCGGCCAACCTGCGCTTTGTCGTGAGCGTTGCCCGTGAGTATCAGAATCACGGGGTTCCGCTCTCCGACCTGATCAGTGCCGGGAACGTCGGTCTGATGACCGCTGCCGAGCGCTTCGACGGGACGCGTGGGTTCAAGTTCATCTCCTACGCCGTCTGGTGGATCCGTCAGGCCATTCATCAGAGCCTGGCCCAGGATTCCCGCACAGTCCGTCTACCGATCAACCGGATCGACCTGCTCCACAACATCTCGAAGATCTCCCGTGAGCTCCGTCAGAACACGGAGAAGGAGCCGGAGCCCGAGGTGATCGCCAAGGAACTGGGCGTTTCCGAGGAGATGGTGAAGGATACGCTGCTACGTGCCCGCGACGTCTGGTCGCTGGACGCGTCGTTCAAGGACGACGACGACCACAGCCTCATGAATATCCTGCCGGACACGAGCCAGGTCGCCCCGGATACCGACGTGGTTGAAGATTCGGTCAAGATTCAGGTGGAAGAGGTTCTCGAGTCGCTGGACGACCGTGAGCAGGAGGTGCTCCGCCTCTACTTCGGGCTTGGCGACGACGAACCGATGACGCTTGAGGAGATCGGCGTCCGGTTCAATCTCACGCGTGAGCGTGTTCGTCAGATCAAGGAAAAGGCGCTCCGCCGGCTTCGACACCCGCGCCGCCGCGCTCTGCTCGAGCCGCTGATGGAGCCGGCATAGGTTTCCCAACTAGGTTCCGCTTCCAAGGGTCTTATGCCAGTCCTCGCGCCACTCACACCGGAACGCGTCGTCCTTCCGATCTCATCGACCCGGAAGGTCGATGCGATTCGCGAGATTGCCTGCCTTTTTCAATCCTCCGGCAGCGTTACCGATTTCCGACGATTCCTATCCGCTCTCCTTCAGCAGGAGCAGCGTTTCGGCAGTGGTGTCGAAAAGGGTGTAGCCCTTTCGCACTACCGGGACGAGACGATCGTCGATCCCGTTATCGGGCTCGGTATATCCAAACAGGGGATTGATTGGGGCGACGGCTCGGTCGTGAACATCCTAGTTCTGATCGGCTGGCCGGACAAACACCAGAAGGTCTACCTTCAGACGGTCGCCCAGTTGGCCAGCGCGCTCCATCAGAACTCCATTCGGTCAAAAGTTCTCGAGGCGACCGACACCGACACCATCGTGAAAGCGATAAAGTCCTCCGTCGGCTCCGATTGACGTCCCAGGCTCTTTCAGCCAACCCTCAAAAAACCCTTATTCCAAGCGCAATTCTCTTGCCTTCGTCGGTTGACCCACCGACGGGATCACCCTATATTCGGGGGAGTTGAGGCGGTGGGAGGGCCGATCTCTTTGCGCAGGACGGCTGCGATAGCTACCCCGGCTACCGCCCCGCCAAGCATCTGGATGGTGTTGGCTGAAGCCGCCACCAGAGTCGCTTCCCGGCCATAGAGGCCGATCTTAACAACAAATACCCCCCGACGACCGTCATGCCCCCGATCGTGGCGGCTAAGTAAGCGCGAATCCCCCAGGTTCCCCCTTCGCGGGGGGGCACGAGGCCTACGAAAATTCCCTCTAAACCTTTAATTATCAAGGTAAAAGGCGCTCAGTGCGTATATCCGCCAAGCCCATTGGCCACGGCGGAGCCAATGCCTCCAGCGATCATGTCTGTTCTCGGGCCGCTTAACAGGGCGGGGACAATCACGACCGCGTCACCAAGGTTGATGTAACCCTGGGTGGCCGGAACGCGGCCGCGAATCAAGTGGGTCGCCGTCGTGGTTAAAGTAGTGAAGACGGCATCTATCGCTAGAATTTTTAGGTAGTTGTATCGCAGAGCTGTTCAATCGTCGTAACTTGGGCCAAGGGGGCCCGACCATCAACGCAGATTCCACGCCAGGATGCGTGGAAAGGAGGTGAACCGATGCCCAACAAGGCAGACTTGATCGACACGATCGCTGACGCAGCAGACCTTTCGAAGTCTCAGGCAGGTGCAGCGCTGGACGCGCTTCTTGGTGATATCACGGGCGCTCTCTCTAAGGGTGAGCGCGTGGCCATCGCCGGATTCGGTACGTTCCAGATCAGCGAGCGCGCCGCACGACAGGGCCGTAACCCACAGACGGGTGCGACCATCCAGATCGCGGCGAGCAAGAATGTGCGCTTCAAGGCCGGAAAGCAACTTAAAGACGCTGTGAACTAGAGTTGCCTTGACGCTGAAGTTGGAGCCCCGGGGTCGTGAGGTCTCGGGGCTTCTTTTGTTGACAGTGGAGAGTCGCCTTCGGCAAAGGCCAGGAACCACAGAGGACACGGAAGACGCAGAGAAAACAGAATCAAGCGGGGAGGAGTGCAACACTGGGCAGTGTGCCACGGGGCGGCCAACCCCTCACCTTGTCTACCTTCGGTAGACCTTCCTTCATCCGCTAGCAGGAGAGGGTTCTCGTGACGCCCCAAGTGATCCTCTCTCGATTGCAGCATCCCCTAGGGTGAGTGGCGAAAGAGGGGATTCTTCTCCTGCTGGTGGGAGAGGACAGCCTAACAGCCGGGGTTAACTGGCTGGCAGCCAGGTGAGGGTTTGCCCAGCCTCAGCCCTCGGTTAACTCTCATTTTGGCACTGCTTCGCATTGCTAGCGAGTTTTCGGCAACCCATCGGGTTGCTGGCGCAAACTCTCCCGGGGCGCAATACCCACCGCTGGTTAATGTGTTTTTAATCATCATGAAACATTCTCGAAACATAAGGGGGCTAACTTAGCGAATCCCTTTGTGTGTCTTTTATATGTAAAATACTTTAAAACAAGAGTTTAGGATGAATCAGGGCAGCAAGGACTACGTCCTCAGCGCGGCGGAAGAACATCAGGTCAAGTTTGTCAGGCTCTGGTTTTCGGATATTCTCGGGCTTCTGAAGAGTGTTGCGATTCCGGTGGAGCAGCTGGATGAGGCGCTCAAGGAAGGGGTCGGCTTCGATGGATCTTCGGTCGAAGGGTTCACGAGGATCGATGAGAGTGATATGATCGCCCTGCCGGATCCGGCAACCTTCCAGGTGCTCCCGTTCCGACCACAGGGTGGCCAGGCTGTGGCGCGGATGTTCTGCGACATCCTTCTGCCGAACGGAAAGCCCTACCCGGGTGACCCCAGATATGTGCTGAAGCGCAACCTCAAGCGTGCGGCCGACCTCGGCTACACGTTCTACGTCAGTCCCGAGCTGGAATACTACTACTTCAAGAGCCCGACCCCTCCGCTGGAGGTCCTCGACACGGGCGGATACTTCGACCTGACGCCGCTGGATGAGGCGAGCGATCTCCGCCGCGAAACGGTTCTCACGCTCGAAAAGATGGGGATTGAGGTGGCGTCCAGCCATCACGAGGGGGCGCCCAGCCAACACGAAATCGATCTGCTGTATACGGACGCGCTGACGATGGCCGATGCGGCCATGACCTACCGTCTCGTGGTGAAGGAGATAGCAATCCAGAACGGCGTGTGGGCGACGTTTATGCCCAAGCCGTTGTATGGCGAGAACGGGAACGGCATGCACACGCACATGTCGCTGTTCAAGGGAGAGCGAAACGCTTTCTACAACGCGAAGGCGAAGGATCACCTGTCTAGCACGGCGAAGCAGTATATCGCCGGCCTGCTCGAACACGCGAGTGAGATGACCCTAATCACGAACCAATGGGTCAACTCATACAAGCGTCTGGTTCCGGGCTACGAGGCGCCGATCTACAAGACGTGGGCGACGGTCAGCAGGTCAGATCTAGTACGCGTGCCTGCCTACAAGCCGGGCAAGGAGAGCGCCGTTCGCGTGGAGTATCGATCCCCGGACCCGGCGTGTAACCCCTACCTCGCGTTTGCCGTGATGCTCGCCGCCGGGTTGGAAGGTGTGGACAAGAAGTACAAGCTGCCCGCCGCGAACGATCGGGATCTGGCCAAGATGGACGAAGAGGCGATGAAGCAAGCGAACATCGGCACCCTTCCACGGGACCTGTCCCAGGCGATCGATGCAGCCGAGGGCAGTAAGGTTCTGCGCAAGGCGCTTGGCGATCACGTGTTTGAGAAGTATATCGAGAACAAGAAGATCGAGTGGGAGAACTTCAGGGCTCAGGTGACAACCTACGAGCTTGAGCAATCGCTCAAGGTGTTGTAGTGCCGAAGCAGCGTCGTCCCTGTCCACGTGGCTTGTTTGATGGCTGCCCGATCCCGCGTGAGCTGTGCACGGAGTATCACGAGAAGACCGGGACGTGGCACTGTTTGAAGTTTCTGAAGGATCTGGAGATGTTCCTGTTCGGTTCGGATGAGCCAGAGCCGGAGCCGATGGCGGAAGGGTGGGATGAGAGTGGGGAGGTTACTACGCTTGAGGATCTGATGCGGGTTCTGGAGGGAGAACAGTAGCAAATGCAAAACAGGTTTTAGCTTGATCCGTTCGCGAGAGAGTGCGAAAGGTTTTTTTGTCTGGAACCTGGAACCTGGAACCTGGAACCTGGAACCTGGAACCTGGAACCTGGGTTACTCCGGTAGCGAGGCGGCCTGGGCGGCCGTG
>MDTE01185052.1_pt1 | contig 17913 bp, 13 predicted proteins | sample 811231 | NCBI WGS metagenome assembly MDTE01 (sample SAMN05326651, study PRJNA326480) | marine metagenome | isolation source: seawater | place: Indian Ocean: Red Sea | collected 2010 | reverse complement strand
TCTGGCTGCTTGGTAATTGCTAAAAACCAAAAGTTCCTAGGTTTTTTTAATAATCAACTAAAACAAAGAAAAGTTAAAAAGATTTATCACGCCATAGTAAAAGACTTTATTTCTAAAGAAATGGTTATAGAAGATAGCATTGGTAAAAACACCAAGGGCTCATTCAATAAAGTTTCAATCGATAAAAATGGTAAAGAGGCAAAATCAATATTAAAACCATTAAAAAAGCTTGATTGTAGTTCCTTGATAGAAATAGAGATTCTCACAGGAAGGACGCATCAAATTAGAGTGCAATGTGAAAAAATTAAAAAAAATATTGCCAATGACAAAAAATATGGATGCAATTCCTTTAATAATCGCTTGAAGCAATCAGGTGTAAAAAGATTAGGTCTTCATTCATCAGAAATATCTTTCTTGGATCTTAATAATAAAAGAAATACTTTTGTTGCAGATTATGACGACCAGTTTAAAAAGATGTTAAGTTTTTTGGATACTTAATCACTATTCATTTGAGTAGATATTTGTTAGGATACGCTTTTTCAATATTATGGCTGTACAAAAGAGCAAGAAAACACGTTCAAGAATTGGTATGAGAAGATCTCATGACAAGCTAAAGAACCTAACATTATCCACTGATCAAGTATCTGGTGAGAAACATTTGAGACATCAAATGACTAAGGATGGCTTTTACAAGGGAAGGCTTGTAAAGGATTTAAGAAAGCCAGTTAAAGAAGATCAAGAACAAGAGTAAGAAATGAGCTCTATAGCTTGTGTATTCCCTGGCCAGGGTTCACAACATTCTGAAATGCTTAAAACTGATCTCGTTGATCAGTCTTTTATAGATGAAAAGATAGAAATTGTATCTGAAGTACTAAGTGCTGATGTCTATGGCATTTTAAACGATGAGTCTAAACTCAATACAACTTCCTTTACTCAGCCACTTCTGGTTTTATCTTCTGCCATTTTTTCAGAAGCATATAAAAATTTATCTTTACCAAGTCCAAAGGTAATAGCCGGTCATTCGCTTGGTGAATACTCAGCTTTAATGTTTGCAGAATCAATAACTTTTGAAGATGCTATTAAAATAACCTATCTCAGAGGAAAGTTAATGCAAAACTCTGAGGAGGGGAAAATGATGGCTATACTTGGCCTTGATTCAAAAATTATTGATGAAGTTTGTGCACAAATTAATAAATCTCATAAAAATGTTTACGTAGCCTCTGCAAACTATAATTCTATGAAGCAGACTGTAATTGCTGGAAATATTAAAGGTATAGAAATAGCTAGAAATTTGCTACCAGGGGTTGGTGCAAAAAGATGCATAGAATTAAACGTTAGTATTGCATCTCATACCAGCTTGATGACTGATGCAGCCCATGAATTTAATGAGTCGCTGCAAAAAATTATGTTTTCTTCTCCAAGATATCCAATTATCCAAAATCATACTGGTGAGATTGAGACTGATTTACGTTCAATCAAACAGAATCTCTTAAATCAATTAACTGAACCAGTTCTGTGGACTAAAACCATGGAAAAGATTTCAAATTCCTCTTCAAACTTAATAGAAATAGGTCCAAAAAATATTTTATGTGGTTTATCAAAGGGTTATGATTTATTAAGTATTCTTTACATGGCTGATCCTAATTTTAAAGATAAGGTGCAAAATATATGAGTAAGACAGTTTTAGTTACAGGTGCTTCAAGAGGAATCGGTCTAGAGACTGCCAAACATTTCTCTAGAGAGGGATATAGGGTAATTGGCACATCACGGGGAGATTTTAATCTAGGTGAACTTTTAGAAGATGATAATGCAATTTCTCTTAAGCTGGACTTAACTTCAAAAGAGAGCATAAATAATTTATATATAGATCTTAAATCAAAGGATCTTCTTCCATCAGTGCTTGTTAATAATGCAGGTATTACCAAAGATCAATTATTTCTGAGAATGAAAGATGAAGATTGGGATGATGTTATAGAAACAAACTTAAATGGCTTATTTAGAGTAACTAAGGCTTTTATAAAACCCATGGTAAAAAACAAATTTGGAAGAGTTATCAATATTTCCTCTGTTGCTGGTCTCATGGGTAACTCTGGACAAATAAATTACTCTTCATCAAAATCTGCAATGATTGGTTTTTCAAGATCCTTAGCTAAAGAGCTTGGATCTAGAAATATCACTTCAAACGTTGTTGCCCCAGGCTTTATTGAAACTGATATGACAACATTCTTGAGTGATGATGAAAAAGTTGAGGTAAGTAAGAATATACCTATGAAAAGATTTGGTACTGTAAAGGATGTAGCCAAATGCATTGTCTTTCTTGCATCTGATGAAGCAAACTATATCACCGGCCAAACCATTTCAGTTGATGGAGGCCTATTCATGTATTAGTTGGTATTTTTTAACTTGCAAGTTAAAATAACCAAACTTTCAATTGAGGTACTATTATGGAAAGAAGTGAGATTGAAAAAACTGTTACTGGAATTGTTTGCGAGCAACTTGGTGTTGCTGAGTCAGAGGTAAACACTGATTCGTCGTTTGTTGATGATCTCGGCGCTGATTCTCTTGATACTGTAGAGCTTGTAATGGCTTTGGAAGAGGAATTTGATCTTGAAATTGCTGACGAAGATGCTGAAAAAATTTCAACAGTTCAAGAAGCTGTAGATTATATAGTCGAAAACTCATAATATCTTAAATGCAACTTCCTAGAAGAGTTGTTGTTACTGGTATGGGGTTAATCTCTCCTCTGGGTAACTCTGTAGATGAATCTTGGTCTAACTGTATTAAGGGAATTTCTGGTATATCTAAAAATACTGTTGATCTAGAAGGTATTCCAGTGAAGGTTGGAGGAAGAGTTAAAGATTTTGATCCCACCCAGTTCATAGATTCCAAAGACGTCAGAAGATTAGATACATTTGTTCAATATGGTGTTTCGGCAGGCATTCAAGCAATTGAAGATGCAGGTATAGGTAATAATATTAATAAAGATAGAATTGGTTTAAATATAGGATCAGGCATTGGTGGCCTTGACAGCATCGAAAAAAATAAAGATATCTTAGATCAAAAATCTTTCAAAAGAGTTTCCCCTTTTTTTGTTCCTGGTTCAATCATAAATATGACACCTGGATATTTGAGCATTATTAAAGGGTATACAGGTCCAAATTTATCTATCGTTACCGCATGTGCTTCAAGCAATCATGCTATTGGAACAAGTGCTAGATTAATAGCTTATGGAGATGCTGATATAATGATTACGGGTGGCTCTGAAATGGCAACAACACCCTTAGGGGTCTCGGGTTTTCTTGCATCAAGAGCTTTAAGCAAATCAGATGATCCCAAGACTGCAAGTAGACCATGGGACAAAGGTCGTGATGGTTTTGTTTTATCAGATGGAGCCGCAATCTTAGTTCTAGAAGAATACGAGCACGCTAAAAAACGATCAGCAAATATTTATGCAGAAGTTATAGGTTTTGGCATGAGCTCAGATGCATATCATATGACTGCACCATCAGAAGACGGAGCTGGTGCTGCATTATCAATTTCACGTGCAATTTTAGACGCAGGTATAACATCAAATGAGATTGATTATATTAATGCTCATGCAACATCAACTCCTCTTGGAGACCTTGCTGAGTGCAATGCAGTAAAATCTATTTTTGATACGCCTCCACCAATCAGTTCTACTAAATCTATGACAGGTCATGCTTTAGGAGCGGCAGGTGCAGTTGAATCGATATTCTCAATAATGTCTATTATCAATAATGTTGCTCCACCTACAATTAACTTAAATAACCCTGGTGATGGTTGTGATCTAGATTTTGTTCCGAATGAAGCTAAAGACATCAAAATAGATATTTCATTAAATAATTCTTTCGGTTTTGGTGGAACTAATTCAACCTTAATTTTTAAGTCTATCTAATTGATAAAATTTATATCAAGATTTTTCATTTTCTTTTTCTTGACTGCTTTTGTGTTTTATGGATCAATAAAAAGTTTCTACAGCAATAAAATAAATATTGAATCGTTCTCATATTTAGTCGAACCTAACTCATCAATATTTGATTTATATAATGGACTATATTCATCAAATAATATTTTTGAAAGGTCATTATTTTTATTAGGAATTTATATATTTGATTTTAGGACTATTCAGGCAGGTGAGTATTTAATAGATGATAGTCTTTACAGTGTTCTTACAAAGATGAAATCCGGTGAAACCATAACACACAAATTTGTTATCAAGGATGGGATGAACAAGTTTGAATTAAGAAAATATATTGAAACATTAAATCTTAATAAAGATTGTTTTGATTTTAGATGTATTGATTTAGTTAATGATTCAGTTGAAGGTCTTCTATTACCAGATACATACTTTTTTAAGCATAATACAAATTTATCTTTTTTGTTAAAAGAGTCATCATCAGAACTTAATAGATATGTAGATACAATTTGGGAAGAAAAGCCATTTGATAATCCTTTACAATCAAAATATGAAGGAATCATCCTTGCTTCTATTATTGAGAAGGAGTCATCAAGCATTGAAGAAAAAAAGAAAATAGGAGGAGTATTTTTGAAAAGACTTCAAATAAAGATGAGGCTTCAAGCAGACCCAACAATAATATATGGATTATTGCCAGATTTTAATGGAGACATAACAAAACAAAATCTAAGAGATAAGAATAATTTATATAATACATATGTCATTGGCAGCCTTCCTCCTACACCTATCTCAATGCCAACAAAATCTTCCCTTGATGCTGCTATATTAAATTCACCAAATGAATATTTATTTTTTGTTGCTGATGATGACGGAAAGCATATTTTTAGCAAAACTTACAATGAACATTTAGAATATGTAAATCTTTATCAAAAAAAATGAAAATCGTAAGCTTTGAAGGTATTGAAGGGGTAGGGAAGTCTACACAGATTAACTTGTTGCATGATTATCTTTTGGAGGCTGGGAAAAATGTGAAAAAGTTTCGTGAACCTGGGTCAACTATTCCCAGTGAGAAAATTAGAGATATTTTACTTGATGCTGATCTTTCCTTAACAAGTCAGACTGAATTGTTATTGATGTATTCAAGCAGGTCTGAATTGGTAGCAAATGAAATCCTATCAAGTGAACATGACTTTGTCTTATTGGATAGATATTTCGATGCTTCAATGGCTTATCAGGGATATGGCAGAAATCTAGATAAAGAATTTATTAATTCTCTTAAAACTTTTATTAATGCTCCTGATCCAGACTTAACAATTCTATTAGATATTGATCCTGAAAAAGGATTTCAGAGAAAATCTGGCGATTCAATGGATAGAATCGAGTCTTCAGGTTTGAAATTCTTTAATGATGTTAGAAATGGATACTTACAATTAGCAAATCAACATTCAAGAATAAAGGTAATAGATGCAGAAAAAGATCCCAAAGCGATAAGTTTGGAAGTTATCAATCTTGTGGAAAACTTATAAGATGAAAAATTTTCCATGGATTGACGAAAAGATATCATCAATTGATCTAAATAATCTCTCACATGCGCTGATAATAGAAGGTCAGGAAGGAGTTGGTAAAAATCAAATATGTCATCACATAATTAATGAACTGCTAAGTGAAAAAAATAGCAAAAATTTGATTAAGAATAATTCACATCCAGATTTATTTTGTATTAACGATGAAACACTTATTTCCTATTTCCAAAGAGAAGATAAAAATAAGCTTAAAGCTAAAACCAAAAAAATTCCTGTGGCATTTATTAGAGAAGCTATTGATTTTATTATGCTTAAATCAGGGCTGAGTAAAAATAAAATTCTATTTATAGATAGTGCAGAAAACTTAACAATCAGTTCTCAAAATGCACTTTTAAAAACTTTAGAAGAGCCGCCCCAAAATACATACATAATTATTCAGTCAAATAGATTTAAGTGTTTAAATCAAACAATTTATAGTAGATGTCAACTAATACACTTAAATAATCTGTCACAGGAAAAACTTCATAATTGGGCTAAAGAAATCCTAAAGGACAAAAGTGATAATACAATAATACCCAACTACATGACTCCAAAAAAAGTATCACAACATATCGAAGTTGGTTCATTTGAAGAACTTAAAATTTTGAAAAGTTCTCTTGATAAATTGTTCTATCCACTTGATGCATTAAATATCGATGTAAGTAAAGGCGAGGAGATAAATAAAATTATTGATTTGAATTTAGATTTTATAGAAAAGTTAAATTACATTATTGATTTTGCTCTATCACTTTTAAAAAATGACAAAACAAAAATTCATCCAGTTCGATTATCCGATTTTATAGAACAACTTGCAGCTTTCAGGGAAAACTTGCTTGATATTAATACCTTGAATCAAAGATATGCTCTCAATCATTTACTTCTGAAAATACCAAATTAATTTATGAAATTTTTAATCTTTACAAAATATAGATGTTCATTTTGTGATAGAGCTAAAACCTTGATAGAACAAAAAGGATATGAATATGAATCTATCAATATTGAAGAAGAAAACAATATTGAACTTTTACTTAAAAAGAATAAACACGCAAGAACAATGCCACAAATTTTTATAAATGATAAGCTTATTGGCGGTTATACCGATTTAGTAAAATATTTTGAGGAATAGTTATGGCTCAGTTTAATAATTTTTTAATAACTCTTGATGGTTATTTAAGCGGATCATGGTGGTTCCCTATATTGTTAGTAGGAACTGGAATATTTTTTACAATTTATCTTGGTTTTCCACAGTTTAAGTTTTTTGGAAAGGCTTGGAATCTAGTTTCTGGAAAAAATCATAAAGAAGATGCAGAAGGTGAAACTTCTGCTTTTGAGGCATTGACAACTGCGATGTCAGGTGCTGTGGGTACTGGAAATATTGGTGGAGTTGCTCTTGCAATATGGACTGGCGGACCTGCAGCTATTTTCTGGATGTGGATAACAGCAATTTTTGGAATGACTACGAAATTTGTTGAGGTAACAATGGGCCACAAATATAGGACGAAACTAGAAGATGGCTCTATATCTGGTGGTCCTATGTACTATATTGAGCATGCATTAGATATGAAGTGGGCTGGCATACTTTTTGCATTTTTAATGATGATTACTGCCATTGGTTCGGGAAATATGCCCCAGATCAATAACATTGCGCTTGTAATGAATACCGAATTCTCAGTACCTAAACTTTTTACAGGTTTATTTTTAGGTGCCTTGCTTTGGATTATTATAATTGGAGGAATTAGAAGAATAGCTTCAGTGGCAAGCAAAATTATACCAATTATGGGTCTTATATATTTTGGTGGAGCTTTGGTAATTTTAGTAGAAAACTATCAAAACATCATTCCTTCATTCCATGCAATTTTTGCTCAAGTTTTTACTGGTTCTGCTGCCGTTGGAGGTTTTCTTGGAGCTAGCTTTGCAATGAGCTTAAAATACGGTGTTGCTAGAGGTCTTTACTCTAATGAGGCTGGTCAAGGCTCTTCACCAATTGCACATGCGTCTTCAAAAAATACTTCAATTGATCAAGGAATTGTTTCTATACTTGAACCATTTATAGACACTATTGTTGTCTGCAGTGTCACGGCATTAGTTATTCTTTCAAGCGGTGTTTGGACTGAGAAATTTGATACCACTTTTTCTAAAACAGATATGGTTATTTTAGATGGGACATATAGCGATGAAGAAAATTTAGATGGTACTTATGTTCATCCTGATGATATGAAAGAATTAACAAATTATGTCCAATCTTTGAACTCAAGTGTTAAGGAATTTTCTGGAACTTTAGAGACAAGTGAAGGAAATATTGTCTCTTCAAATATTACAGTTTTGCATTCAAGATCAATAGCAGAGGATGTAATTATAAAACGTATGGATGGCTTAAATCACGATGGATTTCTAAATGTAAAAGATGGAAAAATTCAAGATGATGTTACAGTTGAGGGAAAATCGTTAGTAAGTTCTGCTGAGTTAACTGCAAAAGCTTTTTCACAAGGTACTTTTGGACAATACGGAGGGAAATTGGTTGCTGTGGCATTACTCCTCTTTGCATTTTCTACGGCAATAACTTGGTGTTACTATGGTGATAGATCAACTGCATATATTTTTGGAGAAAAAGGAGTTTTTTGGTACAGAAATTTTTATGTAATATGTTTTATATTAGCCGCTGTTATTGATACAACAATTGTGTGGAATATTGCATATGTTGTTGTAGCACTAGTTTCCATACCAAATTTAATTGCACTTTTTGTACTTAGAAAAGAAGTTAAAAAACTTTCTGATGAGTATAGTTTGTAAAATTGATTAGATTTAATTTATTACTTTCAATTTTACTGATTTCAAGTTGTGGAAGTGGAGGCTCTTCAGCAATTATTAATCAGCCTGATTTTCAACCACCATCTTCATCTAATCAGCTTGTTGAGTGTGCGAATTATGATGGGCCATTGGATAAAGTAATTTGGCTTGACGACTTTACTGAGACAAATTATTCAAATAACTGGACATCAATAATTGGAAATGGGGCTGAGTATGGCATACCCGGTTGGGGAAATAATGAAAAGCAATACTATACAAATAGTGTCAATAATATATTTGTAATAAACGGTTGTCTTCGCATTACTCCTCTTAATGAATATGTGGAAGGCTTTAATTACACTTCAGGAAAACTTGAAACCAAAAATAAAGTAGATTTTACTCACCCTGGCAAGATCTCTGTTAAATTTAGATCACCTGAGGGTGTTGGTATGTGGCCTGCAATTTGGATGATGCCAACAGAATCTATATATGGTGGATGGCCAGCAAGCGGCGAGATAGATTTAGGTGAAATCAGAGGGGACAATATGCAGGAGATACTTTCAACAATTCATTATGGAAGTGACCCTTCAAACCATAAATATATGGGAGGATCTTACTATTTATCTCAAGATAATAATTTAAATGAAGTATTCCATACAGTCTCCTTGATTTGGGAAGAAGATTCACTGAAATTTTTTCTAGATTATGAAATATTAATATTTGAGGTCACAAAATCTCAAATAGGTTTTGATGAAAATTATCCATTTAATGAAGTTTTTTATTTAATTTTAAATGTTGCAGTTGGTGGAAATTTTGTTGGTAATTATATTGAAAATGATGACTTATGTAACATTAACAATCTTACAAACTGTCCCGATAGTAAAAGACTGCTTATAGATTGGGTTTTATATGAGACTCTTTAGATATAATCTTTTTATTTCAATGAAAGTCACTTAAAATACTAATTAATGAAGTTTCGTTTATCTATTTATTTAATTTCTTTACTCGTTATCTCTAGCTGTGGTGGTGGAGGTGGTGGAGGAGGTGGCTCCCCTGAACCTCAAGTTCCTTCAGCATCAATTACAATGTCTATTTCTTCACCACAGATTTATATTTCTCAAGATTTAACAATTAATTGGTCTACTTCCAATGCAACTTCATGCACAGCATCAGGTGACTGGTCGGGAACAAAGGCTTTATCTGGGACAGAAACTTTATCATTTACTTCAGCTGGTCAAAAATCATTTACTCTTACTTGCCAAAATTCAGAAGGAAATGAGACTTCTAGGACTGTGACTAGTAACGTCATTGGGAACGCTCAAGGAATAGTAGTTGGTATAAATGGAATATCTTCTGCCAATGTAGTTCTTGACATTAATTCCAACTATACAATTGATGATGGGGAACCAAGCTCAACATCTGATGGTTCGGGGATATATGAACTTCCAGATGATCCTCAAGACATGATTTCATTTGGTGGTGGCGATGATCTATCTGGAGTTTCATTTACAAACCTTTCTCTTTCTCATAAATCGTCTTCAAATGAGTCAAGAGTAATTTCATCTTTAACTGCATTAGATTATGCTAATACTGGCGATACTGATCTGAATACTCTTTTAAATCTTGATTCTTCAATTGATATTTACAGCAGCAACCCAATTTCAGCCTTAAATGAAAGTTCTTCATTAAATAAATATTATGAAACTAATGCTCAAGTATTTGTTTTAGTTTACTCACTTCAAGCCTATGTCAATGAGATTAATGCTTCATCTCTCGATTCATCTAGTTTCTTTCAATCATTTTATACCAATGTAAAAGAGAGTTATGATTCAGGGATTCAAGATATTTCTGAGCACATTGAAACATCATCTTTTATAAATAATTTTACAGAGAGTGTTTTAACAGCCAATGGGTTGGATCCGACCGCATCAAGTCTTGTTTCAATATTAGAGACAGTTATTAAAAAGATTTCTGTAAGAAATAATTCGTCTGCAACTGAAGCAATTTCCAATTTTGCAACAGGCACTTTTATCTCAGATATAGTTGCTTTAGCCAATGGTTCCATTGACTCTTCTCGTTTATCAACATATACAACGAATCTTAATTCATTAATTGCTTCTGATCAGAATGTTGATGCAACAATACTAGATCAATCAATATCGTTAGAAGACGATTCAATATTAACTAATGAGGATAACGGTATTGAATTTCCGCCATTATCGAACGATACAATTGATGCTGGTAATGATTATTATGGCTTATCTATTTCTGTTTCTGACGCACAAAACGGTCAAGTTTCTGTTAATGATTCAAATATCATTAGCTATATACCAAACGAGAATTATTTTGGATTAGATTCTTTTACTTATTCGGTAAATGTTGATGGAACCTCTGCAACAGCTAATGTTGATGTTGAGGTAGTGAGTGTTAATGATCCTCCTAAATTTAAAGATTTCATAACAGCATCTTCAATAAATGAAAATACATTAGTTGTTCTTACAGTTGTTGTTGAAGATATAGAAAACGATCCAGTTGCATTTTCTTTATCGGGTTCTGATTCAGATAAATTGTCAATCTCAACTTCTGGAGCAATTACTTTTAATTCAAATCCTGATTTTGAGTCACCCAATGATGCAAATTCTGATAATCAATATGACATAATTGTAGAAGCATCCGACGGATCAGATGTAACATCTGAAGCACTATCAATATCAATTTTAGATGTCGAAAACGAAGGTAATCCAATTATTGAAGGTCTAGCATCTCAAGCAATAAATGAAAATGAAGATATTTTAATTTCATTTACCGTAACAGATCCACAAAACGATTCAATTTCTTACTCTTTGACTGGAATAGATAGTAACTTATTTTCACTTACTTTCGATGGTGAAAATGCTTTATTAACTTCCTCACAAAAAGATTATGAATCTCCAGAAGATTCAGACTCAAACAATAGATATATTTTTAATGTAAATTTTGCAGATGATTTAAACACAACATCTCAGGAAGTTGAAATTACCATTACTAACATCAATGATAACAGTCCTGTAATTACATCAAATTCAAATTTTAGTGCTGATGAAAACCAAGCAACAGTCGGTAGAGTTTTAACTGAAGATGCGGATTATGATGATATAAGTTTTTCTCTCAGTGGTACCGATGCTTCAGCGCTATACATTGACTCATTAGGAAATTTATTTTTTAACTCCTTACAGAATTACGAAGAAATTAATACTTACAACTTTATTGTGACAGCCACTGATGGATTGTATTCAGCCAATCAAAATATAGTTGTTAACATAAATAACGTAAATGATGCTCCGCTTTGGAAAGCTTATACGTCCTATAAAGAAGTTGATGAGAACATCTCAAATGCAAATCCAGTTCTGAGTTTTGAGGTAAGTGATGAAGATGATGATCTTATTAGTTTTTCACTTTCAGGAGATGATTCCAGTTTATTTGCAATTTCTGGAAGGTCTCTAGGGAATGTTGTCTTTCTAGATGATAATGGACCAGATTTTGAGAATCCACAAGATTTAAACAAAGATAATACCTATAATTTTTTTGTAACAGCAACTGATGGAACCGTCTCAATTAATTCGACTGAGATTTCTATTAAAGTAAATAATATAAATGATAATGCTCCAATTTTTGCTGATTTAGTTACAAGCGTTGAGGTTACAAATGGTCAAAGCAACGTTTTTGATATTTCTACTTCAGACGCTGATGGTGATGAAGTTACTCTTGGGAAGATAGGAACAGATGAAGCATTATTTTCGATCATAGATAACAGTCTTTCATTCACCTCCGCTCCTGATTTTTCAAACCCTCAAGATAATGATGGTGATAATGTATACAAATTATCTATAACCGCTGAGGATGGTTCATATACAACTATAAGTGAGGAAATTAGTATTACTGTTCTAGAAGTAAATAATCCACCTGTGATTAGTGGTTTAGAATCCTCATATACCTTAAGTGAAAATACTGAAGATATAGCTTCATTTTCTGTCAGTGATCCAGAAAATAATTCTATTACAGTTGGCGTATCAGGAGATGATTCAACAAACTTTATAGTTGTTGACAATGTATTGAAATATTCCGGTGGTCTTAACTTTGAAAATCCAACAGATTCGAATGCAGACAATGTTTACGAACTAGAAGTTTTTGCTGATGACGGCTTCAATCGAACAACACAAAATGTACAGCTCACTATTACTAACGTTGATGAAGGACCTGAGTTTAATATCACTGAGGAAATATCAATTGAAGAAAACGTACGTTTAATTGCTGCAATAAGTATTAATGATCCAGAAAATGATTCATTCACATGGTCTATAACTGGAGGAGATGACTCTGGAATTATGTCATTAGCAAATGTTTCAGGCGGTGTAGGTAATCTGAGATTTAATAGTTTTACAGGTGTTGATTACGAAAACCCTTCTGATGCTGACACTGATAATGTATATCTTGTTCAATTAACAGCCACAGAAGATAAAGCTAATGGATTATCCACAGTTCTAGATTTAAGAATTACAATTAATGATATCAAAGATACTTGGTCAATTTCAGGAACATTGTTTTCAAATCCATTAACAGCAATTGATGGTGATGTTCCAGATATTATTTACTATCCACCAACCTTGAATAACGATATTGACTCAGCTCAAGTGATTCTAAATCCTACAGATGTTATTGGTCATATTGGTGATAATTCAATAGAGGTTCTAAATATTGGAGATGATGGATTCTGTATTGAAGATCCTGATAATCCAGGTTTTTGTGATTATGTTGAAGTCTTTAACGAAGATCCTGTAGATTGGTATAAAATTTCTGGCGCTCCAAATTTATTACTTACATTGAGCATCGAAGGATTGATCTTTGAGCAGAACGGTAGTTTTTATTGCTGTACAACTGATGGATTGAATGCAGACCTTTTTATATATGATGAAAATGGAGATCTTGCAGATTTTACATATACATCAAATTCCACAGATACATTTAGACAAATTGTTCTTCCTGAATCGGGTACTTTTTATGCAGTTATTCGTGCTGTAACCGGCCATACAAAATACGTATTAACTCTTGGATCTAATGTTACTGGAGTTTCATCCTTAAGAGATCCAAATGATCAATATGCAGATAGTCGATTTATTTCATATATTCCTTTTGGTGGTGATTTTGATGTTGATAACTATGTTCGACCTGAATTTGATTTAACTCTTAATGATTTGCATGCAAAAATTATAGAGTCGAATAAAATAATGCCAAGAGGATTAAGAGTTATCGATTTTGACTTAGAAAGAGAGTTTAACAATATTTTTGGTGAAAATTATTTAATTGAGTCAAACAATTTATCACAAGTAAGATATTTAAAACATTGGAAACTTCTTCAATACTATAGACAAAGTTATCCGAAATTAAATCTTGAATTAGACTTTAAAGCTAAAGCACATTTCACAAATGATCCTTATTGGCCTTATCAATGGGGGTTATCACAGATTGGTTTAGATTCAGTTCTTACTACCATTGGTCAAGATGTAAAAGATGTTGCAGTAGCTGTAATTGATACTGGCTCACCAGAAATTTCATCATCTGCTTGGACTACTTCTGCATTTTTAGACGGAGGTTTTGATTTTGTACCTTTTACCAATGCCGGTGACGGAGATGGCTATGATTCAGATCCGACTGATACATTATCAGCTACTGATTCTCATGGCACTCATGTTGCAACAACAATTTCTGCACTAAATGATAACCTAAATATAAATGGTTTTGGTATACAAACTGTTCCCATAAGAGCGCTTGGTCAAGATGGTACCGGTTACAGAAGTGATATTGTACAGGGTATGTTATATGCTGCTGGTCTTCCAAATGGAAGTAACACAGTTTACTCTGGTTCTGTCCCTATAAAGGTTATAAACATGAGTTTAGGCAGTACTGGAGGCTCATGCGGCTCCACTTATCAAAATGCAATTAATGATGTTTATGATAGAGGCATTTCAATTGTTTCTTCATCGGGAAATGAGGCACAAGAAGCTCCAGGTTTCTATGGATATCCAGCATCGTGTAATAATGTTATATCTGTAGGTGCAACTGATTATTTGAGAGACAGGGCATACTACTCAACTTACAATGATCAAGTTGATATTGCTGCTCCCGGTGGTGATGTAACAGCAGATATAAATGCAGACGGTTACAGTGATGGAATTTTAGCTTTTAGCACAAATGAAGATCTAAATTTTTATCAAGGGACATCAATGGCATCTCCTCACGTTTCAGGAGCAATTGCTATTCTTTATGCACTTGTTCCAACCCTTCAACCATTTCAAGTTGATGGCCTCTTAGCAGACGGACACTTAACTGATGATGTTGGCGACGAAGGAAAAGATGATGAGTTTGGTTATGGAGCTTTAAACCTCCAAAAAGCGGTAAACAGAATAATAAGTGATGAGGGCCTAGATTTCACCTATGCAACTGTTGACACAACTACATTTAACATGGGTTTAGAAGTAAATAATTTTGATTTCAATATTAATAAAGTTGGGGATGGTGAGCTATCCGTAGTTTCTATTGAATCAGCTATTCCCTCAGCCATAACTATAAATTCAGCAACGATCGACTCAGAAGGTTTTGGTAATTATACTGTTTCCCTAGACCGTTCATCATTGCCTGATGGACTTTATCAATCAAATGTCAAAGTAACATTTAGTAATGAAAACTCAGTTGTTGTATCAGTATCTTTTCAAGTTGGTCCTGATAGAGAAATTATTCCAGTACCAACCGTATATCTTACTTTACGAGACTCAAATGGTGAGTCGGTCGTATATGACTACCTTGGAATGCCAGAGGGAACACTCGCATTTACAGCCAATGATATTCCTCCCGGCGACTATTACTGGATCTTCAGTACCGTTATTGATGACTTTATAACTGATCCAGGTGAGTTTTATAATTATTATCCTGACATTAGTAATTCTGATGAATATTTTAACCTTGGTGAAAATGACATTGAAAACTCAGCTGTAACACTCAGAGTTAATAAGTCAACAGCTGGCTTCTCGCTTAATAGACAATTGGTATTTAAAAGAAGTCCAATAAAGTTGGAAGACTTCAACAAACAGATACCAAGAAAGACTGATAACTAATCATTCAAAACATTAAGAATGAACGAGTAATCAAGAGCTGTCTCATTTAAAGATTCTAGTCTTCCGCTTTTTCCTCCATGACCACCAACAAGATTAATATTAAGAAAAATTGGATTGCCAGATATAGAAAATTCTCTTAATTTAGGAACATACTTTGCAGGCTCAAAATATTGAACCTGAGAATCAAATAAACTTGTCGTTACTAAAACAGCTGGATAGTTTAGCTCTTCAATGTTGTCGTAGGGTGAATATGTTTTCATGTAAAAATATTCATCTTTATTTGCTGGATTACCCCATTCATCATATTCAAAAGTAGTCAATGGAATTGATTCATCAGACATAGTTGTCAAAACATCTACAAAAGGAACTGCACTTACTACTCCTTTAAATAGCTCAGGTTCATAGTTTATGACTGCTCCCATTAACAAACCTCCAGCACTTCCACCCATAGCAAAAAGTTTATCCTTATGACCAATACTATTTTCAACAAGATATTTAGTTGAATCGATAAAATCAAAGAAAGTATTATTTTTTTTCAGCATTCTTCCATCTTCATACCAATATCTACCCATGTCAGCTCCACCTCTTATCTGCGAGATAGCAAATATAAATCCTCTATCAAGAAGAGGAATTATTGAAGATCTGAAGTTAGAATCCATATTAATTCCATATGAACCATATCCATAAACAAGCATTGGAGAATTTTGAAGGTCCAATCCTTTTTTATAAACTATTGAAACAGGAACCTCAGTTTTGTCTCTTGCAGATGTCTTAATTCTTTTTACATCATAGTTGCTGTCAAAAAAATTACTAACTTGCTTCTTCCAAATAACATCATTTTTAGATTCAAATAAGTCATATTTATATATTTGTGGTGAGGTTTTCAAAGATGAGTATGAGTATCTAAAAAAGCGTTCATTGAAATTATTGTTATAAGCCAAACTTACATCATATACTTCATCTGTCATGTTAATTTGGCTCATTTTTTTAGATTCAATATTTAATATTTCAATCAAAGGTATGCCATCAAACCTAGACTGAATCACTATATGCTCATTAAAAGTAAGCATATCTTCAATGTAGTGACTCTCCCTCTCATCAAGAACAACTTCCCATTTGCTTATGTCACCAAAATCTGAACCTTTAAATTGCATAATCTTAAAATTTTTTGCGTCGTTATAATTAGATAGGGCATAAAAATAGTCTCCACCATCTTCAACTGAATAAAGATGATTTTCAGATCTTTTCAATACTAATTCGATTGGTTTTAATGGATCAGATTTATCCAATAACCAAACTTCACTAGCATTAGTCTTTTCAATGTATATATAGATATATTTTTTTGTTCTCGATTCAGATAGCCAAATATTGAATTCACTGTCACCTTCTCTGTAAATCAATTTATCCTCAGTTTGATCAGTCCCTAACTTATGAAGATAGATTTGGTTTTGTATTAATGTTTCTTCATCTTTTTTTGCATAAATTACATATTGAGAATCATTTGACCAAATAGCACTCGGTGATACTTTAACTATTTCATCTGGAAGTAACTTATTATTTTTTAAGTCCTTAATGTGTAAAGTATATTCACGCCTTCCATTTAAATCCTCACCATAGAGAAGAAGATCTTCACTTGGTGAGATATTTAAACCTGCTACGTTATAAAATTCATGTCCTTCGGCTTCCTTGTTGGCATCAAATATAATTTCTTCCGTTGAATCATTTCTATAATATGTAGAATACTGTTGATCAGCTTTGATTCTGCTGTAGTAGTAAAAATTACCATCCTTAACTCTGAGAGTTTCTTCCTCAGCAGGGATCATACTTTTAAGTTCTGTGAATATTTCACTCTGATAATCTACTTTTGACTCACGCCAATTTTTGAAATACTCATTCTCAGATTCAAGATAAGAAATTAATTCGGGATCAGATCTTGAATCATCTCGCATCCAGTAATAATTATCAATTCTTACATCCCCATGTGCTTCAAGCTCATATGGAATCTTTTTTGGATTTGGTGGATTATTAGAACTCATTTGATTACACCCATTTAAAATTAAAATTGATAGAACAAGACTAAAATATTTATTCATAATTATAAATTACAGGCAATATTATCACGCATAACAATATGATGATTATTTATATTTGATCAAATCATATAAATAATTATTTTTCCTATTTTTAAAAAAGAAGTTAAAATCCATAGAAAGAAGTTTTAAAAATGAAAAATAATATAGAAATCACTAATTCAGCAGAAGTTTACTTGAAAAAACTTATTGATGGTAAAGATGAGGGCAACCTAGGTATCAGAATCTTCATAGATAGACCAGGGACACCAAAAGCTGAAACATGCCTAGCTTTTTGTAATACTGATGAAGTTTCAAAAGATGATGAGGTAATGCATCTTGAATTAATAGATGTTTATATTGATTCAAAAAGTATAGATTTTCTTAAAGATGCAATTGTAAATTTTGAT
>MDTE01072495.1_pt1 | contig 17914 bp, 14 predicted proteins | sample 811231 | NCBI WGS metagenome assembly MDTE01 (sample SAMN05326651, study PRJNA326480) | marine metagenome | isolation source: seawater | place: Indian Ocean: Red Sea | collected 2010 | reverse complement strand
CAGCAAGTAGTGCAGCAAAAATGGGTCTGAGCGCACCCCAAAAGCCCACTCCCAGTGTCATTTCTTTCCAAATTTGTTTTACAACTGTGAATATTCCTGGTTTGGATTTGGTTGGTAAATCATTCAAAACAATTTGAGAATCAACCGTTGACATTTGACCGCCCGATTACACGCTTTAGGTTTCACTTTGTCAAGATAACCCCATTTTGCATACATGAACATCAATAACTTGTTCATCTAGTATAAACTCATGAGAAGAGTTCTTATCACAGGATTTGATGTCTTTTCTAAACATTCTAAAAATATCTCAGAAGATTTGGTTTTGACTCTACCTAATGAACTTTTGATTGCCGACCCTTGGGGTAAATCTAGGCAGTACGACATTACCAGTATTGAAGTTAAACTTGAAAAAGAAATTTTAAGCGTTGATGAAAATGGTTCTAGACGAATTTCAAATAGGATTGATTCGGGAGATACTTGGGATGCAATAATCCATCTAGGCCTGTGTGGTTCATGTGAAATTCCGAGAGTTGAATTAGTTGCGAGTAACATTTTGGATATGAGAATCCCAGATAACCAAGGTAGATTAGAGAAAAATACTAAACTAGGTGAGAGAGACAAAAAAATTATCTTAAATCACGATTTCATTTTTTCTGAAATCATCGACCAAGAATTTGAATTATCTACGGACGCTGGAAATTTTATCTGTAATGAAACATACTTCTACACTCTAAAGTCGATTGAAGATCGAGGTTTGGAAAAAAGAATGCAATGTTTATTTTTACACTTACCCGATTACAAATATATCACACTTGATAGTTGTTCTGAACTACTTAAGGAAATAATAGGTAGGACATTATTCAAGCCTGTTATGCCAGTTGCAGCAGGAGTGATAATACACGATTCAGAGTTTTTGATTGCTAGAAGAAACGATAATTTGAATTACGGATTTTGGGAATTCCCCGGAGGGAAATTAAATTTTGGAGAAAGTGCTTCTCAGGCAGTAGAAAGAGAATTGAAAGAAGAGTTTGATTGGGATGTAATAAGTCTTGAAAATTTGGGAACATGGTATCATATTGAAACAGAATACGATATTGAATTGAAAGTATTTAGGTGTAGGTTTAATGGAGATAATCCCAACTTTCTGGACAAAAGGAAATGGACTTCTCACGACCAAATTAAATGGATCAGTGATCCCTCCGAGGTAAGTCCATATGTTGGGAGCGACCAAGATGTTGCAAGACATGTATCAAAATTGATCTAGATCCAAGTACTTGCTTCACCAGATTCATTCATCGCTCTATCATCATTTATTGAGCGTGGAATACTATCTCTACCACTATGCCAAGTTGCCGCTTCGATCCAATCTTTCAGATTATTACCCTGTAATGTAATTTTCATTGAACCTCCAAGTGGAACTTCCCCCGGTATGTTAAAGGATACTTTTCCTGAAAGTGCAGCCTGTCTTGAAATATGAAAATAGCTTTCATTTGAATCAATATTCATGCTCATTGAATCTAGAGCAGTATCAAGAATTCTCTGCTTATGTAGTTGTTCTAAAAATGTAGCCATTGAAAGGTTTGAAGAAAATATCAACTGTTCTTTTGCATTTCCAAGTTCAGGAACTGACAACTGTTTATCTATGGGAAAGTTAGGGAAAAGGTTGGTTATGCTTGTGTATACCTTATCTGGCATATCAGCCCCCGATAATTTTGTTTCAAGACTGACAGTTATACCCTCATCTCTGCCATTGAGCTTCAATATTGGCCCAGTCATGTTTCGGCGTAATAATAACTCTTCTTGAATCTGTCTTTTTTACTAAATTTTATGCGAAGTATCAAATCCAATATTCAGTTCTTGGGACATGGAAGGGAGTGAAGGGCCAATTATGGCATCAATTATTCCCGTTTTGAATGAGGAAAAATATATCGGTGCATGCTTAGATTCCTTGATTAATCAATCATTAGATTCATCCAGTCATATTGTAATGGTTTTAGATGGCGGTTCATCAGATAATACAACGGGAATTGTTAATCAATATATTTCGAAGTCAAATGAGATTGGTGGTCCAAAAATTATCCTTCTAAATAATCCTGGGCGATATGTTGCTGAAGCGCGAAATATGGCTTTGAATAACTTACCTAGCAGTATTTCATTTATCATTGAACTGATAGGGCATTGCACAGTGCCAACTGATCACTTGGAAAAAAGGCTAGAGGTATGGAATAGTTTGGAAAATAACAGCGATAGGAACATTGGTGCCTTAGGAGTCAAGGTTTTACCAAGTTCCGAGGGTAAGACTATGATTGAAACATGGATTGAATCTGCATTATCTTCTAAGTTTGGAAGTGGTTCAGGCCAGTTTGATAATTTTTCTAGTACCTCTAAAACCAAAGTCCCAGCATTTAGTATGCATTCCCGTAATGCTGTTGAATCAATCGATGGTTGGGATAATAATTTCATTACTAGTCAGGATAGTGACTTATCAATGCGGCTAATGAAAGGGGGTTATGACTTATATCGAACAGATGAAACATATGTAAATATGGTTAAGCGTTCGGGTTTTAGTAGTTGGCTAAAAATGGGATATCGTTATGGCTTTTGGCGTACAAAAATTATTAGAAAACATAGAGATCGAGTGAGTAAAAGAGAATTCCTCCCATGGTTAGGTCTATTGGTCACTCTAGGTCTAATTATCGCAGGTAGTGAGTTTTGGTATTTTCCAATTATAATTTATAGTATTGTATTATTAGCAGAAGGTATTTCATTTTCTGTTAAGTGGAAAAATTTCTCCTTGATTATTGGTCTGCCAATATGTTTAATTTCCTTACATGCTACATTCTCATTGGGTCTTCTTATGGGGAACTTTAGGAAAGGTAAAGCATCTAATGATCGGTGATTTTTCAAACATAGGGTGGCAACTTACTTGAGTTATGAGTATTAGTCGAGGTTAGATAAGATGGCAAGTGATTCATTCAGTTCTCGAAGTGTGGCGTTTTTGCCTCTTCTTATCATGATTTTCATTCATGTATTTGTAACACCATTGAGAGAGATTTTTACTATAGAGCCACTATTTCTCATTCCTTGGTACGGTTTTGGTCTACTTCTAGGAATTCTAATTTATAGAAAAACATTCATTGTCAAAGATTACGAATATCGACGTTCGAATGTAATGAAAAAAATGAAAAAGGTATACGATGCTGAAGAATCTGGAGTTTGGCAGACAAATGCTAAGATTGAATCGGAATTTTCAGAAATTGGGATGGAAAAATTACAACAACGAATTGGAGATATAAATCGAGAATCTCCTGAAATGGAAATCGATAATGAACAAAAAGTCGATGTTCAATTTCTAAATGAATCAAGTCACATAGTTGAAGCGACGCGAAGAGTTACAGGCGAGTCTAATTATGAGGACAAAGAGATAAATTCAACTATTGGTGCAACAAGAAAATCTAGCCCGATGGACAAATTTTTAGACGGGATAGCTAGCTTGTTTGGTCGTAAAGACTCTGATTTAATTCGTGAAGAAAAAAGAATCAGTGCTCTAAAAGCCGCATCAAATGCGTCACCTGTTTATGTTTCGAGACCTAATACACCACTTCAAACTACCAGGAGAGATGTAGATTCAACACTCAAAGCAACTTCAATGACAGACCAAGGTGAACAGGAAGATTTCTTAGTTGCAGCCGGTAACGAAAGTCAGTCTGCAGATTTAGAGCAACCATCTCCAGTTAACTACCCACAAAATCAAGATGCATATTCTTGGGACAGTGATATGAAAACAACCAGTTCGGAAAGTATTGAATCAATGGCAATGATTCCAGGGCAGGTACAATCAATAATTCCAATAATCTCTGCTAAAACTCAGAAAACCTGCCGTGGATGTGGTTATGCTACTCCAGATAATGAGCGTTTTTGCCCAAATTGTGGGCTTGACATTTTGCCATAAATCACTTGGTTAATTCCGTGATGTTCAAAGGTCATTAGGTGCCCCGTCGTTTTACTCGGTGGATTTCATGTCGGATAAGCGAGACTACTATGAGGTGTTAGGAGTTTCAAAAGACGCAACTGAAAAAGATTTGAAAAATGCATTCAGAAGTTTGGCAAGAAAGTATCATCCTGACCGAAGTAATGAGGAAGATGCCGAAAATAAATTTAAAGAAATTCAAGAAGCATATGCAGTTCTTTCCGACAGTGAGAAGCGACAGATGTATGATAGGTTTGGACATGATGGACCTTCTGGATCTCCATTTGGAGGATTTGGCGGTGGTGGATTTAATATAAATCTGGAAGACATACTCGGTGGTGACTTTTTCTCAAGTTTCTTTGGAGGTGGCTCCAGACGTCAATCCCAAAAACGAGGTAATGACATTCTCATCAGGCATAGTATAAATCTTGAATCCGTACTAAATGGGACCTCTGAGGAATTGGAAATTGAGTTGCCTGTTAGTTGCTCTGATTGTAACGGAACAGGTGGAGAAAATGGAGAAACTCAAACATGTAGTGATTGCGGCGGTCAAGGAAGAATAAGGGCTAGGCAACAAATTGGCCCATTTGTTCAAGATGTGGTCCGTGAATGTTCCACATGTAATGGTAGTGGAATAATTGTCATATCAAAATGCAAGTCTTGTAAGGGTATTGGTAGCATTCAAGAAGAAACAAAGTTAAGATTCAACATACCAATAGGCGCTGAGAATGGAACCAGATTAAGAATGCGTGGAAAGGGCGAACCTTCGACTCAAATTAATGGGCAAAATGGAGATCTATTCATCGAGTTGGAAATTGAGCAACACCCCTGGTTTGAACGTTCAAATGCTGACTTAATCATGTCATTACCAGTTGGTTATTCTGACTTAATTCTTGGAACTCAAGTAACACTACCCCATATTGATGGAGAGGAATTAAAGATTAAAATTCCTCCAATGACTAATTCTGGTGAAACAATTGAGATTAGAAAGCGTGGTTTACCAAGGGCTCGTGGCTCTGGTAGAGGAGATGTTGTTGTTTTAGTCAAATTATTTATGCCAAGAAAATTAAGTAAAGATGTGAAAAAGAAACTCGATGAAATACAAGGAAATATTTCACCAGAAGACATAATTTCTTCGATAAAAGACGATGCAAAAGATAGAAGAAATTAATCACTCTTCTGAATCTTCTTGATATCTGAATAAAGTAGTAGGTATTCTTGCAGCATACGGATTTCCATCTACTCGTCCGTTGATTTCAATATCTACAGACTTTGAATTTCCTTCTAATTCAGCGGTTATGAATGTCATATTTCCTTCCACCATTGAATCCAAGAATATTTCCTCACCATTTGCTAGGAATTTAGGGTGTACCTTCGATACTTTCCATGCCCCACCTTCTGGAGAATCTAGTCTTAATGCTGCCAACTCCCAGTTTCCTTGAAGGATATTTATTCCGATAATAATTGGCCATGTACCCCTTTTTTCACTGATTCTTTCATCCAGTTTCCACGCGGCTAAAGCCACACCTTCAGTACGATACTGGATATCAAATTCACCCCACATTTGACAAGCATCATTCCAATCTAATGTAGAAATTGAATCAAGAGCCTTTCTCAAGAACTTTCTTCCTTCTTTTGGAGTAGTATTTCCAGAATCAAGTCTAGACTTTAGCCATTTCAGTCGCCTTTTTTTCTGAAGAAGTGATGTAGCAAAATGAGATTTTTTTCTGTACATCAAATATACAATCATTGCTGGAACTAAGAACAGCAGGCCCATAAACCATCGAGCAATTTCACCCCACATTTTTGCACCTTCATCTGGTGGAAACCATGGTTCTTCGCCCTCGTCGACTAATTCATAATAAGTTGAAATGGAATAATTTTTTGAACTAATATCTTCGCCCCAAGTGTGATTATAAACAGATGAATCGACTATACTAATTCTCAAAAAGTGAGTCCCTCTTTCTACTTCTAAAGCCACCTCAATTTTGCCGAAAGAGACAGACCTAACTTTTGCCTCTTTATTTTCCCATGTTTCTTGATTCTTTTCAATCACTTCAATTTCACAGTTTTCAATGTCGCCCTCAACAGTGAATTTAACAAAGTGAATTGAATCTTCCCAGCCTGTAATTTCAAATTTATATACGTCTGAATAGTCAAAAATCGGGAGAGTAAACTCTCCATTTACTGAACTTTCACCAATAACGATTGTTGGCCAACTTGAGTTATCTGTTGCTTTGAAAATAGGAGTTAAAGACGGTGCTTCAGTGCCTTGATTAATGTCAGAGTAGTCTTCTGATGATATCATGACAAAGAAAGAAATTCCAGTTATATCTAGTCTAATCAGGTCCGCATTTGGGTAAGCATATACATTTGATTTTGTATTGCTCTGTAAAACTATATTTTCATATAATGACCAGTTACCATCAATCAATTGGTAACAATTGATACTAACTTCTTCTAAAGGAGAAAATAAATTAATTCTCTCAGCGAGTTTAGTTTCTATTAAAACACTTTTCTGATGATGGCCATAAATTTCACTAGACTTCAATTCAGAAAGACTCATAATTTGATGAGACTTGAAAATGGTACTCTGTAAAGACCAAACTGTATTTGGTGAAGATGAATGGACCTTAACCAAAGCTCGACCATCCTCATCAAAATACCAATACTCTGGTTGTGATTGTTGATTGGCAGACATCTTATTATTAACACTTAAATTTCCATCCAGTAAATTTTCAGACGATAAATTTTGGAAAAAGACTTCAACCTTCATATCAGATGTCGAGTGAAAAAGAGACATTTCTAATGTGTCTCCCTCTGAAATATTGATTGCAAAGTATTCGCTTTGGCCATTGTCAATTATCCCATTAACGAATGAAGAACTAGATAAATCGCCATTTGGAATCGAATATATATTTCCTCGAGTATAATTTTGACAAGGATCAAATTGATCGCAAACTTTGCTATTTACAAAGTTGATTTGCTGGTTAGGAGAAGGGCGCAAAGTATCATAATCATCTGATACATTATGGATTATTGATAAGTCAATTTCTTCGTTAACAGAAGATTCTATGCTCAGTTGAATGTTTCCATCATTTGTAGCCTGTCCGGTTAAATCATTACTTGATGTATCAATTATTGTGCCATCCAATGATATGGTTCCAACGCATGATTCACAATCCATTAAAACACTATACCACTCATCTTCTTTTATATGCCACGATTGTGTATATGTTTGGTCACTTTCGATGTATATTGCCGTTAATCGACCATCATTATAAATCGATTCAACGCTTGTATCTGCACTAGTAGTAGGGAGGATTGAAGCAACTATTGAAGTAACAACAAGTAATGAGAAAAAATGTGTTAATTTACTCATATGATACCTCCTCCAAAACGCTCCAGAAGTAAGTAATGTTTGAACTTAGGCCTTCTATTCTTCAAACCCTTCAATAATATGATTCTGTAGGATTAATTATGGCGCAGGAATTAGGTAGGGTTGTTTTCAGCCGAGACCGATATGCGCGTTCATGGAGTTTAGGCGATCGTAAAAATCCTATTTCGAAGACTCCAATTTTGATGCAGTTGAATGGTGATCCAGAGATGGAAGCATATCTTTCACCATTTTTTTCAACTACCGATTCTAATATTCCTTCGACTTTGTCTGTGAGTTCAAAGGTTGCATTATCTCCTCCCGATTTCTCTGAAAACTCCCCAAATTACGAGTCATTTATTGGTCATGTCTTGCCTCCTTCTCTAGAAGAAGCAAATGCTGGTGAATCTGCAGGTTCTGGACAATTACTGCCTATTTCATGGCAAAGGTTATCTCATGATACTACTCTTTTAGATTCAAACTTGAATCCGTCAATTATCGTACTTGTTGATTCTGTACAATTAGCATCCCAACCTGGTAAATTAGTTAAGGCGATTAATGTGCTTAAAAATAAATTTCCAGGTTCATTACTTTGGACTCCAGGTATTGGAGGGCCAGATAATGCGGCAGTTCTAAATTGGTTTGGCGTTGATATTTTTGATTTATCACGTTCAAGAATGTGTAATTCAGCAGGAATAATTTTGTCTGAAAATGGTCCAAGAATGCCAGATGATTCGATGAACGAATCAGTAAACATGGATGTGCAGATACAGCATTGGAAACAATCTATTGCATCGATAAAATCTAATTTGAAAAACGGAACCCTTCGTTCTTTGGTAGATAAGCAGTCACTTAATAGCCCGAATTTAGTTGAGCACTTACGAGAACATGACAAAATTTGTTCGGAGCAACTTGGAATTTTAGCCAGTCACGTAGATAAAGAAAAACTTCTTGATTGTAGCAGTCCAAATACTCTCAATGACCCGGTTGTTAAGGAGTGGTGCGAATTTATTTCTCACCATTACACCGCCCCAAAAGGTCTAGATAATGTATTAATTCTTCTTCCATGTTCTGCACGTAAACCCTACCGACTGTCAAAATCGCATGGAAGATTCATTAGAGCGATAAATACTAACTCGTGTCATGAAGTAATGGTTACTTCTCCTTTGGGTTTAGTGCCTCGAGATTTGGAAGAAATTTGGCCTGCATCACACTATGATATACCGGTTACAGGAGATTGGTCGAATGACGAATTGATTAGAACACAAACTATGCTTGAATCACTTCTCGCCAGGCACGAATATAATCTGGTGATTAACCATTCTGGCATGAAACTAGACTCAGGCGATATTGAATTGATTGAAACACGTGTAGGTATTTCTGCTGGCAGTAGTGAAGCCTTGGAGAATTTATCTAATGCTGTTAAAGATGCGATTCAGCGTTTTAGTGTAGCAAATAGAAAGAATAGCCATTCACTAATGGATACATTCTCTAGTGTTTCACGAAAACAGTTAAACAACGATAAATGGCTAGAAGGTGTATTAATTAGGGGTAAACCACCGTTCTGGAGATTGGAAAAAGACAATATTCAGATAGCGATTTGGTCCATCGATAGAAGAGGATTTTCATTTTCCAAATCTGCTATTCCAATTTTACATCAAAATGATACTTTATCTAAGATTTCAATCAAGTCTGGACCTAAACTAAAGGGAGATATTTTCTATTCAAATATAGATTCATTCGATTCTGACATCAAGGCTGGGAATGATATTTTGGTTTACCAAGACGGTTCTCCAGTAGGACTTGCTAGAGCAGTTGCCCCTGCGTGGGAATGGCCGATTACGGGTGGAAGATTGGCAAAGACTCATCAAAGATTGTAGAATTATCTTAATTCTTTCTGTTTTACTCATGCGGAGTGGTTAAGAAGGGGGGACAAGTCGCCGACTTGCTTTGAGTGGTTATTATGGCACGTATGTACAAATCCAGAAGAGGAAAAAGTGGCTCATCTAGACCTTTTGTTTCCGAGGCTCCAGAGTGGTCGAATACCGATGTTAAAGAGGTCACTTCTCTAATAGTGGAACTTGGAAAGGCAGGACATTCAACCTCCGAAATAGGTATTATTTTGAGAGACCAGCACTCAGTTCCTAACGCTAGATTGGTTGTTGGAAAGAGAATTGGTGCGGTATTGGCAGAAAATGACATTGGAGGCACTTATCCTGAAGATTTGATGAATCTAATGCGACAAGCTGTCGGTATAATCAATCACTTGGGAAGTGGAAACCACAAAGATCTCCACAACAAGCGTTCCTTGGAGATTACAGAATCTAAGATTAGACGTTTATCAAATTATTACAAATCTGAGGGTAAGTTGCCTTCAGAATGGCGATATAAGCGTGATGAATTACGCTTGATGGTCGAGTAATTTACTCTTAGAAATGGGAGAGTTTGAATAATTAGACTTTTGTCGTCTTATTGAAGCCAATGAAAGATTTACTTGCCACCCCACCTTTTGAGGATGTGAGAGAATATCTTCAATTTGTTCATGAAAAAATTTCATCATCAAGTATGGTTTATCTTGTTGCACCATCAGATTTAGAAGGTGTTTTGGCACTTGCAAACTTAGAAGCATCATGTATTGATTCTGGAATTAGATATAGCAGACGATTGATAAAATCGAAGCAACATATCCCACATGGTGAGAAAGAGGAACATGAAATAAAAAAAGACGGACTTACAATTATTGTTGAACCATTCGAGGATACGTGGGAATTTTCTGAACTTAAAAACGAGGATCATATTAGAATAGTTCCTCTTTCTGTTAGCATTAGGTTAGGAAAAAATAAGAATAAGCGATTAGGTGCTCTTGATGTTGTTTCGCAGTGTTCAGCAATTGCTGCGATGATTGCACCAAATGGTTCTAGAGTTCGGAGATTAAGGCCGTTTGCTGTTGGTGGGCAGTGGTTAAGAGATTCATTAGACAATACCTTTGATCCAATTCATTCATCAATTAGGGATGTTCTTAGAGATGAGGGAAGTGTTAGGGTAGTTGCTTTACCAGAAGTTGAAATTACTTCTTCGGGCATGATTCCTAATCTTTCACAAACTATGCTACGTAGACTGAAGAAGCGTTGGAGTAGTATGGATTATGAGTCAAGAAGTCAAGCAATTGGTGAATTGATTTTACCAACATTGACCGACAAGTCTGTATCCACTCCAAGACTTGAAGAATTGTTCTGGCATCGGTTATTAGTAGGGACTCAAAAAATGGATATCTATAGTCAAATAAATGAAGCTAAGAACGTTTGGCCAACAGATGAAAACCTAACTAAGTCTCATTCAGGAGCAATTCTCAAGAATCTAATTTCTAATGGAACATTGTTCGATTAGTATACGATGCTTTCAAACCTAAGCGCTTTCTCGGCTTGTCATGGCAATCGAGAGGTTATTAACTGGAAGCATCCGTGACCAAGTCCAAGAACTGATGTCTACTGAAGATTTAGTGATTGATGCTTTTAGAGATTTAGTCAAAGACGAACTTAAGAATCATATTCGTTCAAAGGTCGACCAAGATCCGGAATTGAAAAAGGAAATAAAAGAAGCAGTTGCCTATTATTTCCACACTAAAGCAAGGACCATATATGCTGAATTGAAAGCGACTAGGGCTGCTACAAGGTTAGGGCTAAGATTACTTCCCGATGATTTACAAGGAGAAGTTGGAGAAGCAATAGTCTCCTTGTTTGAAAAAGAACTTGGAGCATTACTAGAAAAAGCACTTTGATTGGTTTAGGCAAAGAGGTTATGTTTTGATACATTTTGTGAAAATATAGTAGTGTATGTTATGAGGCATGAGTGTCCCGTGTGGCATGTGGTAGTCAGCAATAGGTCATCAACACTGATTCTTTCAGTATTGTTCATATCATCTATTTTCGCTTTTTCATCAGCATTAAATTCTGTCGAGGCTGAGCCAGTACAAGTTTGCTGTGACGATGCATCTGTTGTAGATTTATTCTTATTGGGAAGTTCAAGTGGTGATTTATCACCATTTTCTCAGAGGTTAGACACTGAATCTTCATCTGCTGTAATAGTTAACTCAATTACATCTCAAGAGGAAATAGGTTCATGGAACATGGGTGAAATTTGGCCTGGACAAGTTCCAGAATCCACATGGTCATTCAGTATTTATTACAAAGTCAGTGATGCAGGTGGCGCCCAAGTTAATGCTACAGCAACGCTCAATATTGGTTCATTAACATTCTCAGATTCTACCGAATTCGGTTCATCAGTACTGCCGCAAGGCGAAGGTGAACTGACTTTTGACATACCGGTAGACTCAACATCTCTCTCGGCATCTAGCGATGTTGAATTAGTTTTGACGGCAAGAAATGTAGTTTTCAGTGTTCCTGAGAGTGGCGCCAAATTGGAACTATTTTGGGGCTCTGAGGAGCATGACTCAAAAATTACTGGAGAAATCCCATTGGCTGATTTGATTGTTGAAGATCCAATAGTTGAGGGTTCTGACATCTACATACCAGTTAAAATCGATTCACCTTTTGGATTAGATGCATTAGCATATTCAGATTCAATTGAACTCCGTGTCAACAATATTGTCGTAGAAGGAGACCCCATTGAAACTAAGAGTGGAGACTCAATTTTTGTGACTTGGACATGGCAAGGTGCATCTGGAGGCGTGGAAACTATTCAAATTTCAGTCAGCCTCTCTATTCAACCGTCAGGACCTACTCTTTCTGGACAGGCTAGTTTTGAAATCGAAACTTTTGATACTGGAGGTGGGACTGGAACATTTTATCCACAAGATGAACCCCTACGAACTAGTGGTGTTGGAAGTCCGCTGGATGTTGAACAAATAGTAGAGTTATCAGACTCAAAGGGCAAATTGAAAATTTCTAAAACAACAACAATGGAAATCGGCGGTGAAATGGCTTTTTGGATGAGGTGGGGAATGGATCACATTGGTGATACGAACCTCCCATCCACTTCAGTATTATATGGTTGGAATCCTGGTTCAGTGAGTGATGAGGAGCGTGTTAGTAGAAACATTGAGTCTGTTGAAATAGAACAATTCCAAAGAGAAATGGTGAAGCGATTTAGAACATATATGACTGGCACCAATGGAATGCAAATTGATAGTGGAGAGTTACTTGGTGACCAAGGTGACTTCGACACAATATCTATCTCAGTTGATTTAATGGGAGAGACTAAGGTAATAAATCACCCACTCAAACTCATTATTTCTTCATTACAAACAGTTGAATCTGATGAACGATTTTACCTGATGCGAACATTCACCTCTACCCAATCAGCGCCTCTGTGGCAGGATTATTCATTATTAATTGAAGCAACTTCTACTGGCTTAACGTCATTTGCTGATGCGGAGTTGCTCGAATCGGATGATATTTCCTTCAAGCACTCTAGGATGCCATGGGGTGAGAAAATAACTGTTGAAGGGGAGAAAATTAGTCTCTCAGAGGATTTCACAATAAGTTTACAGCCAACAAAAAATATTCTCTATGGTCCAGTATCACTAATTGCTATAGCCGGAGCTGTTCTTTCGGTGGGATTCTTTATGTCTTTAGGTATTACAAGAAATAAACATAGAAGATTCTTGATGTTTGAATTAATACTTATACCTCTTGTTATGGTCATATATTTCTTTTCATATCCTCCAATCTTCGTAGGTTCAGCTTCTGGGATTGTTGTAATTATATGGCTTGTCACATCAATTGCTAGCCCAAGAAAATTTGCTGATGTACAAGACAGAGCGACAGTTGAAGAAACTACACTCCCAACTATAGGTTGTCCTGCATGTAAAACAGTGAACCTAGTTACAAGTGATGAAAGACCGTTGAGAATTGCCTGTACTGGTTGTGGTAGGACAATTAAAATTGTTGGATAATTAGAGTTTTAATGATTTCAAAGATTTCACGATTGCTTTAGATTCTTTGTAATCGCTCGGTGAGAAGTAGCCTGAAAACTCTCCGTTTTCATCAACAGAAACAACCGCTTGAGGACTTCTTTTCTTAATTGATTTTAACACATCTCTTAGAGTATCAGAATTTTTTACTTCCATGAAATCCATTTCCATTAAATCCCCACACTTAACTGAATTAGTATCCATCCCTTGATCGATGGCTTGAAGAAATTGCTTATACCCCATCACTCCCTTTACCCTAGATTCGTCATCGAGAACAATAAGTACTCCACCTGGAACTGAAAGAAGTCGCTTCGCACCTTCTTTTAGAGTATCACCTACTCCAACGGTTATATGTTCATCATTTAGATTAAGTTCTGAAATGGTCTTAACAGGCTGAGTCATAACTACCGCTGTAATACCTCGGATTTGATAATTACCCTATTCGTGGGTGAATAAAATTGTAGATTTGTCAATAATAATACCGTAACCAATTCTTTCGAGTTGTACAATTGAACCAACGTCATATGCATTTGTTTCGATTAATCCATTGATTCTGTTTAAATCTCCTCCATCAGGATAAATTAGAGTTGCTTCAATCTTATTATCCTCTGAAATCCAATGAACAATAGGCCTTTTATCAGTACGTTCGGCTGAAACATAGTTCGCTTTATTTCCATCCAAATCAAAGTCAGCAAATTCTTTTAGGCGAATATTTTTCTTTTCAAAATCAGAACCTTCGATATAAATTTTTGAACTGGAAATACTAACCTTTCTTTCACCCATCGATTCGACATTTGGGTGAACTGGTAACGAAATCAATTTTGCATGATTTCCAACAAGTTCGACTGCTATTGGATTTCTAACGAATGAAATTCTAGGTGCTGTGTCATCGATTTGTTTAGTGTTGTGCGAGTAAAGTGTTGCTAATGGGACAGAAATATCTTTTTGGGTTACGCCAAGTTCGATCCAAAATCGTCTCAACGCTTCTGCTGAAATACCTCTTTTCTTCAATGCAGATATGGTTGGAAGTCTTGGATCATCCCATCCTTCAAACATTCCCGCTTCAATGTCTTTACGCATTTGCGAGGTTGAAAATCCACCCCATTCATGAACTTTCACTCGCCCCCAGTACATTGTTTCGGGATATTTCCAGCCGAAGTGTTGGTAGAGTAGTGTTTGCTTTCTAGTAGAATCCATCAAATCTTTACCTCTAATTATGTGAGTAACGCCTTGTAGATAATCTTCTACAGCGCTTTGGAAATCAAGGAGTGGCCAAACTCGATATTTCGATCCGATTTCCTTTCTAGGATGCGGATTCTTTTCAGTATCTTGAATTCTTAGTGCAGGCCAATCTCTTAAGGCAGGATTTTTGAGGTCCATGCCAGTTTTTACACGAACGACAGCGTCTCCGGGTTTGAATGTTCCATCGAGCATTTTGTTCCATAACTCTAGATTAATAGTCTCATTTTGTACTCTACACTTACACTCTTTCATATCAATTCTTAATTGGCGAAATTCATCTGCACTACAAGTACAAACATATCCAAAACCTTTCTCTAGCATTTGTTTTGCATAACTATAGTAATTCTCGATACGGTCACTTGCAATTATAATCCTGTGTGGCTTAAATCCAAGTAACCACTCAGCCTCATTAGGGATGTCTTTGTATGCTTCAATAAGAGGTGGTTTAACCGATGTATCGGTATCATCGAAGCGAAGAATCAATTCACCATTGAACTGCTTCGCATATGTGCCGTTAATAACAATGCCACGTGCATGTCCAAATGATAGAGGCCCATTCGGATTTGGAGCAAATCTTAGTACTACTTTTCCATTTTCTGCATTTGCCAATTCGGGAAGTCCGGTTCGACGCTCCTTCTTTTCTCTTTTCTCAAGTAAATGAGGTGCTTCATCTTCAAGTACTGCTATAAGATGTTCAATTCCTTCAGATTGAGCGAGGGAATTAGCTTCTGCTACTGCTTTTGAAATCAATGGACTAATCAATTTACCATATTGTCGTAAATCTGTATTCATACCCATAATTCGTCCTATTACAGAACCTGGATTTGCCTTACCCTCATACTCTATTGCATTTTGAACAGCAGTATGTCTGATTAAGTCAAGCGTCTCATCATCTGGAGTCCACGACATGGGGTTCAAGCACCCCTACTGTCAATACTTCATCAAATGCTTGCACAAAAAACTAGTTTCAAAACAAAGTTGATTGACTTTTAGGAGGTTTATTTCTCTTAGGCAATTCTTTGTCATGAAGTTTTTTCCATTCCCTTTCAACGGTTGCCCAACTCCATCTCAACTGAGGATGAGGTTCATTTTCAAGTAATTTGGGCAATATTTTCTTTGTATTGGGGTCGCTTGGGTAACCAGAGCCAACAGAGAAACCCAAAATGCCTGAAATTTCTTCAATACACTCATCTCGTTTTTCTTTAGCAAGTATGCTTGCAATTCCAACGAATGGATCATTTTCGTCGGCTTTATGTTCACTAGTCATTGTGGAATTTTCCCATGGCCAAGATTTTAGTTGATTTGCTATTCTGTCTGTGAAGCGTTTTGGTTTTACATCACAAGCATCATTTAGTATCTCCACTGATTGTTTAACTTCTTCAGGTAATCCATTGATTGCCTCTGCAAATAATTCAGTTTCAAGTACATTCAATCCTTGTTGATTAGATGAAGAATCAATTCTTTCTGGGTGGCAAATGATTAATTTATAATGCCATGATTTAGTCTTTGAATTTTGGTAAAACCATTCTATCAATTCTTTTCTCTTCTTTTTAGTAAGAAATTTCGAGTCCTTAACTCCTACAGATTTCAATAAGTCGTACTGATCTATTGGTAAAGCAACAGCACAAACTACCAATGGACCAATTACGGGCCCTCTTCCTGCCTCATCAACACCAATTTTCCACATATCTATCAAAAATCTAAATCATCATCAATTTCGGTATTAGGTAGTGGTACTGATTTTGTAACAGCCGGAGATGAATTCTCACTCTTAGGTATGATATTCTTCGGATCCTTGCGCGAAGTAATACTTGTTTCAATAGGTTTCATTTCCAGTGAATCATTGTTAATATTTGGTCTAGAAATTCCCTTTGTGTTGATTTCATCAAGCAATTCATTGGCAGTGCCTAGGACCATCGATTTGTCATGTACGTCCAAAACCATAGATGCCGCCTGTCTTAGAGGTTCATCAACTGGAGCTGATGCTTGTTGTGGTAACCCCGCTTTTGCTCTAAATGCATTTTGAAATGTTTCAGCAGAAATATTTTTTGATTGAACTGTTTCCTGAATTTCTCCATCACCTTGTTTGAATTTATCCATCCAATCTTCTACTTTTTCGGGTGCTTCTTTTTGGTACATTAAATGCCTCAATGCTTCATCTTCCTTTCTTATTTTTCTATCTTTTAATGATTTATTCAATACGATGCCCGAAATTATTATGGATAATATGATTAAAGACCAAGATTTGGTTATTTCAAGTATATTTGATGCAAACTCTGAGAAATCAAAACTCGCATCATCTTCCTTGTCCACCCATTCTTTGCCAATATAATCAGCCGAGGATGTAAATATAAAAGGCATATCAGGGGCAAATCTAGAACGAATTGATGTGTTTAGGAACATAGTGCCGTTACTGGATAAATCCTGTGGTAAATCAGCCCAAGCTCTAATTGTAAAATTCGAACCTAAAGGGAGTTCATCGAGTTCAAAGGAACGGGGATATTCAATACCATCCTCTATAATTGCACTTTTTGGGGGTATGAATGCCATTTCTGTCGAATGAGAACATTCTAATTGGACGATCAATCCATCGATTGCATTACCATCATTTCGCAATGTCATAGCAATCGAAAGTCTTCCATTTGAGTCAACTTCCTCAACAATATTTTGTAAACTCCAATCAATTTTGGGAGCAATAATTACGGGTACTGAAATTTGTTTAACTAATTCTTTTGTATCAGCATACAGCAAGTCAATGGTAACATTTCCATTTTCAAATGCTAGAACATCTCGATTCGAAGATATAGTAAAAACATCAGTTGTTTTAGATTCAGTCTTCTCTAATTCTACAATCATGGGCTCAATATCTACAATTAAAAAGCTAGGAATGTTGCTTGGTTTAATTTCGAAAATATCTCTGGAATTTCCTTGATTTTCTACGGTGAAATATGATTCACAATTTTCTTCAGGTAATAGTGCCAAACACCCTTCATTAACTAGTTCAATATTTGCTGATCTAATCCACTCGATTTTGGCACTAACATCCGTAGCATAAGTCTTTGAAACAGCCCCAATTGGATATGCTTTTACTCTGACGTCAAATGATCCATAGTATTCATCGGGTGCTTGGAAGGCAACTTCAAAAGTCCGTGCTTCATTTGGTTGAAGTGCAATATTTTCTTTAGCGTCAAAAATTGCTACAGTCCATCCATTATACTCTATTCTATCTGACATCGCAACTTCTGTAATTGGTTGGCCAAATTCATCAATGGCTTCAAGTGTAATATCCATTTTGTTTTCTAAATTCCCAACATTGCGTATCGTGACGCTTAATCTATCATTCTCGTCTGGATCTAATGTAAGATTTCCACTGGTCGAATCAATTGATAAATTT
>MDTE01012681.1_pt1 | contig 17914 bp, 19 predicted proteins | sample 811231 | NCBI WGS metagenome assembly MDTE01 (sample SAMN05326651, study PRJNA326480) | marine metagenome | isolation source: seawater | place: Indian Ocean: Red Sea | collected 2010 | reverse complement strand
CTGAAAGTGCTTTACAACCCTAAGGCCTTCTTCACACACGTGGCATTGCTGGATCAGGGTTGCCCCCATTGTCCAATATTCCCCACTGCTGCCTCCCGTAGGAGTCTGGGCCGTGTCTCAGTCCCAGTGTGGCTGGTCGTCCTCTCAGACCAGCTACGGATCGTTGCCTTGGTAGGCCTTTACCCCACCAACAAGCTAATCCGACTTAGGCTCATCCAATAGCGCGAGGTCCGAAGATCCCCCGCTTTCCTCCATGGAGGGTATGCGGTATTAGCCCGGGTTTCCCCGGGTTGTCCCCCTCTACTGGGCAGATTCCTAAGTATTACTCACCCGTCCGCCACTCGTCAGCGCCAAGTTCACCCCGAAGGGATCACAGCGGCCTGTTACCGTTCGACTTGCATGTGTTAAGCATGCCGCCAGCGTTCAATCTGAGCCAGGATCAAACTCTTCAATTTAAAGGCTTGAGTCCTGAACGCTTCTTAGGGGTGCATAGCACCCCTTAGTAGACGCTCTTTTTACTACCATTACTTTATGGTACGAGCGCCCACACAAGTTGCTTGAGACTAATTGTTAAAGAGCAAAATTGGAGGCTCATGCCGCCCAACCGATCAATTATACCCCGCATTTCTACGCCCTCCAAGCCTCGGAAGGCACAGAGAGAGATAAATTTTTTGATTTATCTTGGGACGGGGCGCGAAATTATACTCATTGCGAGCGAAGTAACAACCCGCTTTTGAAAAGAATTATTTTTTAGCTACGTCTTCTAGCTTTGCCTGCAATATTACTTTGGCAAATTTTCTCTTGCCTACTTGGAACACAGCCTCTTTGCCATCAACTAATAAGGCCAATTTAGGATCTGTAATATGTTCTCCATTTCTACGGACTGCGCCTTGTTTGACCATCCTATATCCCTCAGAACTACTAGCAACTAACCCTACTTCCCTTAGAACTTGAGCAATACCTAAGCTTTTTTCAGCAGAACCAACAATCAAGGTATCAAGATTATCTGGAATCAATCCATGTTTATGGCGGGCAATAAACTCCTCTTTCGCTTTGCGCGCTGCAGACTCTCCACTAAACCTACCTACGATTTCGAGCGCCAGCAAAAACTTTATATCCCTAGGGTTTTCCCCGTCATCAACCCTTAACCTAAAATCCTTAATTTCGCTGATAGATCGAAAGCTCAGTAGCTCAAAATATCGCCACATTAACTCATCAGAAATTGACATCAGCTTTCCAAACATTTCAAGGGGCGGTTCGTTAACACCGATATAATTATCAAGCGACTTAGACATTTTATTAACGCCATCCAATCCTTCCAAAAGCGGCAAGGTCAAAACAACTTGGGGTGTTTGCCCATGTGCTTGCTGAAGCTGTCTTCCCATAAGCAAATTGAATTTCTGATCAGTCCCGCCAAGCTCAATATCAGATTTAAGTGCAACGGAGTCATATCCTTGAATTAATGGGTATAGAAACTCATGGATAGCTATTGATTTTCCTTCGCTATATCGAGTTCTGAAGTCATCTCTTTCAAGCATCCTTGCCACCGTATGCTTTGCAGCAAGCTCTACCAAAGCAGATGAGCTCATTTTGGACATCCATCGCGAATTAAAATCAAGCCGCGTTTTTTTTGGATCAAGAATCTTATATACCTGCTCCTCATAAGTTTTAGCATTTTCTAGAACTTCCTCCGGTTTTAATGGGGGTCTAGTAACGCTTTTACCTGAAGGATCGCCAATCATTCCTGTAAAGTCACCGATCAGGAAAATTACTTCGTGATCAAATTCCTGGAACTGGCGCATTTTGTTTAAAAGAACGGTATGGCCCAAGTGTAGGTCTGGTGCTGTTGGATCAAACCCCGCTTTTACTCTCAATGGACGACCCTCAGCTAGACGCTCAGTGAGCTCGGTCTCTAGCAGCACTTCTTCAACCCCTCTACCTAACTCGTCTACTTGCTCTTTTTTAGAGAGAGTGTGGTGGGTTTTAGTGTTGGGCATAATTAATCTGAATTAATTCGAAAGAGTAAAATATTTCTACGTATATCAACTAAAAGACCATCAATCCATACGAACAAACTGCAGAATATATGTTAGTCCTATGAAAATACACTGGTTTTGACTGATATCATTCAAATAGTTAGAGTACGCGCGGCTTTGGGGTGGAAAATTCATGAAACCATACTATGGCGGTATTCGCCACGACTATAAAAATGAAAACAACAAAACCCCGACTGTATCGGAGCGTCATTCTTTATGGTTTCTCTGTGGCTTAGTCATTCCTATTTTTGCAGTAACATTATTTTTAATAACTGACAGCGATGAACCTCAATTATTACCTGAGGCAGATTCCAGAGCATTACCTGCTCAAGAAATGGCTCCCTCTTTTCCTTCTATTAATCCGCTCGCAGAAACTCCAAGCAATCTGCAACAAACTAACATCGACAGTGACACAATGATCATAATAGTTGATCGAGGTGAGACCTTAGAAGAGTTGTTTAGAGATAATTCTCTTAGTATTAGTGACCTTAGCGTGATGGCACGATTACCGCAGGCAGAAGAACATCTGCGAATTTTACTCCCAGGGGATCAAATAACAGTAACCCATAATGATGGACAAATAATAAGCCTTGCTAGGGAAATTGATGAAGTAAATCTATTAGAAATCACTAAAGGGGAAAAAGGATTCACGGCTGAAATATTAAAAAGAAAGGTTGATACACACCTAAAAGGTGCTCATGGAATAATTCAAAGCTCCCTTTTTGAAGCAGCCCAAGAGGCTGGTGTTTCCGATGCCGTAATCATGAATATGGCTGAGATCTTTCAGTGGGATATTGATTTTATTCAGGATGTAAGAATTGGAGATGCATTTACAATTATTTTTGAGGAGCTTTGGAGAGATGGAGTAAAACTCGGAGACGGGAATATTTCTGCAGCTGAGTTTGTAAACCAAGGTACTTCATTTAGAGCGGCGCGTTTTATTGACAATAATGGAAACGCTAACTACTTCACTCCTGAAGGGCGGAACGTACGGAAAGCTTTTACCAGAGCGCCCGTAGACTTCACAAGGATTAGTTCCAACTTTGACCCCAATCGTCGACATCCTGTATTAAATACTATTCGTGCCCATAGGGGTGTTGACTATGCGGCACCTACCAGAACCCCTATAAGAGCAGCTGGAGATGGTAAGGTAATTTTCCGTGGCGTTAGAAATGGATATGGAAATACTGTCATTCTGCAACATGGCGATAATATCACTACACTCTACGCACATATGTCACGGTTTGCTTCACCAAAGTTAGGCAGTAGAGTTGTACAAGGGCAAACAATAGGATTTGTTGGTATGTCCGGTCTTGCTACTGGCCCTCATTTACACTACGAGTACCGTATCAATGGTGTACATAGAAATCCCCGTACTGTCCCCCTTCCACCAGCAGATCCGATACCTTCGGAGTATCGTGAGGACTTCCAAAAAAGAACAGCTCCCCTTTGGCAGCAACTGAATGCCTACTGATGTCTTAATGTTTCGACAAAATCATCTGGTATAAAAGTAAACTCTCACCGAAACCGATAGCTGAGTTAAGCTAATAGCATGAGTAACCTTTATATTGGAGTAATGTCTGGCACTAGCTTGGATGGTGTAGATACTGTTTTAGTTGAATTCGATAAAAAACATTGCAAGCTTCATCAAGCTAGGACAACACCGTACCCAAAAGAGATTCGTACACAGATTCTTCGCATAATTAAAAATCCCCAAACTTCACTCCAGGAACTTGGAGAGTTAGATAGAGTTCTTGGAATCTTTTTTTCTGACTGTATTACTAAATTATTGCAATCAAGTTCAGTCAAGGCTGAGAAAATTATTGGTATCGGCCACTCGGGACACACTGTCTTTCATAAGCCAGCCCTGCCGAATGCTTTTTCGATGCAAATTGGAGATCCCAGCACTATAGCAGCAGAAACAGGGATAACCACAGTCGCGCATATAAGAAATATGGACCTGGCTCTTGGGGGTCAAGGAGCTCCTCTTGCTCCAGCATTTCATCAATGGCAATTCGCAGACCCTGAAGAAACAAGGATAGTTGTAAATATAGGAGGGATCGCCAATATATCAATTCTTGACCCAAAACGACCTTTAACTGGATACGATACGGGACCTGGCAATACCTTATTAGATAATTGGTCACTTCAGTGTAGAAAAATACAATTCGACGACAAAGGCAAGTGGTCAAAAACCGGCCAAATAAATCAATCACTATTATCAATTTTAAAAAATGATAAATATTTCAAAATTGATCCGCCTAAATCCACCGGAGTTGAATACTTCAATTTAGCATGGCTGCAAAAAGCCATAAAACAAATAGAAAAAAATATTACTAATGAGGATATTCAGGCGACTCTTACAGAGTTAACTGCATCAACAATAGCTGATGCTATTGACAAGACTGAAACCGATCCAAACCTTGTTATTCTCTGTGGCGGAGGAGCCCTTAACACAGCCCTAAAAGAACGTATTGCATCCCTGCTACCAAGATCGAAACTTGATACTACTGACACATATGGTATTGATCCGCGCTGGGTAGAAGCCGTGCTATTCGCTTGGCTAGCACGTAATAGACTAAAAAACAAAACAGGTAATGTGCCGTCGGTAACGGGCGCTCGATCTGCTGCACCTCTTGGTGGCATATACTATGGCCAAGTCTAATGACCACAGAAACTAGACTGGCCTATGAGCAAGAAAGACTGGCGCTTAAACCGAAAACGAAGAACCACAACCACAAGTCGTAGAAGCGTTTGGATTGCGAATAATGAATTGGGCTCCGGAAAGGTCTTCCTGATAATCTATCTCCGCACCAAGCAGATACTGAACACTCATAGGGTCTACAAGAAGCATGACCCCTGATTTTTCTATTTCTGTATCACCGTCCTGTACAGCCTCATCAAAAGTAAAACCATATTGAAATCCTGAACAACCACCACCAGAAATGTAGACACGCAACTTCAGCTCAGGATTCCCCTCCTGCTCAATTAGCTGCCCTACCTTCTCTGCAGCCGCTGCGGTAAAGTTTAGTGGGGCTGATTCCTGCATACAGAGTTCCTCGATCATCAATTACCACCTAAACGTGTTCAGAACAAACGAAAGATAACCCGATTATACGGATAACATCAAACCACTCGAAAACCATTTTTATAAAACCACATGAATTCTAGCTAATTAGATAGCTGAGCATAATGTGTCACTGTTTTGGCCGCCAACAGGGTATAGGTGGCATTCCTTTCTTGGGAAAGGCTAATGGTCCCAACTCATTAAGAGCGCGAATATACACTTGTCTTTTGAAATAAATAACTTCTTCTACTGGGTGCCAATATTCAACCCAACGAGCCCTGTCAAACTCAGGGTTTTTTGTTTTGTCAAAACGCACTCTCTCACGATTTGAGGTGAGTCGTAACAAGAACCATCGTTGTTTCTGGCCAATGCAAACTGGTTTCTGCTGATGACGAACTAAGTACTTTGGTAATCGATACTTAAGCCAATTCTGAGTTACTCCTAACATTTCCACATCTCGAGGTTTAAGCCCTACTTCTTCCTTGAGCTCCCTAAACATGGCCTCCTGAGCTGATTCCCCCCGCTGTATACCACCTTGCGGGAATTGCCACCCGGTTTTGTCAGTACGCCCTCCAATAAGAACAAGACCCTCATGAGTAATAATGATACCCACATTTGAACGATAGCCTTGTGTGTCAATGCAATCCATAAGCTGTTAACTAACCGAAAGAAAATGCTTCCGTATTAACCTACAGGCAAACGAGATAAATTTTCTATCACTATTCATCGCTCATCAGCCCAAGATACTCTTTGCCTGTCTCCATCAAGCTAATAAAACCGCTTTCGTCTTTTGTTTCCACTAGTGCTTGAATGCGCCCAACAGCTTCACGTAAAGCATCTAAGGGAGCACGCCCGTAACGATTAAGCGTCTGAATTTCAAAGTAGAGCTGGGGATTGTCTTTAGCAACTCGACTAGCTACTTCTAGTTGTGCATCAAAGGTAGTGCTTGATAGTCGATTTAGGTGTGGTACAAGTTCGCCGCTTTCGGCCAAGGCAGTGAAAAATGCAAGATTGAGCGCATGGGAAAGGCCAAGCACATATGCAATAAGCCTGTCATGCTCAGTTAAATTCATATTAATTAACTCGGCCATGGTAGAACCGAATAAAGATCGAGCTTCTTTTGTTGCATCTTTCACCCCCACATCAACAAAAATGACATGGCGTCCAGACAATAGTCGCGTGTCAGGACCAAACATTGGATGTATAGATGTTACCCGGCAACCAGAAGCCACAAGAACCTCAAATGCGTCTTTTAGCGGGGTTTTTAATGACCCAACATCGACGATCAACCCCTTGGGTCGTCTATCTGCAATTGCACTGAGGATATCGCTTGTAACTTTTAACGGTGCGGCAACAACAATAATTTCATGCTCTAGACTACTTTGACTCCAATCAAAAATTTGTGGGAATGACAATTCAGACTTAACTGGGTCAGCTAATTCAATTTGATACCCCTGAGAAGCCAAAAATTCCGCCATCCAGCCCCCCATTTTTCCAGCCCCTCCAATTATCAGCGCTGTTTGACCTTCTCCTGAACTTTCAGCTGCAACGCGTGAACGTTCCTGTTGTTCTAACGATGCACTTATGAGTTTGGTCATGACCTGCTCTGCTATCTCTGGCTCTAAACCTAATGCTTTTGCCTGCTGTTTGGTGTCTTCAAGCACCTCTCGCTCCCGCGCGTAATCCCTAGTAGCAGTTCCTGTATTAATTTTATATTCGCCAATTTCCGCTACGACATTTTGTCGTTGCGCTATCAACGAAATAAGGTCTTTATCTATTTTTGAAAGGCGTTTTCGAAGTTCGTCAAGGTTCATGAATATCTCCCATGGCTGCGGTTTGTACCCGCTGATTGACGTTGACGCAAGTCTAAGGGTTTGAAAGGCATAAACCACTACAATCTATTACCATGTGTTATTCCAAAAAATGATAAAGAGGACTAATGAATAATAATCTTCAACTTATTTCCGAATCAAAAAACTTTAACGGCACTCAACATACATTTGAGCATGAATCAATCACCTGCAATTGCACAATGCGTTTTGCAGTATTTCTACCTGAAGTATCTCACCAGAGTAAGGTGCCAGTCCTATTCTGGCTTTCCGGATTGACCTGCTCTGAAGAAAATTTCATAGTTAAATCGGGTGCTCAGCGTATTGCCGCACAACTTGGCCTAGCTTTAGTAGTACCAGATACGAGTCCAAGAAACTTAAATCTACCCGGTGAAGAAGAACACATGGAAATTGGTACGGGAGCAAGCTTTTATGTAAATGCTACACAACAACCGTGGGCTCCTCACTACAGAATGTTTGACTATGTAACCAAAGAACTAGTTGAAACTATAGATGCCCATCTACCAATTGACATAAACCGTAAATCTATAAGTGGACATTCGATGGGGGGCCATGGGGCTCTTATGGTAGGCCTGAAAGAACCGGATAAGTACGCTTCAGTTTCCGCATTTTCGCCAATCTGTTCTGCCAGCAAATCAAAATGGGGCAGCACAGCCTTGAAACACTATCTTGGGCCTGACAAAGAAATCTGGCGTCAACATGATGTCAGTGCACTCATTCGAAAAAATCCTTGTCATCATGAGTTCCTAATTGACCAAGGGGATGCTGACCCTTTCTTGGAAGAGCTTAGACCGAACGATTTGAAAGCTGCGTGTGTGGCCTCGGGTCAAAAACTAACCTACCGTGAACGAGCTGGCTATGATCACAGTTACTTTTTTGTAAGCACTTATATCGAAGAACATCTTCGATTCCATTATGTAGCTCTATCTTGAACAATAGGGGCCCGATAATATGACTGCTTCACCTTCATTTTCCCTAGAGAAAGATCCACTAAAAATTGTTGATAAGTGGCTTCAAGAAGCTATAGAGAAGAAGGTACAGCGGCACCCAAATTCAATGGTATTAGCTACCATAAGTGATACAAAACAACCATCCACTAGGGTCGTATTATTAAAGAGCTTGTCACTAAATAAAGGCTTTGGTGTGTTCTATACACATTACGGCTCAAGAAAAAGTATCGAGATTAAAAGCAATCCATTTGTTTCTGCAGTGCTACATTGGGATCAACTTGGCAAGCAAATTAGATTTGAAGGCAAAGCTATACGCAGTCCAGTTAAGGAAAGCGATGAATATTTTGTTAACCGTCCTTGGAAAAGCCAGCTCAATGCCTGGGTAAGCGAACAAAGTCAACCTCAAGCTGACCCAAGTGAGCTTATAGCCCGTGCTAAGCAAAAAGCTAAAGACCTAAGCTTACCGGACCCAACTAAAAACAATAAGGACATCTCGGAATCAGAAATATTTTCTATTAGTCGCCCGCCATTTTGGGGTGGCTATAGATTTTGGTTTGCAGCTATTGAGCTTTGGGAGGAGGGTCCAGACCGTTTTCATATTCGTAGACGTTTTGAGCGCTCTCTTTCGCCCTTAGATGCCTTCACGTTTAAAACTGGGCCTTGGAAATCATGGTACCTGCAACCATAGATGACTCAATATGCTAAATCACGAAAAAAATATTTTGTGCCCCTATTGCGGAGAAACAGTTGGCATAATTCTTGATATATCAGCTGAAAAACAAGAATATTTTGAAGACTGCTTTGTTTGCTGTCGGCCAATTTTGGTGCGTTACGAATGTACCTCTGAACAAATCATAAAGCTAGAAGCCATTACGGATGGTTGTGTATGAGACGGGTCTTTTCTATCTACACACTTCTTATTGCCTCCATAACACATGGACAAGAAAACATAATTAGTATCACTCAAGGCACTAACATAGCGATTGCAATATCTCCCAACAAAGAAATACTGGCTTTGGATTTGATGGGACAACTATGGGAGATGCCATCTATAGGTGGTTTAATAAGCCCACTTACACCTCCAACTTTTATTGCTCGTAACCCTAAGTTTTCTCCAGATGGAAAGAAGCTTGTCTATCAGCGTCAGATGGGACTTCAGTGGGATCTATGGCTCACAGATTTAGATGCGCACACTCATTACCAGTTAACAAATACTAACCATAATGAAACCGACCCACATTTTTCTGCTAATGGTAATTGGGTTATCTTTACTTCTTCGCTAACAGGCAATAACAATATTTGGCGCAAAAATATTGAAACAGGACAACTTGAGCAGTTAACTAGTGAAACAGGTAATGCAAACTTCCCAGCTGTATCAGAAAGAAACGAAATAGCTTACGTTGTCGAAAATAGTGGGAATTGGTCGCTTAAGTTACTCCAGAATAGTGGTTCAGTAGAATTATATAAATCAAAATACCCTTTAAGCTCCCCATCATGGCGTCCCACTGGCGGTGTGATTATTTTCAATGAACGTCCATCAATCGATGAAAGCAATCTTGCAATGATATTGCTAGATACCGAACCTATTAGTAAAACTCTGACGCGGCAGGAAGATGTATTCGCTTTTTCGCCGGGTTGGCTCTCCCCAGATGAATTTGTCTATGCAGCAGATGGAGGAATTTGGAGGCGCCGAATAGCAGACACACGCCGCAATGCAATTCCATTTTTTGGACATTTCTCAATAGAAAGAAGTTCTGGCAGCCAAAATCCATCTCAAAGACAACAACGGAAACATATTCCCGATAATACTGACCACTACGCTATCCAAGTAGATCGACTTTATGACGGGGTTCGTAATAAATATCGGAGATACATGGATATTCATGTGCATGGAGCTTACATAAGCGCTGTGGCCCCTAGGGGCACACAACCATTGCCTGATAAAGTAATTGACGCTCGAGATTACACCCTCATACCGGGACTTATTGATTTACATGCCCACTCGCCCGATATTTCAACTCGACGAGCGGGACGTGCGTGGCTTGCCTACGGAATAACTACATTGCGTGAACTAGTTACTAATCAGACTGAATTAGCTGATGGCCTACAACGCAAATCAGCTTGGAGTACTTCTACCATGCCAGGCCCGAGACTCCTACTTACAGGCCCAACTCGAAAAGATCTGGAAACTTTTTCAATCAAGCAAGTCTCAGAATACGATGCATTTCAACTCTATAGCGGCTACCCAGTACAACTTATACCAGAAAAAATTAATGCTGTTAAAGAGTGGGGACTCCCAATCTTTGCAGAAGCTCTCTTCCCCAATATTCACTTTGGCGTTAATGGCATAGAAAAAATAGGCAATCTGCATAAAGACCCTTACAGCCTCCATTTATCCGGAACCAATAAAACATATCAAGATGTCCTCAGCATTTTGACTAGCACGCGAACAAAAATGATCCCGATGATTGTTGCTTCTGGTGGCTTTCAAAGCCTAGCTAATAACGCCGAATCTTGGAAAAGAGATTCTACTTATATAACTTTATTCTCAAGCAGTGAAAGGGGTAAATGGGAAAACGCAGTAGAAAATATAATTCCCATAAACACTCTTCAAACCTTTGTTACTAAGTTAGTTGCTGCTGGTGGCCGTATCGGCATAGCTAGTAATACTCCTCACGTACCTTATGGCTTAGGCCTACATGCAGAACTTACTCTATTGGCAAATGCTGGATTATCTAATGATCAAGTTTTGCGATTTGCTACAGCCGAATCAGCCGCCGCCTTGGGACTTGATAATTCTATAGGAACCATTGAACCCGGGAAATTAGCTGACTTTGTGGTTCTTACTGGCAATCCATTAACTCGTATTCAAGACACCTTGTCTATTGAAGCTGTTGTCAAAGAGGGAGAATGGATTTATCGAAAAAATCTTCTTTATCCGCCTTAAACAGCTAAATTTTAACTTTTTTTTTGCATCAAACTACACTCATATTGTCAAACTGAGTCTAAAATGAGCCATATAATATAATAAAAACAATAGCTTAAAAAATTTTGATTAATAGCATTCTAATCTGGTAAATTACTCGGTCCGAATAAAAATAAGAAAAATAAGAAGAAGAAGAAGAAAGCTAACGGCTGTAATAATAATAATAATAATGGCTAGAACACATTTAAAAAGCTAATAATAATGGTGTTTGTGCAAACAGCTAGGCCGCATACTTGAAACCTTAAACTCCGATAACAATAATAATCTGACCCGGCGTTCCCACCGCCGGGTTTTTTTTGTCGATAGAATTTTAATTAGTCGATAATGGTCAAAATATCCAAATTAATAATCAAATGGCAAGACCGCTGAAACAAGCAGAGGGTATGATTAACTTTAAGGTGCAGAAAATGGCAAATAGACTAACAAAAATATATACACGCACAGGTGACCAAGGTCTTACAAACCTAGCTAGTGGAGAAAGGGTATCAAAAGATGATCTGCGAATAGAAGTATCAGGAACAGTCGATGAAGTGAACTGCGCTATAGGCATAGTACTAAGTGGGGAGAGTGTTCCTGAAGAACTTCGCACTACCTTACTTAAAGTTCAAAACAATTTATTTGATTTGGGAGCAGAAATTTCACTTCCAAAATTTAGCGTAATAAATGCAAAACACATTTCATGGTTAGAGGCCCAACTTGATAGTTTTAACGCAAATCTACCCCCTCTAAAAGAGTTCATACTGCCCGGGGGAAATCAGGAAGCAGCAAACTGCCATCTTGCACGCGCTATATGTCGACGCGCCGAACGTACAGCATGGGCATTAGCAAATGAAATGCCGCTAAATCCTGACCTGCTCAAATATCTTAATCGCCTTTCAGATCTTTTATTTGTTGCTGCAAGAGTGCTATGCCGGGAAAACGGCTTAGCAGAAATTCTATGGCAACACGAAAAATAAAAAATAATCGTATCGCTAGACTATTTGTCAAAACTGCTCTTACTGGTGAGAGTATCACTTTAAATACCAATCAAACTCACTATCTACGCCAAGTACTCAGACTCAGATCAGGGGACCCTTTGTTACTATTTAATGGTATGGGGGATGAAAGACATGCAAGAGTTGAAACCCTAGCCAGATCAGGGTGCAAAATCCGTATAACTGATATTTCACAACCTCTCCCTGAATCACCGCTAAGGTTATCGTTATTACAATCTATAGCGAAAGCGGATGCGATGGATTTAATTATCCAAAAATCAGCAGAGTTAGGCGTGTCATCAGTTTTTCCAATTCTTTCAAGCTTTAGCGTAGTTAAAATAGATGAAGGTCGAGTTGCTCGCAAAATAGCTCATTGGGAAAAAATAGCTCAAAGCGCCTGCGAACAGAGTGGACGCCATTGCCCTCCAATAATACATGCCCCGATAAATTTTAGAGATATATTGGGAAACATCCCTTCTACTGCTACTTGCATTGTCTTGCGGCCAGGATCATCTAAAACTCTCCAGAGTTTTAGTCAAAATTTTCCACATATTTCTGATTTGTACATGCTCATTGGACCAGAGGGTGGTTTTAGCCCTTCGGAATTAGAAGACGCCAAAAAAGCTGATTTTCATTTCATCGACCTTGGCACACGAATCTTAAGAACAGAGACAGCTGCTTTGGCCGCATGCACACTCGCACAGTATCTGTGGGGAGACCTTTCCGTCTAAAATAGAAACAACCAAGAAAAAACTTTTTGGTTGCTAATTCTAAGGAGCGTCTTGGCACAAAAAATGACTATCAGACTCCAGATGAAAAAAGAAAAAAGTATAAGGATGTTTAAAAAATGAGCCAGCTAATCGGTATAGTGATGGATCCAATTGAAACAATCCAACCAGAAAAAGATTCGACACATGCAATAATGCTTGCTGCACAATGTAAAGGCTGGGACCTAATTTATTTTTTACAAAATGATTTATCTGTAAAGAATGGGATACCCACTGGTACAGGCAGCAAACTACGCGTGATAGATAATCCTAAAAAATGGTTTGAACTAGGCGACTCTTGGGCAGGCAATCTTGATGAATTAGACGTAATTCTTATGCGTAAGGATCCTCCTTTCAACATGGAATATATATACACAACATACATTCTTGAGTTGGCAGAAAAACGAGGATCACTTGTAGTTAATAAACCTTCTAGTTTAAGAAATATAAATGAAAAAGCTTATACTTCATGGTTTCCACACTGCACTCCACCAAGCCTTATCACAAGATCTAAAGCCTCTATTAAGTCATTCATAGAAGAAAATGAGAAAGTGGTTCTAAAGCCGCTTGATGGAATGGGCGGACGTTCAATTTTTGTTGTTGCTGAAGGCAGTCTAAATACAAATGTAATAATAGAAACTTTGACCTGCAATGAAACATGCTACACCCTAGCACAACGTTATATTCCAGAAATTTCAGAAGGAGATAAGCGAATATTGCTAATTGATGGTGTCCCTCTGGACTATGTGCTTGCAAGAATACCAGCGCCTGGCGAGACGCGAGGAAATTTGGTTGCTGGCGCAAAAGGTGAGGGTCGAAAATTAACAGATCGAGACCGGTGGATATGCTCTGAAATTGGCCCAACACTAAAAAAACAGGGTGTACTATTCGCAGGCCTAGACATCATTGGCGACTATCTTACAGAAGTGAACATAACGAGCCCAACAGGTATTCGAGAATTAGATAAACAGTATGATTTAAATATTGCCGATATGCTTTTGGATGCGATTGAAAAAACTTTATCAAAATAAAAATAATTAATGAAAAAACACTCGAAACTCTCTCTGAGTAATAAATTAAGTTCCACTTTTATAATTGCAATTTTTTTCCATGCCATTCTGATACTAGGAATAACCTTTACAGGAAACTCGAATAGCAATAATCCGCATATATCAACATTAAAAATTACGCTAACAGATCAATTTATTGCGCCGAAAGAGACAGAAAATATTATTAGATCAAATCCTATATTAACGAAAAACACTACTACTCACCTATCTTCAGAAAAACCACAGCAACAATCTTTTCAAGCGCTTTCTATGAATCAAAATTTAATTCTGGGAATGTATCTCGACAAATGGAAGCGTAAAGTAGAAAAAATCGGGGCAGAAAATTTACCTAAATTAAGTCCTGAAATAGATGAAGTTCCTACCGTGGAAGTAACTCTTGGGCCTAATGGTTATCTCGAAGAAATACTAATTACTAAATCTTCTGGAAGTGAGTATATAGATCAATCTACTATAAAAATTTTACGCTTGGCGCAACCATTTGACCCACTACCAATACCTATTATTGAAGAGCATGAAACTCTAAGATTCGCATATGAGTGGCACTTCCCGCCAAAGTAAGGCTTACATCAATCAATTGGAGATATCTATAATATTTTACGTGGTGTTAAATAATCTAAGGATGAGATAATCATATTTAGCAAATAAAAACGGAGATATAAGCCAATTGAATACAGGTCTGAAAAATCATTTGTTAATTGCGATGCCTTCTATGACTGATCCAAATTTTGATGGGACTGTTACCTATCTGTGTAGGCATGATGAAAATGGTGCTATGGGAATTATAATTAATCGCCCTCTAAAAATGAGATTATTAGATATTTTTACTCAACTTGAATTCGATTCAGTTGACAGCAAAAAAGCAGAACAGATAGTTCTTAGCGGTGGGCCAGTTCAACAAGAAATGGGTTTTGTTCTGCACCAATCTAATGAATCCTTTGAAAAAACACTTAATCCCAGTAGCGGTGGCATTAAAATTACAGTCTCACAAGACATTCTCAATTCCATGGCACAAGGCAAAGGCCCAAAATCTAGTATTGTTGCACTAGGCTATGCTGGATGGCAGGCAGGCCAATTAGAAGCAGAGCTTGCAGCAAATGCCTGGTTAAGTGTACCGGCTGACCCAACCATTTTATTTCATACTCCCACAGAAAATCGGCGAGATGCAGCTGCTGCTTTACTCGGTGTAGATATTCATCAACTTTCAAACTACGTAGGTCATGCCTAATCAAACAATGGTCTTTTTACTATGATCTCTACTGCTAATAGAGAACTGTTAGTTGCGTTTGACTTTGGTATAAGGCGAATAGGGGTTGCCGTAGGAAATCAATTGACAAGAACAGCTACTCCGCTGGATGCGGTGGTTGTTGGAAGCAAATTACCCTGGAATTCTCTAGATAAAATTATAAATGCTTGGAATCCAGGACAACTTATTGTGGGCCTACCTGATCCAAGCCACAATAGAAACATTTCAACAGAATGTGACTCTTTCTCTGAAGAACTAAAAAAACGATATAAACTTCCCTCTTTTAGAGTAGACGAATCTTTTACCTCCAGGGCTGCTGTATCACAGCTTAAAGAATACCGAGAATCTGGCATCATGAAAAAACAAATCAAAAAAGGACACATTGATAGCCAAGCAGCCTGTTTAATTGCTGAACAATGGATGCATAACAAATCCACATCAAAAATGCGTACATCCACTACCGATAAATAGGGAGAGCTTTTTGAGCTCCGGAATAAACAGAAATACAATAAATCTTGAAGAAGCTGTAATACTTTCACAACAGTCATTTGAAGGTAATCAGTACATTGTAAGGGCTTACTCTCCAAAATGTGCCTCGCGAGCTAAACCAGGAAATTTTGTGCATCTAACCTGTGATACATCAATATCCATGCGCAGGCCACTATCAATTATGAGATCTGATAGTCAAAACGGATGGTTAGAATTTCTCTATAAACCAATTGGAGCTGGTTTAGAGTTGCTCACACAAAAGGTAAAAGGCGACAAGCTGAGTTTGTTAGGCCCCATTGGGAATAACTTTATAAATAAAATAACAAGACCTTTGATTCTCGCACTGGGCGGTGGCGTGGGCATTCCGCCTATGATCTTTCTTGCTGAAACTCTACAAAATGACGAACGATTTAAGATGTTAGTTTTAATGGGATCAGAGGCCCCATTTCCTTTCAAATTGACTGATGCAAAAATTTTAGTGTCTGGCATACCTTCAATAGCATCTTATAGTGTTGATATGCTTGAAAAATGGGGAATCCCGTCGCGCGCTGCTAGTAATTCTGGATATAGCGGTTGTTTTCAAGGGCATGTAACTGAGCTTGCTAGACATTGGATCCAAAACCTTTCATTAAATCAACAAAAAAAAGTTCAATTACTAGGCTGTGGTCCAACACCAATGCTAGAGGCTACAGCAGCCTTAGCAAAAGAATTTAATCTTCCTTGCCAACTTGCTATAGAAGAATTTATGGCCTGTGGTGTTGGAGGATGTGCGGGTTGCACAGTACTTCTAAATACTAATGAAGGCCCAACAATGAAACGAGTCTGCGTAGACGGGCCTATTTTTGATGCATATCAGCTATATGGATAATCTTTAGAAAATTATTTTTTAAAAAGCATATGAAAAAATTAAATTCTTCTTCATATAAAATAGAGGGCACCAAAAAGCGTCTGAAAGAAGTGCAGGTCAGAGTAAATTCGGCGCTTCTTGCTGCTGGCAGAAAACCCGGCGAAACATCCATACTTGCAGTAAGCAAAAAAAAACCTGTGGCTGCAATTGAGTCACTTTACAAAATGGGCCAAATTGATTTTGGCGAAAATGTTATACAGGAGGCTTCTAGAAAAGTGTCCGCTCTCAAACATTTAAACATTAACTGGCATTTTATTGGCCAAATCCAATCTAATAAAACTCGTGAAATCGCAGAGAATTTTCAATGGGTGCACACTGTAGACAGAATAAAAATCGCCAAACGCCTAAATAACCAACGTCCACACCAAGCTCCACCTCTCCAAATTTGCATTCAAGTTAATCAGAAAGGAGAGTCTCAAAAAGGAGGCATTGAACCATCTGGTGTTAAAAGCCTTGCATACGAGATCATGGAATTGCCTAGACTACACCTACGAGGTCTCATGACGATTCCTCCACTAGCCAAAGCTCCAGAAGAAACAGCAACTTTTTTTTCTCTACTTGAGGAGCAACTGAATAGACTAAAGGAGGAAGGAATTCCTATGGATACACTTTCTATGGGAATGTCTTCTGATTTAGAAACAGCCATTCTGAACAACAGTACAATTGTTCGCATAGGAAAGGCTATCTTTGGCCCCAGATTACAGAATGAGAAATACATATGAGAGATCCACTTATTTTTCTTATCAGGACGTTCACAGATTTCTACCTTTTAGCTTTTCTACTGAGGTTCATTCTGCAGTGGATTAAGGCTGATTTTTATAATCCTTTAACACAGGCAATTGTAAAAATAACAACTCCCTTGATACAGCCTTTTAGGGGTTTTATTCCTTCTTCAAAACACATTGACACCCCAACTCTTGTAGTACTTGTATTGCTAGAAATTGTCGTTACTTGGGTACTTATTACTCTTGCAGGCCTTTCAACCAACCTTTTTCCTCTATTAATTTTAGTCTTTTTAAGACTAATCAGTCTCACGCTTTGGTTTTATTCAGTAAGTATTTTTATATATGTAATTCTAAGTTGGTTTGGTCAACAAGGCTATAACCCGATTGCTCAAGTGCTTAGTCAATTAAATGAACCGCTTTTACGTCCATTCAGACGGATTTTACCGTCTATGGCTGGGATTGATTTCTCGCCTATGCTGGCACTCATACTCCTACAAGCGGGGTTGATGACAATACCACTACCTGCTTTTCTTAGATAAGCTAGATCTCTAAATCCTACTAAATATCATCACTAACTCGATTGCGAATTCTAATCAGATCTTTGTGAGAAACATAAAGTAGCCCTGAAACCTTTCGCACCAAATAGTCCTCATGCTTATCTAACTCTTTGTCCGCTAGGGCGACTCGCCAAAGCATCTCTATCACATCATGTTTTTCATTGACACTCAGCGTTTCATGCAACTCCCTTGTAAAATATTGCAGAGAAACCGCATCATCCGCTTCTTGCTCTGCCTCTTTAACAAGCAGTGATGTCTCTTCAATAGATAAATCAAAAAAGGAGCCAAGCTGT
>MDTE01200651.1_pt1 | contig 17915 bp, 13 predicted proteins | sample 811231 | NCBI WGS metagenome assembly MDTE01 (sample SAMN05326651, study PRJNA326480) | marine metagenome | isolation source: seawater | place: Indian Ocean: Red Sea | collected 2010 | reverse complement strand
GAAACACTTCGTCATGATATCCATAAGCATTATAAGGACCCATTTTTACGGTCTCAGGTTGAGGCCATAATATCTTTCCGGCTTTGAACCCGTCTGGTATTTTCCAATCAAGTCCAGTAGGGACTCCAACAATTCCCGGGCATTTCCAGTAAGTGTGCCAGCCTTTGTCATGTTTGATCCTGAGTGCTATGTCGATAGTTTCGCCAGGGGCAATGGATTGCTTAGAGGATACCAACTCAGTAACTAATGCGCCTTCTCTAACGGGTTCCGCAATTGAGTTCGTGTAAGATAGGAGTATTACACCAAGAATTAGTCTCATTTAATTAGAAGTTAAAAGTCTGCGCTTCCGGGTGTTCTCGGGAATGGAATCACGTCCCTTATATTAGCTACTCCTGTCACAAACATTAACATCCTTTCAAAGCCTAAGCCAAAACCAGAGTGAGGGACAGTTCCATATTTGCGTAAGTCAGAATACCAGGAATAATCTTCATTCGAGATGTTATGTTCTTCCATGTTCTTCAATAGAACATCAAGGCGCTCTTCGCGTTGGCTTCCTCCTATGATTTCACCTATTCCTGGCACCAATAGATCCATTGCCGCGGATGTTTTCCCGTCATCGTTTACTCTCATATAAAATGGCTTAATCGATTTAGGATAATCGTACACTGTTACCGGAGATTTGAAATGTTCTTCGGTCAGGAATCGCTCGTGTTCCGTTTGAAGGTTCACTCCCCATTCTATAGGGTATTCGAATTTCATTTCGGCTCCCTCAAGTATTTTAACAGCCTCTGTGTAACTTATTCGTTGGAAAGCCTGGTTTGAAACGGAATGGAGCCTTTCCATTAATCCCTTATCAACAAATTTTCCAAAAAGCTCGAGGTCCTCTGCGCAGTTTTCCAAGGTATCGGTTATAAGGTATTTGATCATTTCTTCAGCCAGATTCATGTCCCCCTCAAGGTCACAATATGCCATTTCTGGTTCGATCATCCAGAACTCGGAAGCGTGGCGGGTAGTGTTGGAATTTTCAGCTCTGAATGTTGGTCCGAAAGTATAGACATTTGACAGAGCGCAAGCGAAGGTTTCGACTTCGAGTTGTCCACTCACTGTCAGATAGGTGGGTTTTCCAAAGAAATCATTATCCTCATCAGTCTGGTTGCCATCTAGTGTTGTTACACGAAACATTTCTCCTGCACCCTCACAATCGCTGGCCGTTATTATTGGTGTGTGCACATAGACGAATCCTTTTTTCTGAAAGAACTGGTGAATTGCATAGGCGAGTCTGGAGCGTGTTCTGAAAACGCATCCGAAGAGATTGGACCGTGGTCTTAGGTGTGCTATTTGACGAAGGAATTCTGGAGAGTGGCCTTTTTTTTGCAAAGGATATGTATCGTCTGCAGTTCCAGTGACTTCAATTTCGAGAGCTTTTATTTCGTAGGACTGTCCTTTGCCGGGAGACTCGACGAGTTGACCCTTTACTTTGACCGAAGATCCTGTGGTCGCCGTGCTGATGGATTCTGAACCTGGGATTCCTTCATCAACAATTGCCTGGATATTGGCCAGACAGGATCCGTCATTAATGGACAGGAAAGAGAAGCCCTTAGAGTCACGGCGCGTTCGTACCCAGCCACTGATGGTGATGTCATCAATTGGTTTGTTACTGGCAAGTGCTTCTTTGATTGTCATGTGATTAGAATCTAGTCTATTAGAGGCGTGGAATGTGTTTTATACAATCTAGTTTTTGCTTTTTGAAGAGCTAGTATTTTTTATAATTAAGCGATCAGATGAAAATAATGAAATTAACTTTTTTTATTTTATGGGGGTCATTGACCTTACATTCGCTTGTCTATGGCATAGAAGTTGATGGTGCTCGGGATGAGAGTTACGGAGATCCAGTGGCCGTTCAAAACATACAGACCGGGTTTGGTGATCCGGGGAGTGAGCTTAATGCGGCTTATGCCCTTGTTTCAGAAGGGAGGCTACATTTGATGCTTACGGGTAACTTGGAGCCGAATTTTAATAAACTTGAAATCTTTATTGATTCAAAATCTGGGGGCCAGAATCAGATAATCGCAAGCCAGAATCCAAACAACGATAACTGGGCAGCAAAATTTGATGGGTTCACCTTTGATTCCGGTTTTTCTGCGGACTATTTGGTGATATTGAGGCATGGCTTTAATGGTACTCAGCTCGATCTGGACTTTACGGAATTAGGGGCCCGGGGAAAAGGGTCATTAGTTGGGCGGTTCGATCCTGTCGGCTTAGGAAAGACCGGTCCATTTGAGGCTTCGAATGGTATGGTCCTTGGTTTTGATAATACAAATTCTTTGGGGATTGGCTCTAATCAGGGCCAATCAGCGAACCGGGAGAATGCGGCTCTTGTCAGGACCGGATCAGAGCTAGCAATCCCATTGAATCTCATAGGATCACCGAAAGGGGAAATTAAAATATGTGTAATGATAAATGGGCATGGTCACGACTATCTTTCGAATCAGTTCTTAGGAGCAATGCCTGAATGGACTCGCAACTTAGGAACTAATGGGCAAGGGGATTTCATTCAGGACTCTTCATTAAAAACAATAGATCTTAATAATTATGAAGGGAATCAATTTTTTGTCATACCAAGTTCAGGGCCTTCTTTGCGGATCCTTGATTTTAGTTATGACTTTGCGTCGGGAAAAGTTTCTATTACCTGGGCATCTTCTCCTGATTCATTTTATACGCTACAAAGCTCAATTGACATGAGATCCTGGCAGGAGATTGATGATGGTATAGAATCGCAGGGAGAACTGACCGTTCACGATCATTTAATTTCGGACGATAAGAGCAAGAATCGGTTTTATAGGGTTGTTAAGGAATAGTATCTTAATCCAGTCTTATTCGACCCAGGGCCTGGCCTGTTTAATGATGAATCTGCCATTTCCTACTAGTTTGAACTCCAGTTCCATGGCGAAGTTGGAATTGCCTCTATAAAGATTTTTGAAATGTGTGTGAATGATATTCATGTAGTCCTTAAGTCGTAAAGCTTGGCCTCGTGACAAGATCCTTTGTCCTAATTCAATTTGATTTGAATTTCTAATGTATTGAATCTCATAATTGGATTCGAAACCTAAGTTCGCAATGACATACTCTTCAGGAATTGATCCGGGGTCCGGATTAGTGACTAGGTTTTCCCCGATCTGAACGTTCACGTAATGACCTTCCCATCCGGGACCGGGCATGTATATGTTTTTAGTCACGCCGACACCATTAGCAATTTCATTTTGGAAGTTCTGGTGGACCAGGATACCCATGGCCGCAGTTAAATGATCGATTCTCCAGAATTCTCTTTCCTCAAAGGCTCGGTAAGTCCATAGGCCTGCCCATACTTGTTTTGCTGTCTTTGCAAAGTGTCCTTCTTCTTCATAATGAGTGTATGATTCATAGAGTCCCGCGCCGTTGAATCCTTGAAGGTCTTCATTGTTTGTACTGGAACGTGCCCTGATCGATGTGTTTTCAGGGAATGAATTCTGCAAATCATCCAGGGCATCTAGCATCCAATTTGGAAGGATGCCTGTCTCTTTTATTTTTTTTCTAAATGCCTTAAGGCGGTTTTCTCTTACAGATGGAAAGGATTGGAATAGCGGGTCGCTTATCATTTGTTCAGCTTCAGTATAAAAGCCGTTATGTTTCATGAATGCGTCATAAAAGTAGAAAGGTATCGCATATCCATCAGGCGTTAATGAAGGAAGTATTTTACTTAGCTCTGCAAGATTCGTTGCTTTGGACCCAAATGCAGAAGACATCGAGAAGTTGAGATTTGAGAATTGAGTGATCCGGTCATAACTCAGGTTTCGTTGCGGAAAACTGGTTTTTGAGGGGCGTATTTTATCAAAATAGGCTTCAGTTTCCTCCTGGCTAGCTGGACGGATCTCTATTCCGTCCGGATCTATGCTTAGCCTGACGTTTTGTCCGATGAGCGGAATGATCCTTGGATCAGTGGATGCATTTTTAAGATATGCGTTGGGAGTTCCATTTTGCTTAGCCTTAAGATTGATATGTGATAGTGGAGTTTGGTTTTGTTCAGTTATAATTCCCGCGACGTGAGTTATGTCGTTAGGGATATTGCGCAGTATTACTATGTCTCTTGATGACATGGTTTGAGTCCCTGTGATGAGTCTCAGTTTTCCAAAACATTCCCCAGTATTCAAAGCGTTATAAGTTGAATTGCCGAAAAGGTTCTCAGACTCTATGACTGCGATATGAGATTTTCTGTATTGATCTATTTCTGATCGGTAAAGGGTTCTTTGGGTTTCACTTGATGGATGATATGCTATTTGCCCGTCAAGGAAGGGCATTGAAGAGGCGATCATTTCAAATGAAATTTCAACGAATCTGAATGCGACAGGGTCTGAGGGCCAGAATTCGACAGTATAGATACCACTCTGCCCTGAACTGTTACGATAGTTTGGGTGATATACGATACTGCCGGCGGCGTTCCGTCTCCTTGAGTTAGTGAAATAGGTGTGGCTATTAAATAATGAGTTACTGCTGTATCTATTTACTGCGTCTCGGCTGAAAGTGTAATGGTACTGATAGCGTTTGCTGTTTGCAAAATAGAGTTTTGGTGACTGAGTGTTTATATCATAAATAACGAATTTGACTTCGCTGATGTTTGCGGATCCCGGGAAGTTATCTCGGTGAGAGAGAAACTCATAGGTTTGTTTGTCAGGGATGTTGATCCTGCCCATGGATGAGCCGATGACTGGAGCCGGATTGAGTGGGTTCATTAATCCCTGGGAGTCCATTTCTGTCAGATCAGATAATCCATCACCATCCGTATCTATTTGTTGGAAGTTTTTGTGTATTTGAAGTCGTAAGAATCCGTTCTTTGGCATGGGCGCGGGGTCACTTATGATTGCGATTTTCCCATTTCCCCGGACAAAGTTGATTGCTCTTTTAATTCCTGTCAGTTCGTCATCGCGGTGCAGTACTGCATACTCGTCTGAGTTTAATGGAAAGTGGAGTTGTATTAATCCACCGGGAGAGCGCGAGGCATGTAAGATTTCATTTCCTTTTCCTTTATCTGATAAAAGAAAAATCAAAGGAAAGAAGACCAATGCATTCCTATTTATCAGTGCGGTCATCTTCATTTTATATCTTACCTAATCTATTTTAAATGGAAGATTAATGAATTGCTACACTAAGTACCAATTAGTCTACAAATTCATTGAAGCCTGCGCTGAAGATTTTTTCTATCAGGTTGCCTTTCTTGTTAAAAAGTAACGCTTCAAATTGGGGGGATTTATTTATTATTTTCAGTGCGTCTTTTCCTCCAATGCAGAGTGCAGTAGCTAATGGATCACTCTGAGTTCCTGAAGGTGCAATGACTGTGGCGGCATTGTTATGAGTTAATCCGAGCCCGCTAGTAGGGTCAAGAATATGAGAGTAGCTTTGATTTTTAATTTTGATGCTTTGTTCGATGTTCCCTGACGTGGACACTGCGGCATTTGATATTCTTATTGTCATCGGCTTCACGGGCTTGTCGTTGTAGGGAATTATTTGCACTTCCCAGCTGTCTTTTCCGGGAGGAGCTTCGCCGGTCACGATATCCCCTCCTGCTGCTATGCTTGATGAGGGGAGGCCTTTATTTTTTAGCATTTTTAACATTTTGTCGGCAGTATATCCTTTTGCGATTCCTCCAAAATCAAGACGTGTGTGTGGGTTGATTTTGGTTATGTGTGCGGATTTATAGTTTATTTTTAGGTTTGAAAATCCACATGCATTCTTGGCTGCCGTCAGTTCTGCAGGTAAAGGTAACTTTTTGGTGCGTTTTGCCAGTCTCCATAATTTACTGAGTGATCCGCAAGTAGGGTCAAAGTTGCCTTTAGTGCTAATGTTTATTTTTTTGGATATCTTCAATAGTTCTAATAAGTGCGGGCTTGCCAAATGAGGTCTATTTGGTTCGGATCGATTGAATTTCCCTACTTCACTGTCTGCCATATAATCGGAGAAAACGCTGTTCATTTCTTCAGCCAAATCATATGCCTGCTCAATGATGGTGGCGGTTTTACTGTAAGAGTACGGAGTGTAAACTACAATTTTGAACGTTGTTCCCATGCATGCTTGAGAAAATGAATATTTCTCAATTCTATCCTCACTGGATTTTAATCCAGTGCCGGTGCTGAATATGAAAAACAGCGATAAAGCAATTTTATTCAAGGGTGTCATGGTTGACCCCGGTGTTCCAGATTGATTCCATCATTTCTGCTGAAGGGACTTTGAGCGGGCGAACGATCCGGAATCCCAGCCATTGAGCATCAGTTAGGTACCAGATGCTTTTAGGCAGTTGCGGGTCCTGTTGTTTCCATGATTTGGCTGAAGGGAGGCGGGCTGTGCTACGTAATGATTCGGGAAAGTCGTTCCATGATCCTCCTCGGGCAGCTCGGGGATAAAGGTCTCTTCCTTTTGCCCATGGATTATCAAGGTCTTTCGGGTCATATCCTTTCTTTGAAAAGATATCCATTGTCCATTCCGCGACGTTACCATGCATGTCATGGATGCCCCATGGATTTGGCTTTTTTTTGCCTATTTTTTGATATTTAAAATCCGCATTATCAATGAACCAGGCATAGTCATTGAGGTCTTTTTCGCTGTCCCCGAATGAGTATGCTGTTTTCGTTCCTGCTCGGCATGCATATTCCCATTCGGCTTCAGTTGGGAGCCGATAAAAGTGACCGGTTTGAGAGCTGAGCCACTTGCAATATTGGAGGGCCGCATGCTGCGTCATGCTGATGGCTGGGTAACCATCTTTGCCCATACCGAATGTCATTTCCACATAAGGCTTCGTTGGGCGGGAGATTAAGTCAATGTCTGAATCATTGGGGTCCGGGAATTGTTTTGAACCGTCTTTTTTGCGTCGTCCGCCGTCGATCATAAATTTTTCATATTCGTTCCAGCTAACTTCATATTTTCCGATCCAAAAAGCATCTATCTTAACTTCTCTTACTGGTCCTTCATGGGGCTTATGATTAGGCTCTTTTTTAGTGGATCCCATATGGAATGATCCGCCCGAAACTGCGACCATATGGTATGCACTTCCGGATTCGGGAATCGTTGAAGAGTAGTCTTTCATTTTCGATTCTTCTTTCTCTTTCGACTCGGAAATGATTAGTTCCCGGATCCTTTTAGTTAAACTAATGGATTTTTGATTGTTTTCCGGAGGCCATTCAGCGCCCGATTTTATCCATAACTTTATTTTCTCGCGTTCCTGTTCTGTCAATTTTTGAAGTATCGGATTGATGTCCCTTTTAAAATCAATTGGTGCGGGCATCTTAAGGACAATGTTCTCAGGCCAAGTTGCCCCTTCATCGACCCAATCTCTTAGAAGCTGCTTTTGTTTTTTGGTAAGACGCTTCTCTTTCGACGGCGGCATCACATCATCATCTGAATCATCCAGTTCAATGAGTTCTATGAAGATGCTCTTGTTGGAGTTTCCTGGAACTATGATCTCGTCCGCTATGGCTGAGGCTCTGGTCTCTAATTTATAATCAGACTTTTTATATCCTTCCCGATGACACTTGAAACAGTGCTCTTCAAGGATAGGAACGATTTCTTCAGTAAAATCAACCTTAGCACCACAAGATGAAGCGATGATAATAAGAATGATTACCTGCCGAAGCATGGCTGGTTATAGCAATGTTATTGATTTATCTATATGAGCTTAGTTTGACCCGGTTTGGGAATGCCCCCAGGATCAAACTTGTCCTCCCACTTAAGTGCATCAGGAGCCAAGTCTTCTTTCGAATTGATGGCGTCCTCCCACTTAACTTTTTGACCTGTGTAGGCCGCCATTCTTCCTATTATAGCAAGCATTGTACTGTGAGCCATCCATTCGCCGTCATTCTTGGCCGAGCCTTTACGAATCGATTCAAAGAGTTCGTTATGTTCTGTCTGATACATGTCATTATTGAGCTCAGGGTCCGCTCTCCAGTTCTCTTGTCCCCTAATGACACAATTGCCCCTGACTATTAGAGCTGTTCCTTTTGTTCCATTAATATAATCATGATTTTCACCGTAGCAGTCTCTTTGCTGTCTGGACCCTAGGTGGCAGATGACATTATTTGGATATTCATAAACAACATGGAAGTGATCATATATGTTACCTCCCTCTGATGGGATTTGCCTGCCTCCTGTGGCCACTGCGCTGATAGGGTCGATGTCACCAGTTGCCCACCCAATCTTATCTACACTGTGAACGGCCTGTTCGACCAAGCTGTCACCAGACAGCCAGCCGAAATTATACCAGTTCTGTACTTGCCAGGCCACGTCCCCGATGCCGTCAGGTCTGCGACTAGCTGGGGGCATTGGTTTGACCGGACCAGTGTAATACGTTGCAAACATATTCGTTACTTCACCAATTGAGCCGCCGTGAATTTTCTCGAAGAGTGCACGACGGGCATAGTGATACCTCCAGCAAAAACCACAGACCAAAGTCAGTTGTTTTTCTTTTGCGATTTTTGCTGATTCTATAACAGATCTAATTCCAGCAGCGTCAACGGCTACGGGTTTTTCACAGAAGACGTGCTTTCCAGCTTCGACTGCTTCTCGTAACATCATCGGCCGGAATCCTGGAGGAGTGGTGAGGATGACAACATCCGATTCTGCAATTACTTTTTTATATGCATTTATACCGATGAACTTCTCAGGTGATCCGACCTGTTCTGGGTGGCGTTTTTTCAGATTGTTGATGGAGCCATTGGCATTGCCTTCAAACACATCTGCTACTGTGGTGAGAGTCACATCTTTGTCCGCTGAAAGGGCTTGGTTAGCGGCTCCGGTCCCTCTTCCCCCGCATCCTATCAGGCCGAGCTTAAGGGGGCTCTTGTTAGGAGCAGAATTAGCGATATGGGGAAAACTTAGAGAGGCGGCCCCAGCTAATGTTCCTGCATCCCGGAAAAATTTTCTTCGTTTTAATAAAGATTTATCAGAATTTTGATTTGGTATGAGCATTGGTCAGTGAAGATGTTTTTACTATAATAATGGGTCAGGGCTCAGTTGCCACTCGATTTTATTAGGTTCTTTGTTTTTACAAAGGCAAGTTCTGTTTAGTTTTTTTATGTTAAGACCTAATAATCTAGGCTTATCAGCGTTTTGAAAGAGATAAAAGAAAATAATCCAATGTCTGTAAGCCCAAGGGTCATAGATCCATCAGCCGTTCTTTTGCGACGAGCACTCACTGATTTTGAGGTGCCGCTGACGAGGTATGCGGTCAGCATACTCGGAGACATTGAGAGGGCCAGAGACGCTGTTCAGGACACGTTTGTGAAACTCTATGAGCAAGATCCGGAGGCAATTGAAGACAAAGTAAAGGCGTGGCTTTTTACTGTGTGCCGGAACCGCTGCTACGACATTTTGAAGAAGGAAAAAAGAGTAACGAGGTTAGATGATAATGAGATACATGCGTTGCCGTCATCGGCTGATGATCCTGCTCAACTGATGGCTCGTGGAGAGGATAGAGAAAAACTCGATTCCGATTTAAAAAAACTTCTCTCATTAATCGAGGCCTTGCCTGACAGACAACGCGAAGTCATGCGGTTGAAGTTTCAGGCTGATCTAAGTTATAAGGAAATTGGTGAAGCTTTGGCTATTACTGTGAGTAACGTCGGATTCATTGTGCACAGTGCCTTCAAAAAATTAAGAGAGGCCATGAACCAAATGGAAGAATGAAGCAGATTAAGAATCTATTTTTATAGTTATAAGTTATGAATATTGAAGACAATCCCGAATTGACTGCGTACGTTTTGGACGAGCTTACTAGTGATGAAGCAAAATTACTAGAGGAGCAATTTTCTGAATGTGAACACTCAGCCAGGCGCATCAGTGATGATAAGGTATATGCGTCAATGATTCGAGATGCTTACAATACAGAGCCGGCTTATGCAATGACCCCTGAGCAGAGGCAGGATATTTTGAAAGGTTCGGAAATAGTGGCATTCACCGGAAGTGTACCGGAAAAGATTCTTTCCTTCAGTGATAAATCCAAATCTTTTGATAAGAATAAAATAGAGACTCAGGGAATAGGTATTTGCAGGAAATATTTTCCTGCGTTTGTGAGTTTTGGCGCGGCTGCGCTTGTGATCGGAATGGTCCTAGTTCTGTTGAAGCATGACCAGATTGGGATCAATCCAAAATCAGGGACTGTCCAGAAACCGTCAGACCCTTTTTCGGTCACTATGCTTGATCCGAGTACAGGGCATGGTAATGGGGGAGATAAAATCAGTTGGGCTCAGCGGCAGATAGGAGTAGGCCCGGTAAAATTTCCGGTCACATACCGGTACGGGCAACCCAAACCATTAAATGAAACCTCTGAAGCCCTGGTATTTCTTGATGGTGATTCATTTAGAAATCCTGAAATGGAAGGGCAGAGGTGGTCAGTATTCCCCTCGAATTTCAGTTCAAATTCCTATGATGTCTTGAGGAAATCTCTATTGGCTGGTGATATCCCAGATGAGGAAAACGTTCATGTAGGATCTTTAATTAATGCTTTTGAATATGATTATGAGTATCCAGATCCAGGTGAAAATTTTGCGGTCAATGCTGAGGCAGCTAAATGTCCATGGGATCAGGAACGCTGGCTCATTCATATTGGTGTACGTGTGGCCGATATCAATAAGGACAAGAAAATGCAATTGATTAATGAGGTCCGGATGGCAGTTGAATTTAATCCGGAACGGGTTGCTGGTTACAGGTTAATTGGTGAAGACAACACTAAAAAAACAAATGCAAATAATCTGGAGAATCAAATAATTTTAGAGGGACAGACAGTCACAGCCCTTTATGAAGTTGTGCCCATTGAGGGGGCGGATTTATCGGAATCATCTACGCTCGATGCGGGTTCTGAGCTCGTGTCAGTCAGAATTGATTATATGGATCCGGACGAGGGGAACTCCCGCTCTATAGTTTCAAGTGTTACACATAAGAGTGCGGTTTCTTGGGAAGAAGCGAGTGAGGATATGCGCTTTGCTGCTTCAGTTGCGGGTTATGGGTTGCTACTGGGAAGTGATGAAAAGGGGCTGACATCGACATATGATTTGGTTCTTCAACTTGCCAAAGATGCTTTGGGAGAAGATAAAAACGGCCAGCGCTCTGAGTTTATTGACTGGGTTAAGAAAACCAAAAAAATAAAAGAAAGAAAATAGAAGCTTTGCATTGGGATTCTTTGCGAATGTTTTTCTGGTATTAAGGAGTTCATGAATATATTTATTAAGTAATTACATATTTCTTAATAACTCAATAAACCCCGCTATCATTTGATTGAATCATTTAATCATAAATCATCTGACGTCTTTGTGCCCGATGGTGCATCTCTAGATGAAGCTTTTAACAGGACCTCTCATCTCGCAATTGGGGCCCATTCTGATGATTTGGAAATCATGGCTTACCACGGAATAGTGAATTGCTATGGATTTGGGGAACAGGCAAATAAGAATTGGTTCACCGGGATCACTGCAACGGACGGGAGAGGAAGTTCAAGGGCCGGACTTTATTCGCAGTGCAGTGACGAGCAAATGGCAGAAATTCGAAAAGAGGAGCAGAAACAAGCGGCTGTCGTTGGAAGGTACAGTGCAGTATTGCAACTAGGCTATTCTAGTGATGAGATAATGGACAAAGAGGGCTCATTGAGGCTCAAGGAAGATTTGCTATCTATTTTAAAGCAAACCAAACCACGGACAGTATACACTCATAATCCGGCGGACAAGCATGATACCCACATCGCAGTTCTTTATGCGGCGATATGCGCAATGCGTGAGTTACCAATTGATGATCGCCCAGAAAAAATTCTAGGGTGTGAGGTGTGGCGGGATTTGGACTGGATGCCGGATGAGGACAAAGTTACTCTTGATGTGAGCGAAAGAGAAAATTTGGCAAATTCTTTGGTTGGGGTTTTTGATAGCCAAATTACTGGAGGCAAGCGATATGACAGAGCCGCGGTCGGCAGGCGTTACGCTAATGCAACATTCTTCTATGCGGAGGGAAAAGACAAAGCAGAGCAACTAACATTTGCAATGGACTTAACGCCGGTAGTTCATGATCAAACTATTGATTTTGTTGAATACGTTATGGAATACATCAATAAGTTTCGTGATGATGTTCAAGATAATTTAAGTCAATACTTTTAGATCGAACAATTAAGAGTTATTTTATCTAAAACATGGAAATTATTATTCGTCCAACGCCAGAAGAATGTGCATCAATAGGTGGGCGTATAATTGCTAATTTAATAAACGGAAAGCCCAACGCGGTCCTTGGACTGGCCACGGGCAGCACTCCAATACCTTTATATTCTGAGCTTGTCAGGATGCATAAGGAAGAGGGTCTGAGTTTTTCAGAGGTTACCTCTTTTAATCTGGATGAATACATTGGGCTCTCGGGTGAGCACCCATGCTCATATCAGTTCTTTATGAATGAAGAGCTATTTGGGAAGATAGATATCAAGTCAAATTCAGCGCACATCCCCAATGGTGAAGCTCAGGATATTCAAAGTGAATGTTTGCAATATGAACAGGCCATTCGGTCTAGTGGTGGAATTGATTTGCAGGTCTTGGGAATTGGATCAGATGGGCACATTGGCTTTAATGAGCCTGGATCGTCTTTGGGATCGAGGACCCGCATAAAGACCCTGACTGGCGAAACAATTGAAGACAATGCAAGATTTTTTGATAACCCTGATCAGGTGCCTCGCCATTGTATTACTATGGGGGTTGGAACAATAATGGACAGTGAAACAGTGCTCCTCTTCGCATTTGGTGAAGGCAAGGCCGATATTATCTCCAAAGCCGTTGAGGGGCCTGTGAGTGCTATGGTCCCAGCAAGTATTTTGCAGTTACATCCAAATGTTAAGGTAATAGTTGATGAGGCCGCTGGATCTAATTTGGCTAATATTAGCTATTATAAAGAGGTTTATGAGAACAAACCTGATTGGCAGGCATGAGTGGTCTTGATCAGTTCAGTGATTCATAAATTCATTAGGATCTACCGTTAAAAGTTTTGTAACTTACTGTAATAGAGTCACTTCATAAGAATCATAACTTTCGCTCTTTTTTAGTGAACACTTATGTGTTATGTTTAGGGTGTTTACGAGATGAATCTAAATAAAATAACCAGAAAAATGCAGGAATCTTTAGCTGCCGCACAAGAAATGGCAGCCAAAGAGAAGCACCCTGAAGTTGGTACTTTGCACTTATTTATCAGCCTTTTGCACCAAACTGAAGGCGTTGCGCGTCCAATCTTTGAGGGGCTTGGCCATAATGTCTCCACTTTGGAAAGTGTTGCTTTAAAATCCTTGGCAGGCCAAGTCAAAGTGTCGAGCGGCTCGAGTTCCCCAGCGATCAGTGATGATTTACAGAAGGTAATGCAGTTAGCTGATGAGGCAAGAAATGAGCTGGAAGACGATTATTTAAGTGTTGAGCATGCTATTCTGGCCATGACTTCGGTCGAATCTGCGGTAAAAGACATTCTGAGTGAGGCAGGTATTAATCGTAACAATGTTCTTGATACTTTGCGTGAGATACGAGGGGCACAGCGTGTGACTGATGAAGATCCTGAATCCAAATATCAGACATTAGAGAAGTATGGGCAAGACCTTACCCAATTAGCAAGGAAAGGTAAGATCGATCCTGTGATCGGGCGTGATAATGAGATAAGGCGAATCATGCAGGTTCTTTCCAGAAGAACTAAAAATAATCCTGTACTGATAGGTGAGCCAGGTACCGGTAAGACTGCCATTGTTGAAGGGCTTGCTCGGCGCATTGTTGCTGGGGATGTTCCGGATTCATTGAAGAATAAAAGGCTCATTGCTATGGATCTTGGAGGGATGCTAGCTGGTGCTAAGTATCGGGGTGAATTTGAGGAGAGATTGAAGGCTTTCCTTAAGGAGGTCACAGAATCTGATGGAGAAGTTGTTCTTTTCATTGATGAGCTTCATACGATTGTTGGTGCGGGCGCGTCTGAAGGAGCTGTGGACGCTTCTAATTTGCTAAAACCTCAGCTGGCTCGTGGAGAACTCCATACAATCGGTGCCACAACGTTAGAAGAGTACAGAGAATATATTGAAAAAGATTCAGCTTTGGAGAGGCGTTTCCAGCCGGTCCGAGTCGAAGAGCCGAGTGTTGAAGATACTATTGCTATTTTGAGGGGTCTCCAAGAGAGATATGAAGTTCACCATGGCGTAAGAATAAAAGACTCAGCGCTAATTGCCGCAGCAACTTTATCTGACCGATATATCACTCAGAGGTTTCTGCCAGACAAGGCAGTTGATTTGGTCGATGAGGCGGCTTCTAGATTAAAGATAGAGTTGGATTCGATGCCCATAGAAATTGACCATCTGGAAAGATCCATCGCTCAATTCGAAATGGAACGGCAAGCACTTGAAAAGGAAGATGATGAAATAAGTGTGCAGCGCCTGGAAAGTGTTAAGGCACAGATGGCTGAGGTGAACGAGAAGGCTGCCGCACTGAGGGCACAGTGGCAGAATGAGAAAAAAATTATTGATGAATCGCGCTCTTTGCAGGCTCAAATAGAAGATTTAAAAAACCAACTAGAACGCGCACAACGAGAAGGCGAGCTTTCTAGAGCTAGTGAGATTCAATATGGGTTATTACCTGATGCGGAGTCCGAGCTGGAATCCTTTAGTAAAAATCTCGAGGAGATCCAGGGGCAGGGACGAAAATTACTTAAGGAGGAAGTGACTGAGGAGGACGTGGCTTCGGTAGTCGCGGCGTGGACAGGGATACCTGTTAACAGACTCAAAGAAGGAGAAAAAGAAAAGCTATTGAATATAGAAGCGCGTCTTGGTAAACGCGTCATTGGTCAGGAGAAAGCGATAATTGCTGTCTCAAATGCTGTTCGCCGTGCCCGCGCAGGTCTTGGGGATGAGAGTAAGCCCATAGGATCATTTCTTTTTCTTGGGCCGACAGGTGTTGGAAAAACAGAGCTAAGTAAAGCGTTAGCTGAATTTCTATTTGACGATGAATCTGCCATGACGCGGATCGATATGAGCGAATATATGGAGAAGCACAGTGTGGCTCGATTGATAGGAGCTCCTCCAGGGTACGTGGGATATGAAGAGGGCGGACAATTGAGTGAGGCTGTGAGGAGGAGCCCGTACTCGGTAGTGCTCCTTGATGAAGTTGAGAAGGCTCATCCCGACGTTTTTAATGTGCTTCTACAGGTCCTTGATGATGGGCGGATAACTGACGGACAAGGGCGAACAGTCGATTTCAAAAATACGGTTCTAATTATGACAAGTAATATTGGCAGTATTGAAATACTTAATGAGGAGAATCCTGAGCAGAGAGAAGCAAAGGTGAATGAAGTTTTGAGAGAGTCTTTCAGGCCCGAATTCTTAAATCGAATTGATGAGAAAATAATCTTCGATAGGCTCACGGCGGATGATTTGTCTGACATCATTAGATTGCAATTAAATCTGGTCGAGGAGAGGTTGAAAAAGCAGAATATAGGTATCGAATTTGATAGTTGTGCTGTAGCTTATCTTGCGGAGGAAGGTTATGACCCTGTTTATGGAGCTAGGCCCCTTAAACGGACTATACAGAAAAATGTTCTGGACCCTATGAGCATAAGCATATTGAACGGCAAATTTGAAGGGGGCGACGAGGTTTCTATAACATTGGATGAAGGTGCTTTAAAATTCGAAAACAAACACCAAAAGGCATGAGCATTAACATCTGCAAATTTAATTGATTGGTTTGCTGGCATTTTCCCATTTGTCAGTCCATCATCAGTTATGAACAAACCTAGGCCCTATATTATTGGTGAAACTAACTGGAAGCAGATCAGTTCAGTTAATTATGAAGTAGCCGTATTGCCTTGGGGTGCTACTGAAGCTCATAATTATCATCTACCATATGAAACTGATAATATACAGCTAGACTGCATAGCTGCAGAGTCTGCCAGGATTGCATGGGAAGAGGGAACAAAGATAGGAGTTTTACCTTGTGTGCCATTCGGTGTAAATACAGGCCAACTTGATATTCCCTTTTGTATTAACATGAACCCCACAACCCAAACGGCGGTTTTGGCCGATGTGATTGAGTCTTTATACGGTCAAGGAATATCTAAATTGGTTGTTTTAAACGGTCACGGTGGAAATAATTTTCGTCAGCAATTGAGAGAATTGCAGGCCAGATTTTCCGAAATGTTTCTTTGTACTGTGGATTGGTTTGGAGTAGTTGACCCTAATGAGATATTTGATGATCCAGGTGACCATGCAGACGAGGTTGAGACCAGTCTAATGTTGCAAATAGCTCCTGATTTAGTTGATGATCTTGGTGTGGCCGGTGATGGGTCAACGAACCAATCGCGGATAAAGGCGATTAGAGAAGGATGGGCTTGGGCTCAGAGGGATTGGCTCAAGGCAACTAATGATACTGGATCCGGAGACCCAGCCAAGGCCACGGCCAGCAAAGGTAAAGAACTAATCGATGCGTTATCTAAAAAGCTGGCAAGTTTTTATGTGGAGCTTGTGCAATCAGATCTTTCGAACCTGTACGAAACTAGAAATGATTAGGGGCGATCAGTGAGGGCTGATCATTAACGGAAAATTACAGCATCATTAGAGTTGTATTTTTTTTCCGTTCTTTTTGGCGGGAGGGATAGTGCCTTTGTTTGGCCTGATTTTGTTTCCTGGTTTTAATTTTGGAATCTTTATTCCCTGACTTTCAAAATTAAACCCTTCGAAACTGAGCCCTGATCCGTCTAGCCGATTGAGTTGGTTCTTTGCTCTTTGGGGTAATTTTTCTTTTTCAGTATCCGTATTGGCTGGTCCTTCGAAAGTAATTTTCCCATTCAGGTCCTTCATAGTGACATTGGTGTTGTCACCGTTCTTACGGATTTCGATAGTTCCTTGATCATCACTGAACATCATTGTCTGACTAACTGATCCAAAGATCTCACCTCGCCCTGGTAATTGATCAAAGTCCTGAAGATCGAACATTCCTTTCAGATGTTTTCTCATCTGCTCTTGGAATTTTTGGATTTGCTGTTGAATGTCCTGGTCAGCATCTAAAGGGAAAATGTCAAAATTCAAGCCTTCCAGGTCAGCAAATTTTTCTTCTGTTTTCAGGTGTTCGGGTCGCTTTACGAAATTAACGTTAATGTTTTTCTTTTTTCCTCGTTGAATAACAGAAAGTTCTGCATTTGCTCCCGCCTTGCGTGAATTAATGAGTTCACTCAAATGGTCGGGGGACTTAATGGGTTCACCATCAATCTCAAAAATAACATCATGCTTTTTGATTCCTGACTTTTCTGCAGGACTGTCCGGCATTACCAATTTGACAGCAGCTCCAACACCTTCAGGTAAGTCTAACTGAGATGCTAGAACTGCATCAACTTTTGAAGAAGCGATGCCGAGCCATGCCTTTTCAATGTCTTCAGCATTTGACATGGTGATTGCCAGAAAAGTGGCTGAAACGGTAAAAGGAATTAGAAGCATGTTAGCTATGCTTTGTCGTTTATGATTTTTCATATTCATATAGTCAATTTCGTGAATTAATAATGGAACATTTGGGGCCTATTTAATCGGTCTTTATAGGTACAAGAAACAAACGCTGACTTGGGACTTTCATCTCAATTGATGAGCCGTCCTCTTCGTTCTTCCAAAGAAAGGAATCTAAAAACTGATAACGCAGTCCGTGATAGGGTGCTTTGTCCTTCGATAAAAATAATCCCTCGTCAGTTACCCCTTCAAATACATTCTTTGCATTTATGGGGATGAATTGATCTTTGTTTGTGGTTTCAAATAAGGGGTCCTTGGAAGTGGCTGTTTCATTGTTGGAATTCCTATCGTTTAGTGCGGCAAAAAATACGCCAATAGAGGCAATGAGCAGAGCCGCCGCGGCAGAAATTTTCTGTAATTTTGG
>MDTE01060947.1_pt1 | contig 17919 bp, 13 predicted proteins | sample 811231 | NCBI WGS metagenome assembly MDTE01 (sample SAMN05326651, study PRJNA326480) | marine metagenome | isolation source: seawater | place: Indian Ocean: Red Sea | collected 2010 | reverse complement strand
TGATCTTTTTGCAACTTCAAGGTTTCCAGCAATCCGAATGCGCAGAAATCGGCAAAAACCATGGTTACGTTCTCTTGTCGCTGAGCAATCTCTTTCGGTTTCCGATTTAATATTACCTATTTTTGTTATTGAAGGGGAGAATCAGAAAAGGCCAATAGATTCAATGCCTGGGGTTCATCGTTGGAGCGTTGACTTGGTTCCTGAAATTGCAAATTCAGCATCAGAATTGGGGATCCCCTTAGTTGCCTTATTTCCGCATATTGATCAAAAAAGAAAAACGCCTACCGCAGAGGAAGCTCTTAATCCAGAAAACTTAGTATGTCGGGCAGTTCGCTCTATTCGTGAGGCTGGAATAAACATTGGAACGTTATGTGACGTTGCCCTCGATCCATATAGTTCGCACGGGCACGATGGTATTGTTCAAGACGGAAAAATACTAAATGACGAATCAATTGATATATTGTGTGAGCAGGCATTAGTTCAAACTGCTGCAGGTTGTGATATTGTCGCACCTTCCGATATGTTGGATGGTCGTGTAGGAAAAATTCGCAAAGCGCTTGATTCTAATGGCTTTGAGGACACGCCTATTATGGCTTATGCCGCGAAATACGCATCAAATTTTTATGGACCATTCAGAGATGCCATAGGTACATTGGAAACTCTTACGGGAGATAAAAAGACGTATCAGATGAACCCTGCGAATAGCGATGAGGCTTTGCGAGAAGTTGCGCTAGATATTGGGGAAGGTGCGGACATGGTTATAATAAAGCCTGGCCTTCCATACCTTGATATTGTTTATCGTACTAAGGAAGCCTTTTGTATACCAACCTTTGTATACAACGTCTCTGGCGAATATGCTATGATAAAGGCGGCAGCTAGTAGTGGTGCATTAGATTATGAGAAAGCTATTATGGAGATACTTATTGGTTTCAAACGAGCAGGTGCGGACGGAATATTGACATATTCAGCACTAGATGTCGCAAGGATGCTTCAGGGATAGAAAAAAATTTAACTACAAAGAAATGGCAATTGAAATGACCTTTACCCCACCAATTACTGTTCTCGCCGTATTGGCTACTGATTAATAGGAACTAATTGATGTCTTTAGCTAAAAATCTAAATACTGGACCGCTTTCGGGCCTCCGAATTCTTGATTTGACGCGTGTTTTATCGGGTCCTTTCTGCACTATGATGCTTGGCGATATGGGCGCAGAGATAGTTAAAATTGAACGACCTGGCCTAGGAGATGATACACGTGCTTTTGCTCCACCGTTTCAAGGTGAAGAATCTTCATATTTTCTGTCAGTCAACCGGAATAAAAAAAGTATTACGTTAGATCTTAAACAAGAACTTGCTAAGGAAATATTATGGCGCTTGATTTTGAGTTCAGATGTCCTCGTTGAGAATTTTAGGCCGACGGCTCTAGCAAGACTTGGGTTCAGTTATGATGCTGTTGCAGCACGTAACCCAAAACTAATATATGGCTCAATATCTGGTTTTGGTGATACAGGCCCAGAATCTTCTCGACCAGGTTATGACTTAATAGTTCAAGGTGAGTCGGGTATGATGGATATCACGGGAGATCCAGATGGTCCGCCAACTAAGATGGGAACTTCCATTGCTGATATGGTTGCTGGAATGATGTTGAGTCAAGGGATTCTTGCGGCACTGTATTCTCGTTCTATTACTGGTAAAGGTCAGCATGTAAAGGTTTCGATGTTAGAAGCTCTTGCATCACTTCTTACGTATCAAGCGGGAAACTACTATGCTACCGGTGTTTCACCTAAACGCCGGGGGAATGCGCATCCATCTATTGTACCCTATGAGACAGTTAAGGCTGCAGATGGTTGGGTCAATATTAGTGTTGCAAATGATTCCCTATGGATAAAATTCTGTGAAGCGATTGGAAAGGAAGATTGGAAGAAGCATCCTCATTTTTCAACTGGTCCTGATCGAGTGCGCAACCGTGATGAACTAATGTCGTTATTAACGGATGTGCTTAAGAAAAAAGATCGTGCTTATTGGATTGATATTTTGAAGTCGTATGGTGTTCCCTGTGGATCCATTGCTCAAGTTGATGAAATTTGTGAGAGTCCAACATTAAAGGCAAGGAATATGATTTGGGAGATGGAGCATAAAACCGCTGGTCAAGTTAGGACGATTGGAAATCCTATAGTGTTTACAGGAACTACTTTAGGGACACCTAATGCTCCTCCCCAACTCGGAGAGCATACTGAACTGATTTTGAAAGATTTGGGATATTCAAAAGAAGAAATTACAAAAATGAAAAAAAGTGCTCTGTTTTAGTTTTTACCACAATTCGTGAAAAAAAGCGTTCCAAACAAGCCTTAAGGTCCTTTTGTAAAAATGAAGCCTAAATTCCAATCTGATTATAATCGTTTTTATTCTACGTCCCCTCAGCCCTGCCCTTATATCAAAGGACAAACCGAGCAGCGTATTTTTACCGAATTACGGGGCAGTAGGATTCAAACCTTGTATGATGATTTAAGTTGCTCAGGGTTTAGACGTTCTCAAGATGTTTGCTACATTCCTGCCTGCGCAGACTGTAAAGACTGCATTGCTGTTCGGGTAATTACTGATGAATTTTCTCCGTCAGCCAGTCAAACGCGCTGTATTAAAAAAAATAAAGATCTTATATCTGTAAAATTATCTCCTAGTTCTTCTTACGAACAGTATGCATTGTTTAAAACTTATCAGGAAGTGAGGCATAACGATAGTGAGATGCTGCAAATGAGTTTTAAGACTTTTCAAAACTTTGTTGAGAAAACTCCTGTAGACACAAAGCTAGTCGAATTTCGACTTTTTGATAATAGGTTGATGGCAGTTTGTTTGTTCGACAGAGTAAGTAGTGGGTTTTCTGCGGTTTATAGTTTTTATGACCCTTTTGTTCGTGGGCGAGGACTAGGGAACTATATGATTTTGTGGCTAATCCTTGAATCGAGGAAGCTAGGATTACCGTTTGTTTATTTGGGATATTGGATAAAACGAAGTCAAAAAATGTCATACAAAGAAAAATTTCAACCATTGGAATATTTTACCCCTGAAGGGTGGAAAAGGGCTTTAGTATAAGAATCTAGTCTACAGACTTCTACAAAAAAGATGTTCTAATTGCTTTGACCATCTAAATGGATGGCAGCCAGGCTAGTAGATTTTTTAAAACTTTGAATAAATTAGTGTACTCTTACTTGCATTGCGAGTAGGGTCTTTTTAAATTACTAGCTCAGCATTTAATATAAAACTCGGAGGAAAAAATGCAAAGACGTAAATTCTTAAAAAAGGTCGGGGCCACTGCTGCAACTGGGGTAGCAGCTGCAGGGGCTTTATCGACGCCGTCGATAGCGCAAGGCTTACAAAAAATGGTGGTTGTGTCAACTTGGCCACGTGATTTTCCAGGCCTTGGTACTGGCGCACAGCGGGTAGCTAAACGCATAAACGACATGACGAATGGTAGGATTAGTGTTGAATATTTTGCTGCTAAGGAAAGAGTGGGTGCATTTGACTCGTTTGATGAGGTGGCGTCTGGAAAATCACAGGCATATCACGCTGCTGATTATTACTGGAAGGGAAAGCACCTTGGTTGGGCTTACTTTACAGCGGTTCCATTTGGTTTAAGCTATACGGAAATGAATGCCTGGATCCGTTATGGTGGTGGCCAGCAACTTTGGGATGAGCTTGCAGCTGATTTTGGCCTAAAATGTGTAATGGCGGGTAATACTGGTTGTCAAATGGGAGGCTGGTTTAACAAGGAAATTAATTCGGCTGAAGACTTAAAAGGTCTTAAAATGCGTATTCCTGGCCTTGGTGGTGATGTTATGGCAAAGTTAGGTGCATCGCCCGTATCACTTCCAGGCGGACAAATTTATGAAAACCTTGTCTCTGGTGCCATTGACGCTACCGAATGGGTTGGACCATGGAATGATAGCTTTATGAAGTTTTATGAAGCCGCCAAATATTATTATTACCCTGGGATGCATGAGCCAGGTTCCATGCTTGCATTGGGAATGAATAAGAAATGGTGGGATAGCTTGTCCAAATCTGACCAGCTAATTATCGAAGGATGTGCAGCGTGGGAAAATGATGAAATGATGGCCGAATATAATATGAAAAGTGGTTCGGCATTGACGAAATTAATCACTGAGCAGGGCGTAAAACTGCGTCAGTTCAATGATGATGTGTATGACAGCTTTGCAGAAGCAGCAGAAGAAGTTTTTGCGGGTGTTCGTGCGCATAGTGCTTTGGCCAGAAAGATTGATGCTAGCTTTATGGCAGCCAGAAAAGACCTGGGTGGGTGGTCAAAAATTTCTGACCAGGCGTTTCTTGCTCAAAGAAATCGTGCACTTGACCTATAATAGCTAGTTCTTCGATAAGGGTGCGGGACCTTAGTGGTTCCGCATCTTTCTCGTCGCACGTTTTATAATTTTGTGAATTTAGGGGGCTTGTGAAGCGACCAGGTTAGACCTCGGTACGTAAAGATTTGCAAGTTGGACTCTGGAAGGGCATATCTTGATGGATAAAAGGGATCTCCTTTTTGATAAAGAGTTCGTTGTTTTGTTTTTATCTCGGTTTATTGGGTATGGAATGGTTATTTCTACCATTTCGTTCCTACTGAATAATTATCTGAATTACTGGCGCGACTGGCCCGGATTATATAGTTTTTTCATTCATTATCAGTGGTTTGAAGCTGATCAATCCGCTAGCCTTTCAGCGGAATCACTAACACTGGCGCATGTCCAGTTTGGTTTTTATATAGTACCCCTCCTATGCCTAGCATTCTTTTTGATAAAAACACCTCACCAAAATCTTAACTCTGATGCTGATTTTCTTTCAGGGCTATGCAGCTATTTTATAAGGGCGTGCTTTTGGTCTGTTCTGTTGATAGGAATCTTTGATCTTATAATCTCATTTATGAGACTCGAAGAAACATTGGCTTTGGTGTTTGGTGATAAATTAGCGGAAGACCTTGGTCGTTCTCAATTCCGTGGGGAAATGGTGCATTATCCCCTGATCGCGGTTTCTTTTATTATTGCTTGTTTTTCTCGTTCACTTGGCTTCACTTGGCTATCACTTCTTATTGTTATTGCTGAAATTCAAATAGTAATTGCGCGATTTGTTTTTTCGTATGAGCAGGCGTTTATGGCAGATTTAGTGCGATTTTGGTATGGCGCACTTTTTCTTTTCGCAAGTGCCTATACTCTTCTTGAAGAAGGACATGTTCGAGTTGATATTTTATATTCAGGGTTCAACGACGAGGCAAAAGCTTGGACCAATAGCTTGGGTGCGCTTTTTTTAGGAATACCGCTTTGCTGGATTATTCTAATACTAGGTATGTCGGGAAAATTTAGTGTTATAAATGGCCCCTTGCTAACATTTGAAATAACCCAACAGGGTTATGGCCTCTTTGTAAAATATTGGTTGGCAGTATTTTTGATGATATTTGCTGTTTCCATGATGATTCAATTTGCCAGTCAGTTTTTAAAAAGTGTTTGGACGTTAACAAAACCGCCTGACGGAAATAATACTTCTGCATAAGGTTTTAAAAGTCTAGGTGATTTAAAAATGGAAATTTTTTTCCTGATATTATTAATAGTGACCATGATACTTGCGTTAGGTGCTGGGTATCCGGTTGCTTTTGCCCTGCCCGGCTCCGCAATTATTACAATTGGGCTAGCCTCATTTGCCGGATATTTTTTTGATGGGCACGTTGAAGCTTATTTTGCACATGGTGACCCTATCCAATGGCTCAATGCAGGAGTAACAAATTTACGGGGAATTTACTGGCAAGCAGAAAGGGATACGTTGATCGCAATCCCATTATTTATTTTTATGGGGATTATGCTTGAACGCTCAAAAATTGCTGAAGATTTGTTAGTTACAATGGGCCAACTGTTTGGACCTATTCCTGGGGGGGTAGGAATTTCAGTGGTTTTAGTTGGTGCTCTGCTTGCTGCGACGACAGGGATTGTTGGTGCCACTGTAATAGCAATGGGTTTGATCTCTCTCCCTGTGATGTTGAGGGCGAAATATTCCCACTCGTTGGCGACTGGCACTATCAGCGCGTCGGGGACACTTGGACAGATAATTCCCCCATCGATAGTGCTGATTATTCTCGCCGATCAGCTCTCAAATGCAACTGATCAGGGTAGTGCTATCCGTACTGCAGATTATAAAGCAGGTACTGGTCTTTCTAATCTACCAACCGAATACGACCTTACTTCAACTAGCGCAGGGGATATGTTTTTAGGTGCATTTTTACCGGGACTTGTTCTAGTCGCTCTTTACGTTTCGTACATTCTTATTTTGTCATTGCTTCGACCAGCCGTTGCTCCTCCTGCACCATTTGAGGGACGCATAGATAGAAAGTTTGCGTTTCGCGTGATTGGTGTCTTAGTGCCACCTCTGACACTGATATTTATTGTATTAGGTTCAATTATCATGGGTATTGCGACAGTTAATCAGGCAGGCGCAATTGGGGCTGTCGGATCCATGATCATGGCTGGCTACAGGCTTAAGTCAGGAAAAAAAGATGCGTTTTTTCCAGCTTTATTATCCGTAGTGTCGATTGTTGCACTAGCGTTTCTGTTGAACAATTTTGTAATTAATGTGAAAGCCATTAAAACCTCAACAGATATTTTAGTGGTTATTTTAGCAGCAACAGCTTCATTTTCTTTTCTAGTTGGAGTTGGTTGGAGTGCGTGGCGAACCTATAAAATTGATAAAACCCTTGAAGGTGTAATGATAGAAACAGCTAAAACGACCTCCTTAGTCTTTATAATTCTCTTGGGAGCTGCAATGTTGACCGCTGCATTTAGAGCATTCGGTGGTGAAGAACTGGTGCGAAATTTTCTGTCTGGATTGCCTGGAGGTTTTATCTCTAAATTTATAGTTGTAATGATAGTGATATTCATCCTGGGTTTCTTTTTAGACTTTATTGAAATAGCCGTTGTTGTAGTACCAATCATTGCCCCTATTCTCCTGGCGGATCCAACAGCCAACGTTACTGCCGTTTGGTTTGGAGTGATGATCGGAGTGAACATGCAGACGTCATTTCTTACTCCACCTTTCGGATTTGCCCTATTCTATCTTAGAGGAGTTGCGCCAGCGATTGTCAGAACAATTGAGATGTATAAAGGTGTAGCTCCTTTTATTGCGCTTCAATTACTTGGTTTGGTAATAGTTGGGCTTTACCCTCCATTGGTGAACTATCTCCCGGCTAAGGTATATCTTACCTCTGAAACAGCGCCTCCACCAAAAAACCCTAGGATTCAGGCGTGTCTTGAAGAATATCTTTTTGAAAAATTAGATCGTGAACGTGCTCAAATACAAAATAGTATTAGTGAGATTAAAGGTTCCAACTTTAGCTATCTACCTCAAAATTATAAAAGTGAGTTATCTAGTAGTTTTGTCCTTGCGGAAAAAACGTTCTCACTTGTGGATGACATTAAGGAGGCAAGAAAAGCAATAGAGGATCTTTTACCAGAGTACAAACCGCTTCATGCGGAAGTGCGGGATATACGGGTTGGGATCGGCGCGATCGATCGTAAGCTTGAAAAACTGCAGAAAAATCGCAGAAAGTTGGTGGAGCTTGGTACTGGTGATACAGGTGATCTTAGTGAATTAGATCAAGCCATTGAACAGCTGGAGGTTGAAAAGATTCGATATAAAGAGAAAATTCCCGAAAACTGGAAAGGGATCCGTGAAACGTATACAAAATTTCGTGACATAGAAAGAAAAGCACGAAAAAAATATCGAAGAAATGTAGATGATTCATATGAACCGGTTTCTAAAGTTTTATCAATACTCGCCTCAACAGAAGAACTTGCTCGTCTAGAGCCTGTTATAAAGGGGTTGGAGCCAACCATTTCTGGAAATGATTTAGCCTTGGACAAAATGAATGCAATTAAGGCGGTTGAAAGTAAAGTCGGAGTAATTGCCGGAGCGAGCCCAATTAAGTCAAAACTTTCCGCTGCTAGAAGAGCAATAAAAAAGAAAAAGACAGAGAAAGCAGTTAAACAATTCGAACTAGGCATGGAAATATTTGATAAGGAAATTTTGTGGCGGAAGCAGGCAAAAAAACAATTTGAAAAAGTTCTTATTGATTATGAGAAGGTAATACGTTCTTCTATTGGAGTACGTTCACAGGAGCGCTTAACAGAAATACAGGCTGAAGAAGTTGCGAGCTGCCAAGCGCGTCATCGGGATATTTCTCTCGATTTTTAAGGGCGATTTAAAAGAAAATTTGAAGATTACTTTTTTGCCCAGTCTAAAATCTTCCAGAAAGCAGGTACAAGGACTGCCGCAAGAAAAAGTTTAAGAACGTCGCCGTATAAAAAAGGATAAAGGCCCATTTCAAGAATAGGTTTGGACCAACCTACGGCCACACCAAGCCATAGTAACCCTGGTATATAGATAGTGAGATTGCCAATAAACATTGCAGTGGCCGTTGTAAAAAAAGTTTTGTCCCAACCTCGCTCTGCGAACTTTCCAACAATGAAGCAGGCAAAAAACATTCCTAGCAGATATCCACCAGTAGGGCCAAGCATATAAGTTATGCCAGCGCCTTTTGCAAAAACCGGCAATCCTACTGCTCCTTCTAACAAATAGAGAGCATAGGTTGCACAACCAAGACGCCACCCTAACCCTAACCCGAGAATTAGAACAACCATGGTCTGCATCGTCATGGGCACTGGCCAAAATGGCACTTGAATCTTTGCAGATAGCGCAAGCAGTAAAGATCCCCCAACTACTAAAATTAGCAGGCGTTGCCATTTGCTTTCTTTTTTTTCTGGCCAGAACGCCCCCACAAGAAGGGTTCTGTTATAGGGTATGTTTGTTGACATATATTAAATACTTCCAGTCACAAATCTATATTTATATATCGCTATTGTCAGAAATTTTTTAAATTTAATCAACAGTAAAATACAAGAGGGTTATTAGTATTTTATTATAGAAATTATTTATTTTATCTTGATCAAAAGTACAACAAATAAATAACTGCCTAGGAAAAACGGTTATTAGCCGGAAAGCCTTTTGGCTTTATCAATCCGGCGCCAGCTCTTTTTCCAATCCAACCTTCAAGATTTGATTCTGATCGTTTACCACTTGCGGTCACCCAGGAAATCCCATTTTCCCATAAAAAAGCTTGTATATCGGAAAGTCCTCCATTCTTATATCGTTGCAAAATAACTCCCCTTCCCCTGCTCATTACGGGTAATTCATCAAGGGCGAAGATTAATAGTTTCTTATTGGTACCAATTACTGCAATGTGGCTTGCCCCAGGTGGAATCCGACTTAACGCAGCTGCTTTTTCATTTTGACCTAAATTTAATACCAATTTTCCATTTCTCGTTTGGGCAATAACGTTCCTCTCTGAAACAATGAATCCACGTCCGCTATTTGATGCTAAGAGCAGTTTTTCGCAAGAATTTTGAGTTATGATTGAGATAATTTCATCTTCATTTTTTATGTCAAACATCAATCGAATAGGTTCCCCATGCCCGCGTGCACTCGGAAGTTTGTCAACACCAATTGAATAAAAGCGGCCATTAGTTGCAAAGATCAATAATTTATCCGTAGTTTCTGCATGCAGAAAAAATTTAAGTCCATCTCCTTCTTTAAACTTAACAGAGGTTAAATCTTGAAGGTGACTTTTAGCGATGCGGATCCAACCCTTTTTTGAATATATGACTGTTACCGATTCCTTTTCAATCATTGCTTCAAGTGGGATCACAAGAGCTTTTGGCGGTGATCCAATTAAAGTACGGCGATTTCCTATATCAGGTTCACTCGAAAAAAACCCACTTATTTTTTTAACCTGCATATAGATAGTTTTCCAGCCCTTTTCTTCATCTTCAATTAGTAGTTTGAGTTCTCTGCGCTCTGATTTCAGAGACTTATCTTCATTGCGAATTTGGATTTCTTCGAGCTTTCTTAGCTGTCTTAATCGCATATTCAGGATGGCATCGGCTTGGTTTTCATTTAACGAAAATTTTTTTATAATAATTTTTTTCGGTTCGTCATTGTTCCGAATAATTTGAATTATTTTGTCAAGGTTTATATATGCTATTAGAAGCCCTGCCAGTACATCGAGGCGTTGATTTATCGCCTTTAATCTAAACTTGGTTTGTCTAAGCAGTATGGTTTGTCGGTGCTCTAAAAAAGCGGTAAGTACTTGCCGTAAATTCATCACCGTAGGAATATTATTTAAATTCAGGACATTAAGATTTAAATTGAAACGGACCTCCATTTCGGAATCACGAAATAACTGTTCCATTAGTATAGATGGATCTGTAATGCGATTTTTGGGGACAATAACTATGCGAACTGATTCGTCTGATTCGTCTCGGATATCCTCCAGTGTGGGAATTTTTTTATTAACTATCAGGTCAGCTATTTTTTCAATCAGTTTTGCTTTCTGGACGTGGTACGGAATTTCAGTAACAATGATTTGATATTGTCCATGTCCCAGCTTTTCGACCTCCCATTTTGCTCTAATTCTAAAACTTCCACGGCCTGTTCGATAAGATTCGATTATATTTTGTTTTGACTCTGCTAATACCCCTCCAGTAGGGAAGTCTGGTCCTGGAACAAGGCTGCAAAGTTTCTCGAATGTCACTCGACAGTTAGTTATTCCATTAGTTTTGTACTTTGCTGTTTTTATAAGATGTAATAAAGCGTTACATAGTTCGACTGTATTGTGAGGCGGAATATTAGTTGCCATTCCGACGGCAATGCCAGTTGAACCATTGGCCAAGAGGTTAGGAAAAGCTGCGGGAAGTACAACGGGTTCTTTTTCCTCACCGTCATAGGTTTGGCGAAAGTCGACTGTATCATGATCAATACCTTCAAGCAGGAATTTTGCGACTTTTGTGAGCCGAGCTTCGGTATATCTCATAGCTGCAGCGTTATCGCCATCAATGTTTCCAAAGTTGCCCTGGCCTTCGACCAAAGGGTAGCGTACCGCAAATTCTTGAGCTAGACGCACCATTGCATCATATATGGCTTGGTCCCCATGTGGATGAAATTTGCCCATTACATCGCCAACAACACGGGCACACTTTTTAAAACCAGCTTCTGGGTCAAGCTTTAGGAGTCTCATGGCAAAAAGGAGTCTTCGATGCACAGGCTTAAGACCGTCCCTGACATCTGGGAGCGACCGGGACATGATAGTTGAAAGCGCATAATTAAGGTAACGTTCCGCAAGCGCGTCGTCTAATCTTGCCTCATTAATTTTTTCCAGGAAAACAGTAGTATTCATAATTGCAGATTAAACCAAATAGACTGTATAAAAAATACAATATATAGTACTGAAATGGTCGCTGGCGTCAATAATTAGTGAATCAAAAAGTTTAAAGTTCTCATTTAACGATAAGTAAATTGTAGATTTGCAGACAATTATAAAGACGCTCTACGAAAATATATCTGTAAGTCGTTGACGGGCATTAGGCATTCCCCCCGGTCGTTGGGAAAATACATGATTTTCTAGAAAATAGCCGGTTAATATTAGCGCTTGCACCATTTCTGGAGCTTTTGGTGCGGCATCACTGTTAATTAAAAAGGGTGGTAATGGCAATAAGCGGTCCTTGTAAGGTTTTGCAGCCGATTCTGATACAGCTCTACCAGATTTCGGAGATACATATTTTAAATCAAATTTTTCCCCTGTTGCACCGCATTTTGAAAAATCTAAACCAAACCCTAGTTCTGATAATAAACCAAGCTCCCACTTGACATAAATCTTCGGCCAGTATTCCTCGATAAGACTTTGCAAAAGAAAATTTAATCCATCAAAAATTGGTTGGTTTGGCTGTCGCTCAGGTAAAGCTGCTTCTGACAGTGCGCAAGCTGAAGTCAATGCGGCTAAGGGCCCGGGTGATAATAGAAGCGGTGTCCCGTATGAAGTAACTAGGTCTAGGGAAAAAGCGCCCAAGTGTTCAATTAATCTAGCACGCCATCTTACGTCAACCAAATTTCCAGGCTGAAGAATACCCTGTATACGTTTTCTAGAACCACCACGTACTAAACCAGCGTGCCTGCCATGATGTTTTGTTAGTAATGTGACTATCGCAGAGGTTTCGCCATGCTTTTTAGCGGTTAGCACTATTCCTGTGTCAGACCATTCCATGATAACCCACGTGAAGTTTTGAGCAAATAACAATTAAATTTTTCATTTATAAGGTTCGATATTTGAAAATGAATAATTTTGTTTTGTTTATCAAACTATACTTTGAAGGTTTGAAACCCGACCTGCATTAATTTTTCTGCCCGATAGCTCTATTCCCAGGTGCATTTTATTTGTAAGAAATATGTTATCAGCCCATTAGATAAATAAAGTAGGACGTTTTCTTAACAGAAATAGAAATTTTAACAAGAAATCACTCCCGATTGAGGGGCTGAGAATTTTTTTCTTTTGTGGCAAAATTACGAAGTATCAGGCATTATAATTCAGGCCCCATTCCCTATAAAATTTAGGACTATCCCTCCATTTTCCAAATACTTTAACAAAGAGGAATAAGTGAATAGTGCAGCCAAAAGCATCTTCAAGTTCAGTTCGCGCAGCTGTGCCAATTGATTTAATACGTGCGCCGTTTTTTCCGAGTATAATAGCTTTTTGACTATAGCGTTCAACATATAGGACTTGTTCAATCCGGATTGATCCATCTGTCTTTTTTTCCCATTTTTCGGTTTCTATTGTAGTTGAATACGGAAGCTCATGGCTTAATTGCAAGTAGAGTTTTTCACGGGTGACCTCTGCCGCAAACAGGCGATCTGGGAGGTCACTAAGCTGGTCGGGTGGATAAAGCCATGGGCCAGGTGGTGCTATACTGGCAAGATAAGATAGTAAATCTGAAATTCCATCAGTAGTCTTCGCTGAAACCAGAAAGACGCGTGAAAATATATTCCCACATCCAAAGCGTTCAATAAGTTTTAGGAGTTTTTCTTTTTTAACAAGATCTATCTTATTGAACAACAGAATTAACTCTCTAGCATGGTTCGCTAACGCACTGATTTTTTTTATGCGGGAAATTATCTCTAAAGTATTACGATCCTTTTCTTTTTTTGCATCTACTACAACTAATACAATATCAGCTTGTTGGGCGCTCTCCCAAGAAGCTGATACCATAGCCCGGTCAAGGCGTCCTTTTGGATCAAATATTCCAGGAGTATCTACAAATATTAGTTGTGAGTTTTTTTCAAGATGAATTCCCGTGATACGAGAGCGGGTTGTTTGGGATTTTGGGGAAACAATAGATATTTTTGTATTTTGAATTGTATTAAGTAGTGTAGATTTTCCAACATTTGGTGCCCCAATTATAGAAATAAAGGCGGCACGTGTTTGATCTGTGGGGTCAGCCATATTCGATGCCAAGCTGTTCAAGAGCATGTAGTGCGGCGATTTGTTGGGCTGCCCGTTTGGAAACACCTTTTCCAATTACTGGTTTCTGTCCTTCTATTTTAACTTCAAATACGAATTCTGGACTATGATCGGGGCCGTGTTTATCAGTTTCTGTATATTCTGGAAGAGGGAGTCCCCTCCCCTGGGCCCATTCCTGTAACGTAGTTTTTGGATCTTTCGGGGGTGTTACCTCTTTAAGCATTATATGGGTCCAGTGACGTCGAATGAACTTTTCCGCCATATCCAGGCCGGCATCTAGGTAGATTGCAGCGATAATAGCTTCTAGAGCATCTGCTAGGATGTTTAGCTTGTTTTTGCCACCGTTTTCTTTCTCACTGTCCGATAACACTAACATTTCAGGGAGTCCTATTTCATTTGCTATCCTTGCTAATGTCTTTCGTTGTACAAGTGCTGCAAATCTGTATCCTAACTCGCCTTCACTTTCACATTCATAAGCGTCAAATAGCATTTTTGAGATAATCAAGCCCAGAACGCGGTCGCCTAGGAACTCAAGCCGTTCATTTGACTTTATACGAGGACGAGCTGCACTGGAGTGCAAAAGAGCTTGTTGAAGCAGTTTAGATTTGGAGAAATGATACCCTAGCTGAACTTGGAACTTTTTGATTTCTGGAAATTTCATTTAATTCCCGTAAACAGTCTATTTTTTCGTATGGTGTTTTGCCAGTTCCAAAATTTCCAAAACGATCCGTTTATTGAAAAAAATAAGAATTCAGCTCGGCCTACTAAATTTTCCCGTGGAATGAAGCCAACAGATGTGAACCTTGAATCTTTTGACCTGTCACGGTTATCACCCATCATAAAATAGTGATTCTTCGGAACTCTATAAACTTGAGTATTGTCAGAGAACAAATCATCGGATTCTTCTAAGATAAAGTACTCTTTTCCATTCGGTAAGGTTTCGATATACCGAGGAATTTGTCGCTTTAGCCCACTATCTGCTTCTTCAATAAAATTACTAACTTTCCTCCGTTCAACGGCTTTCCCATTGATATGCAAGATGCCATTCTTTATTTGGATTTCATCACCGGGAAGGCCAATTAATCTTTTTATATAATCAATTGAAGTGTCACTTGGCAGTTTAAAAACAATGACATCACCCCGTTTTGGTTTTGAAAAAAGCATACGAGTTTTTGGCAGTAGCGGTGGTGAAAATGGGATTGAGTATCTACTATATCCGTAAGAAAACTTTGAGACGAAAAGGTAATCGCCTATGAGTAAGCTAGGGATCATTGAACCTGATGGAATATTAAAAGGCTCATACCCGACGGTGCGGATACTAAATGCTATTATCATTGCCCAAAAAATTGTGGCTAAAAGCTCGCCAAGGCTTCCAGGTTTTTTTCTATTAGTTTTTGACGATCTTATTTCTATCATGCCAATTTGGAATCTCCTGAACCATATATGAACTAATGAAATTAAGTTAGTCGTAAATCGAAAAGATAACGAAGTTGGGGAATAAACAGTGGGATCTTAGAAGTCAACATTGAAAACAACTTATTCTCATCAATTAGAGAGAACAGTCAAATTTTCTTGTTTCTAATGCATTCGTGAGTAAAGGGCTTAACATTTTAGTAGCTTTTTGAGGCAGCTGCTACCCTGGTTTGATGGGGTTTGCAGAGATAATCACTATAGCATGTGCAATGGGATACTCGTCACTTTGTGAAACGTCAAGCTGCGCTTCCATTCCGGGAGGTGTTAACAATTGGAGACGTTTAAATGCACCTCCTTTCATTTTTATATAAGGTTGACCAGTTTCCAAATTACATACGGTAATATCTTTCCAGAACACACCTTTTCTGAAACCAGTTCCGAGTGCTTTTGCGCATGCTTCCTTTGCTGCAAAGCTTTGAGCATAGGAATATGCAGGGTTGTGTTTCCTTTCTGCTTTTTCTCGTTCTAAAGAATCAAAAATTCTATTAGTAAAACGCTCTTCAAACCGTAATAGGGCTCTTTCAATTCGTCGAATATCACATAGGTCGGTGCCAATACCAATTATCATTTATATTTCTTTTCAATTATTTTTTTCGTGATTCATCCATTATTGATCTCATTTTTTTAATCGCTGGTGTTAGCCCAGAAAAAATAGATTCTCCTATCAGAAAATGGCCAATATTCAGTTCACTGATTGAAGAAATCGACGCTATTTGAGGCACGCTATCAAAGGTAAGACCGTGACCGGCATGACATTCTAGGCCAATAGATGTTGCGTGTTTGGCGGCTACTTCTATTTGGTTAAGATGTTGTTTAACTTTTCCTTCGTTTTTTGCGTCACAATAAGAACCAGTGTGTAACTCAACAACTGGTGCTCCAATATCTTTTGCCATATCAATTGTGTGCATTTCCGGTTCGACAAAAAATGAAACGCGTATATTTTTTTTAGAGAGTTCGTCAACATAAATGCGAAGCCTTTTTGTACTATTGAAAAGGTCTAGACCTCCCTCAGTAGTTCTTTCTTCACGTTTTTCAGGAACTATGCAGACAGATTTAGGCTGATATCTTAAGGCAATTTCAACCATTTCCTCAGTGGCCGCAATCTCAAGATTTAGTGGAATTGATATATTCTTTATGAGCTCGGCAATATCATTATCTGAGATATGACGCCTGTCTTCACGGAGATGAGCTGTAATGCTGTCTGCTCCTGCTTTCTCTGCAATCACTGCAGCCCTAATTGGATCTGGGAAAGCACCTCCTCGGGCATTCCTAATAGTAGCGACATGATCAATATTAACACCGAGTCTAATTATATTTTTCATCAATTTTCCTGATTATATTTTAAAGGCATTATTTATGTTTGGGGCTTAATTAAACATAATCTTTTGTACAACCTGCTCTTTCGCTACTTTATCACCCCTAGCTCTTTGAACAGAGTTTATTGAAGTTGACGCCTTGAGCGCTGTAATTATTGCAGAGAGGTGTTTGAGGTCTCGCACCTCTATATCAATTAACATATCAAAGAAATCAAGCTGGCGATTTGTGATCTTTAAGTTTGAGATATTTCCTTTTGATCGTGCAATTACCATTGACAGATCACCTAGGGTGCCTGGTTCATTTGTTACAGTAAGTTGAATTTGTCCTACATGAGTTTCATTTGCCTGACTTTCCCAGTTCACATCAAGCCATCGATGTGGCTCATCTTCAAAGTTCTGTAGTTGGTCGCAATCAATAGTATGAATTGTTACCCCTCGTCCCGATGTAACGATGCCTATAATTCTATCGCCTGGAAGAGGATAACAGCAGGTTCCAAAGTGAAGCCCCATGCCTGGCATGAGTCCACGAATAGGAATTCTTTCCTTTTTGCTATTATTGCCAACTCTTGATTTGGAAACAGTACTAGTAGCTGTGCCTGATGTTTTTTTTGTAGTTGGATACAATAGCTCTAGAATTGTTTTTGCCGTAAGATGCCCCGCTCCTACTTGAGCACACAAATGTTGTACAGACGACTGACTAAAGTGCTGAAGAACGTTTGAAAGACCTTTCTTAGTTATCTCAAAGCCATTGGCTTTAAAGAAACGGCGTATTATTGAATAACCGAGTTGGCTATATTGCTCATGTTCTTTATTGCGGATAAATCGACGAATACATGCCTTTGCTTTGCCAGAAACTATAAACCTTTCCCATGATGGTGATGGAGTTTGAGCTTTTGATGTAATAATCTCTACTTGATCTCCATTCCGAAGCTCTGTTCTTAGCGGCATCATTCGGCCATTGATTTTTGTACCAACACATCTGTCTCCAACTTCAGAATGAACAGCGTAGGCGAAGTCGACGGGTGTTGCATGTCTAGGTAAATTTATTAAGTCCCCCCTAGGGGTAAAGCAGAAAACTTGATCTTTAAACATTTCAAGTTTTGTATGTTCAAGAAATTCTTCCGGATTAGATGTGTTTTCAAGAATATCTAATAGTTCTCTTAACCAACGATATTGGGGGCCTTCCTTGGAGCCTGTCCCTTGTTTATAGTTCCAATGAGCTGCTAGTCCTTGCTCTGCAATCGCATGCATCTCATGCGTTCGTATTTGAAGTTCAATACGGCTATTTTCGGGGCCAATTACGCCAGTGTGAAGAGAACTGTAGCCATTTGGTTTTGGTGTAGAGATATAATCTTTAAAGCGTCCTGGAATTACTGGATAGGCGGCATGTACAGCTCCTAACACCGAGTAACAATCTTCAACAGTATCAACAATTATTCGAAACGCCATTATATCAGATAACTGTTCAAACCCGACATTCGAAGTTTGCATTTTTGTCCAAATGGAATATGGGGTTTTTTCCCGACCCTCAGTTTTTGCAATAATCTTTCTGCCCCTTAGATGGTCTTCTAATTTTACTAAAATTCGGTTTATTAAGTTTTCATCTTGGCTACGAAGAAACTCAAGCCGACGGGTCACAGATTTTAAACCATCGGGATTTAGTTCAGAAAAAGCTAAATTTTCAAGTTCTTCTTTGAGCTCCTCCATACCGATACGTTGGGCTAAAGGTGCGTAAATTTC
>MDTE01187297.1_pt1 | contig 17921 bp, 11 predicted proteins | sample 811231 | NCBI WGS metagenome assembly MDTE01 (sample SAMN05326651, study PRJNA326480) | marine metagenome | isolation source: seawater | place: Indian Ocean: Red Sea | collected 2010 | reverse complement strand
GAGAACGCGGTGGACGTCGGGTTGTTTTGCGCGTTGCCTCTGGGCGCGACGGTGTGGTGCGTCCGCGCGACGCGCGCGCGCGCGGATCGATCGTTGTGCGCGCGTTATGCGCGCGGTGCGCGCGCGAGTGGGAGGGCGCGGGTGCGCGCGAGGGGACGACGGTGGACGTCGACGGGAAGGGGGAGGGGCGCGGGTCGGCGCGCGCGATTCGATTCCATGTATTTCTAGAGTCGCGTACGGGGTGTGTGTGACCGCGATTGTTTCGCGACGCGATGTGTGACTGACGAAAAACGCGCGTGGATCGTTTCTTTGGATCAGGTACGCGCAAAACTTCAAGGAGAATGAAAAGTTGGGGCACCGGTACTGAGCGGGTTCGCGTATTCGCTTGGTCGGTCAGTCTCGCGCCGCGTGTGAACGCTCGCGTTTGATTTCAACGGATAGATGATTGTAACACACTTAGCACGCATCACGCGTAGTTCGAACCGCCGTTCTCGATTCGCGTCCCGCGTCCCGCGTCCCGGCTCGCGAGACGACCGCATTGAGAGCCTCGCCATGTCGCCGCCGCCTGCGCCTCCCGGCGACGGCGACGGCGACGACGGCGACGACGACGACGGGTTCTACGAGAAGGCTCCCGACGCCGCGCGAGAGCTCTCGCACGCGCCCGGATCGGCGGCGGCGGCGTCGACGTCGACGACGAATTGGCGCCAATGGTTCCCTTCGGGCGTGAACCTCGACGAGCTCAACAGCGCGTTCGCGCGCGCGAGCGGTGGATTCGGACGGGATACCATGGGCGTGCGTTCACCGACGTGGACCGACGCGGCCAGGGACGCGGCGATGGCGGCGGCGAGGGCTGACTACCAAGACGCGGCGTATCAGGCTGACTTGGCGCGCGCCATCAGCGAGTCGCTGGGCGACAACGCCGAGGGAAACTCGACGTCGAGAGAGGATGGGACGGACGAGGACGCGGCGGCATTGCTTGAGGCGCGACGACAGAGCCTGAAGGAGAGATTCAGTGGGTCGGCGGTGGCGAAGCGGTTTTTCCAGACGTATTCCTTGAATTTCTCCGAGCGGTTGGCGGACGGGTTCTATTACCCGCATCCGAGCGATTGGAGCGATCACGGGCAGGAGGGGGGTCGATTACCGAAGTTTGAAGCGCTGCGAGAGGTGAACGCGGCGGGCGCGAGCGGTCACGACGTGACTTTGGTGGATCACACGGTGGACTTGGCGCTGCAGGAATTCGAGGCGTTTTGTTTCGACGAAATAGGACACATCGAGGATCGATGCGACGCCACGCCGGCGTTGGCGCGTTTGGTGGTCGAACGCATGGGTGGTGCCGTGGCGGATGATGAGGCGTTGCAAGGGAGATGGGAAGAGGAGAGAGCGCGTTTGATCGAGGAACATCAGACTTTGATTTTTCCGGTGGGGTCGTTGCGAGTCGGTTTGCAGCGCCATCGCGCGTTTCTGTTCAAGGCTGTGGCTGATTTCTTGGAGATTCCCTCTCAAATATTGCGAGGTAAATTTTATTGCGGCGATGAAGACTGTGTCATGATCATCGTGATGTGCGGTGGCGCAAAACGCGCCTTGAATCTCATGGAGTATCCAGGGCAGATGCAGACTCCGTACATGTCCGATTTGGATGCGCCGTCGCCGATCCCAGACTCCGCGTACACGCCGTCTGAGAGCGGACGCGACACCCCGGACGGCCCAATCGGGACGCCGAGCGACAGCTTCGATCAACGAAAATCGGAACAATTCGGCGTCTTGTCGCCGTCGAGTCCGAACACGCCGGATAGGCAACAACAACCGGTGCCGCGACTGCAAGTCGCGGTGGATTTGACGATCGACCCGTCGCAAATCTTACTCGGCGAGCGCGTCGGCATCGGATCGTTCGGTGAGGTCCACCGCGCACTCTGGCGGGGCACCGAGGTGGCGGTGAAGAGATTTTTGGATCAGGACATCTCGAAGAATTTACTCGACGACGTGACGTTTGAAGTCGATCTCATGAGACGCTTGCGACACCCGAACGTGATCTTGCTCATGGGCGCCGTCACGGTGCCGGGAAACCTCTCAATCGTCACAGAGTTCCTACACAGAGGATCCTTGTTCAAACTTCTTCACCGAGAACAAACGCCAGCGCTTCAAGCGGCGTTGGATGAGCGTCGGCGAATGCGCATGGCGATGGATGTCATTCGGGGCATGCATTATTTACACTCATTCGAGCCGATGATCGTGCACAGAGACCTCAAATCGCCGAATCTCCTCGTCGACAAAAGTTTCGTCGTCAAGGTGTGCGACTTTGGATTATCGCGCGTCAAGCGAAACACGTACCTCAGCTCAAAGACAAACGCCGGGACGCCGGAATGGATGGCTCCCGAAGTGCTCAGAAACGAGGATAGCGACGAAAAGGCTGACGTGTGGTCCTTCGGCGTCATATTGTGGGAGCTCGCCACCATGAAAGAGCCGTGGTCGGGAATGAACCCCATGCAAGTCGTCGGCGCCGTGGGCTTCGCCGGGAAACAGCTCGAGATTCCAGACGACATGGACCACGTCATCTCAAAAATGTGTCGCGACTGCTGGAAAACGCAACCACGCGATCGTCCAAGTTTCGAAGATCTGGGCAACACGATGCGCTCCGTGCCGAAGGCGCCTCGCGCGGTGAGCGCAGACGGCAAAGATTCGGGTCTTCCTCCGACACCGCCGCCTCAAGTCCCTCCGGCGCCGGCTGTCAAGCCTGCGGGCGATTGGGAAGACGAGCGCTCGCGGGGATAAGCGTATTGCTTGCATTTGTATTTCAATCACTACCACTTATAGCCAACCCGATTACTCTACACTACACTTACTTTTTCAGCGCCCTGAACGTTCTGTTGGACAGAAACAACATCCCGAAAAAGAAGACGCCCTCCAAAAAGCCTCGAGGCGCGTCCACCGCGAGCGACGAACCGACGCTGCTCCCGAGCGCGGTTCCCAACGCGAGCGCCGCGGCGATCCTCGGTTCGACGTTACCCATCCTGTAATGCGTTCCAAGCGCGACGACTGACGGAGGAATCATCGCGAGGAGCGACGTCCCGATCACCGCAGCTTGCGAGAGCGGCGTCGCCATGGCTAAGAGCGGCGTCACGAGCGTCCCGCCGCCGATTCCTAAAAGTCCAGACGCCGTCCCCGCCGTCACGCCGATGGCCACCAATTGCGGTACCGCCTCCATGGCGTCGAACTCTCTCTCTACCCCGTCCTCTTTCCTCGATCGAAACGCCAAGGCTTTCGCGGGAACCAACGGCGCCGAGACCATTAAAAAGTACGCCAACATTCGCCGCAACGCGTCGCAATTCATCCTCGCCGTTAATCTCGCCCCAAACGGCGCCGACACCATCGCCGACGCCCCCAAAATCCCAGCCGCGCGCGCATCCACCAAATTTTCGCTTCCAAACGTTCTCGCAGAGACCACGGCGGTGGACACCACCGCGACGAGAGACGTTCCCGAGACGACGCGCTGCGGGATGGACGTCGAGCTCGCGAGCACCGGCACGATCAGCGCGCCACCGCCCACGCCCACCGTCGCGCCGAACGCCCCCGCGAGAACACCGAGCGGCGCAGACATCGTCGTCGCTCTCGCGCGATCGGTCGCCGAGACGGAGGACGCGTCGCCGACCCCTCGAACCGTCGTTCGAAAGTGTGGCGCGGAAGACGCGCGGGACGGACCCTCGACGCTCGCGCGCGCGAGCGCGGAGACCGTGACGCGCGCGGAGGCCGCCCTGGCGATGGCTCGCATCGCGCGCGAGAGACGGCGGCGGCGCGGCGAGGTGTGGCGAGTCGAATGAATGAATGAATCGGTTCGGTTCGGTACGCGGCGGCGCGGCGAGCCGTCTACGTAAAGTTAATGTACTCGGCGCTCTGCGCGTCGACGACCCACGCCTCCATGCGACGTCGAAACTCATCGTCCGTCATGTCGCGGAGCGCGGCGTCGACGGGGAGCGGCGGCGAGAATGGGTCGCCGGTGAGAAGCTTCTTCAATATCCCCACTCGGGGACGAAATTTCGGCACCATGTGCCCGGCGCCGTGCACGGTGACGAAGGAGAGACGATGGTCGTAGTCGGTGACGTGACCGGCGAATTGCGGACCGGCGTCGATGACGCTGAGGTCGGGGCCGTACGACAGGGGTTTCTCCTGAAGAAAGGACGCCGCGACGGCGGAGGCGTTGTAAAAGTACGGTCGCTGCGATCCGCCGGGAAGCTCGTCGAATCCGAGCTTGATGATCGCGGCTCTCGTGCCCTCGTATGAGACGCAGGGATCGGTGTCGCCGTTGAAGACGATGGTGCGCTCGAGTCTCGGGGCGAGAGAGCGGTAAAAGTCGAGCATGCTCGGCGTGTTCGCGTCGGCGTTTTCGTTGCACGCCGACCAAGACGATGTGTACGACCAGTTTTCAGTTGGTCCGGGCCACGATTTCGCGGGAGACGACTCGACGTGTAGCGCGCGACGAACGTCGTCTCGGTTCATCCATCGAGTCATCATGTAATCGAGCGTGCCGGGGATGGATTCGCCACCTTCGACGACGGCGGCCGGGCCGAAGAGCGACAAGTCGTTGAGGAACGCGAAACGCCAATCCTGCGAGAATGCATCGCTCGTTTGCCATAGGAACTTGCGATGCGCGACTCGACACTCTTCGTCGCCTCCACTCTTCTCGAGTTCGTCGGCGAAGACGTCGAGCAAACGCGTGGACGCGCGTCCATTCCATCGACCCGACGTCCTCGGCGACATGTACCGATGACCGCACTTGTGCCACAACAGGTGGAATTCTGCATCCGGAACGAATCCATACTTGTGACCGTACCACAGCATACTCATCGATTCGCGCTGCGACTCGTTATCCGTGCACGGATCTCCCGTCGCGATTCCCGCCAGCGGAATTTTCGCCTCTTCGCTCGTCTGCGCGTCGTTTCTATCCAGTAAAGCGCGCGCCAACGTCGGCACGTACACCCCGGCGTACGACTCACCCGCGATGTAAAACTTATTCCTCCTCAACTCTGGAAATTTTCTAAAAAAATCCACCACCGCCGCCGTCGCGTCCGCCGCCGTCTGCACGTCGTCTCGCGCGCAGTCCCCGCCTGTTCGCATCTCGTCGCAATACGACCACCCCACCCCCGCCGGCGATTCCATCGCCACCAGATTCACCATCCTCGTCCACGCGTACGGATTTCGCATCAACCCACCCGAGGCGTTCACGAGCACCGGTCCGTTCTCCTGTAAAAATCCGACCATCGACGACGACCCCGGCCCGCCGTTGAGCCACAGCGCCGTCGGCGCGTTTCTCCAATCCCCCGAGCCCTCTCTCGCCGCGAACCAGTAGTGCAATCGCGCGCCCGGCGTCGACGAAGAGGCGTCTAGAAAGCCAGAAAATTGCACCGCCGGTAACTCGGCGTTGAATCCCGGAAGCGCTCGCACGGCGTCGGCGTCGCGATGGGCGTCTCGGTCGGTGACGACGACGTGTCGAATCGCGCGCGCGAACGACGCGCGCGGGGCGACGCGCGCGGCGCGCGCGGTCGACGACGAGGACGCGAGGACGACGAGGACGATGAGACGCGCGAACGCGCGCGGTGGGACGCGCGGTGGGACGCGCGGTGGTCGTCGCATCGAGGGGAACGCCGAGCGGTGATGAATGTCGTTAGCGCGGGATGCGCGCGGGGCGTCACAGCGTCGCGCGCCGAGGGTGTTCGACGGCGCGCGCGCGACCGGGACGTCGAAAGCGATCGTCTCCGATGGCGGACGAGGACGAGGTCCTGCGCGCGGCGCGGGGGGCGCCGGTTCGAGAGCGATGCGCGCACGGGCACTGGAAAGCGCGCGTGCAGTGTTACGACGACGTTCGCGAGCTCTGCGCGCGCGCGCGAGCGATGGCGGACGAGAGTGATCTCGTGGCGTTCGGTGCGTGCGCGCGCGCGAGCGAGCGGGACGCGGGCGACGCGGGAGGGCGAGAGGGGGATTTGAAAGACTGACGGAGGCGACGTCGACGCGAACGAATAGGTGATTGCGCGACGAAAGCGTGTGCGGACGGTAACGCGGCGGCGCTTGACGCTGGGTTAGACGCGGTGCGAGCGCTGCTCGCGCTCGCGGACGTGGCGTACGCGGAGAAGCATGCGGAAGGGATGTTGGCAAACCTGACGACGAAGGGACTCGGCGGTCGACCGAAGGCGGCGGAGCGGGCGACCGAGTGTTGCATGCAGTTGATCGAGTTGGAACAGGTGGACGCCGTGTTGGAGGCGCTGTTGAAGGCGTCGGTGAACAGAATACCGAAATTGGCGCTCGCGGCGACGAACGCAATCTTGGCGGCTGTGCGGGATTTCGGCACGCCGAAAGTCGTCCCGGCCAACGTCATTTTGAAGGGGTTGGCGCCGTTGTTCGACGCGAAGGACGCCAAGGTTCGCGCTGCGGCGAAGGACATCACGGTTGAGATGACGAAATGGTTGGGGGCGGCGGCGGTGAAGCGAGACTTGATCGATAAGATGCGCGAATCCATGCAGGCGGACGTGAACAAGGCGATTTCAAGCGCCGAGGGCTCGGCTCGGCCGACGCGAGTCTTGCGGAGAGATCAAGCGGCGAACGACGCGGGCGCGACGTCCACGAGCGACGTCGCCAGCGTTCGCGATGCGCCGGCCGCTGAATCGACGTCCTCTGCCGCTCCTGTCGCCGCGCCTGACGCGTACGAATATTCGGAACCAGAGTCGATTTTGCCGCTCCTGGACAAACCGGGCGAGGGGGAAAATCCAAAGTTTTGGGACGGTGTCGCGAGTAAAAAGTGGCAAGAACGTCTCTACGCGCTGCAAACGCTCACAAAAGTAGCGAGCGCGCCGAGATTAGCGGCGGCAGACTATGGAAACGTTTCAAAAGCGCTCAAACAAGTCATCACAAAGGATAGCAACGTGCAGTGCATTGCAGAAGCCGCCAGGGCGGCGGCGGCGTTGGCGAAGGGTGCGCGCAAAGAATGGAGCAGAGACGCCAAAGTTTTACTTCCGGGCATGCTCGACAAGTTGAAGGATAAAACATCCGCGGTGATCGTCGCCCTTCAGAGCGCTTTGGACGAATCCATCAAGTATTGTTTCGAGTTGGGTGAGGCGGTGGACGAAGCGTGTGTCGCGTTGTCGCACAAAGTTCCCAAAGTTCAAGTAGAAACGCTCAAATGGCTCGCGAAGACGTTCGAAGGCATGAATCGTGCCTCCATGAGCGCCTTACACAAGTCCATCGTACCGCCCATCGTGAAGTGCACGAGCGCGTCGAATCCAGACGCGCGAAACGGTGCGCTCGAGACGCTCGCCGCGTGTGCGAAAGCCAGCGGCGGTATGAAGGCTATCGATTTCTTACTCATGGATCTCGATCAAGGCAAAAAGTCGAAGATAGCAGAGTTACTATCCGCGACTCCGCAGACGACAGCAGCGGCGACGACGACGACGACGACGAAGGCGGCGGCGATGACAAATCCACCGTCGCGCAAACCGAGCGTCGTCAGTAAAGCTCCGTCGAGTGTGCGAAGTAGCGTCGAAGTCAAAGTCAGCGAGAAACGAGTCGATCCGGTGCCACCTGTAGTGCCTCAAGCCGTGGAAGAATCATCGTCGATATCGAAGAATGACGCGGAAGCGCGCATCATAGAACTTCTGAGTGAAGACGTCGTAGCCGGTCTAAAGAGTGGAGACTGGAAAGCGCGTCTGGCGGCTATGGTTTCGGTCGTCGAAAACGTTCGATCGTTCGATGACTCCGCCAGTGATAGATGCGACGCACTCGTCGTCGGTCTCGCATCGTTCCCTGGTTGGAATGAAAGTAATTTCCAAGTGATGGACAAAATGTTCGAGACATTGGAGATTATGAGCGCTCGCTCGTGCTTTGAGTACAGACACGCGGCTTCAGCGCTTGATATTCTCGGTGAAAAGTTGAGCTGTTTCAAGCTAGGAAAGCGCGCGAGTTCAACCATGATGGCGTTTTCGGAAGCTCTCGGACCAAAGACGATAATCTCTCGCCTCAAGGAGAAGTCGATGAGTCAAAAAGCTCCAAAGGTTGTCGCCGGGGCTCTCAACTGGACGGGTTCAACCGTCGAAGAGTTCGGTGTCGAGTGCTTGGATATCGATATGATGATCGCTTGGGGTGTGGAATCCATGGAAACACCGAATCCCATGATCAAAGGGGCGGGTGCAAAGCTCATCGGAGCTCTTCACGCCGGCGTGGGTCCGAGTATCAAGGATTCCGTCGTCGGTCTGAAGGAGGCGCAATTGAGAAGTTTAGAGGTTGAGTTTGCGCGAAATCCCTTCGAGGGTGACATAGCTCCCAAGCGACGCGTGCGCGCGAGCTCTGCTCCGATGTCTTCGCACGATGCAGACGCAGCCCCGAGCACTTCTGAACCGTCGCCCGCGTCCATCGCCGAAGAAGTCGAAAGAGTGGACATCAGCGGAAGAATCACAGACGATTTCCTGAAGAGAATGAACGATTCCAACTGGAAGACTCGAGCGGAAGCTCTGGAAGAGCTCGGCCAAATGCTCAAGGCTGCGAATAATCGTATTGAACCGCACGTGGGTGATTTGCCGAAGAGTCTCAGCGCGAGATTTGCCGATTCAAATAGAATGCTCGCCGTCACGGCGCTCAACGTGGCCGGAGAGCTTGCGCTCGCCGTGGGAGCGCCGATAGAAAAAGTTGGGCGTAGCGCTCTGTTTGACGTCGTCAAGTATTTCGGTGATAGCAAGAAGAACGTTCGTGAGGCGGCCGTCAAGGCGTGCACGTGTTGGGTCACCGCCGCGGGCTTGCCGAAGGTTTTACCGACGATTGCGGAGAAATTTGACGAGCTTCGCGGCAAAATCACGGCAGAGGGTAAGAAAGATGCGATCGAATGGTGCACGGAAATGTTTAATCGAGAAGAAGACGTCGAGGACGGCTCGTGCTCCAGTGCCGTGCACTTCGCCGCGGTCGGGCTGAGTGACAAGGCGACAGAATCGAGAAAGGCGAGCGCCGCATTGATGGAGGCAATTTTAGCAAAAGTGGACGCAGACAAGGTTCTGAGCCTTTCGAAACCGCTCGGCAAAGATATGAGAGCGGCTGTCGATGCGCACCTGAATCGTCCACAATCCGTTCGATCGAGCTTGAAATCGATCGGATCTACAGTTGTGGCGACGAATCGCATGAAAGGCACCGCCGCCTCTCGAAACGCCGCTCGTAAAGCAGCCACGCTGGGCGGCGCTTCGAAGGCTGTTGAACCGCCATCCATCGCACCGACCGGACCGGTGTTTCTGCAAAATTCAGACAAGGCGACGCGGATTCGTAAATACCCGCGCAAAGCGAGAAAGTTTGAAACTTTGCGAGAGGAAGATCTCGCCCTCGTCACGAGCGAGCTCAACTCCGCCTGCCATTCCCACTTCAGATCTGATGTGCACAAAATGATGTTCACGAACGACATCAAGGCGCAACTCTGGGCTCTCGACGCGCTCGATGAAGCAATCAAGTCGGGTGAAGCCGAGTTTTTGAACAACTTTGACCTACTTCTTCGATGGCTCGTGTTGCGCATCAGCGAAGCGAGCGTGAACACGCAGGTGTTGAATCGAGTGCTCGATGTTTTCCTGGGCGCCATGCACGCCGCGAGTGACTTGGACTATAAACTCGTCGAGCAAGAAGCGGCCATTTTACTCCCCGCGCTCGTGGAGAAGTCTGGGCATAACATTGAAAGCGTGCGAGAAAAGTTTCGTTCAATTTCACGCGCCATTCCGACGGTGTACTTGGCGTCGAAATTCGTAGGCTATCTCACGACGGGATTGGTCGAGACGAAGAGCTCTCGAACGCGCGCGGAGTGCTTGGATGTGATCGCGCGTTTGATCGAACGTCACGGTTTGTTGGTGTGCTTGCGCGAGGATAAGACCTTACTAGAAGTTTTCAAGTTGGTGGAAACGAGAGACATGAGTTTACGAAACTGCGCTCTGAACTGTCTCGCGTCTGCGTATAAAGTGGCTGGCGAAAGCGTCTGGAAACGCATCGGAAGGGTATCGAATGAACAAGTGAAAGACGTCGTGAGCGATAAATTCATTCGAGTCACCAGAGAGATGAGCATGAATAGCGAAGGCACTCCGGGAGACTGGCTCAAGTTTGAGCCGATTCCCATCGCGAGCTCGTTGGACGGCTCATCCGTCAGTAAGAGCATCGATGTTTCGACGCTCGCGGCATCAAAGATAGAGAACATGATGGCCAACGCGACGATCGACGAGGATCCGTCATCGATCCGGTCGAAGAGTTTGGTGTCGCAGTCGATGTCCGCGTTACCCGCCCGTACGGCGTTTGCGCAGCGTCCCGTCGATGCAGTCGACGTCGAGATGACCGAGGCATCTTCACCTCCGCAGAAAGATGTGCAAGACGATGTTCTCATCGGTGCGAAGACTCCGGGATTGATTTCAGAGCGCGATGGATTCCGCACGGAATCCAACGATGCTAAGCCGGCGTGCTCCATCGCGTGGACAAAGGCTATGACGAATGTGAACGACTTTGACGAACTCATCGCTGTGGAAGCGATGAAGACTGTTTGTCACGAAATCGTCGGTGCGAAAAACGACGTCGCCGCTCACGGTGCGATGGTCGGAGACATCGAGCCCTTGGTGTCATCTCTGGTGAAGCGCATGGAACACGTGTTCATCACGGCCATCGCGATGCCGACAAAGGGTACGCGCGCGTGCAGATACATTCTCAACTCTTTGATGCAGATTCACCAAGACCGCGCGTTCGCGATGGCGATCACCGAGCCGACGCAGCGCAATTTCATCAAGCGTTTGGCTTTGATTCTTCTCGACGAGCGCGTCTTGAGACTGCAAGATGGGGACTCTTTGATCAAAGCGGCGAACATGTTGATGGTGGCGATGATGGACAATTGTACTCGATCGTACTCGTTTGTCGCGTTCCTGGCTTTGCTGCACGATCGACCGGCGGACGTGCCGCATCACTTTGACGAGTTGTTGGTGAAATGCTTGAACAAACTCACGAGGTCTCTGCAACTTTCGGTGGACAACGTGCACCTTCCGACGGTGCTCGGGGCGATTCACGAATACCTCGAGGCGCTCGGCATGAATGAGATAAACGCGCGAATGCAGACAGAAGATCAAGGTTTGCGCGCCGTGAAGACTTTGCTCTATGAGATCACGAGAGTAGCCGGGGAAGACATCGGGAAGTATTGTACGAGCATTCCTTCGCGTTCGTCAACGCCGAAACCGATCATATATTCTCTCATCGACGTCAACTTATTGGCGCCCAAGTCGAACGCATCTCCTTCGACCCAAGCGTCCACCAAGATTGAGTCGCGAACGAGCCCTGGAACGAATACGAAGAGTCAATTAGTGGCCATCTTCAAGAAAATTGGTGAGAAAGGGACCACCAGTCAAGGTTTGGAGGAGCTCTATTCTTTCACGCAAGAACATCCCGAGGAGGATCTGACGCCACAACTCGAGCGCACGAGCGAAGCTTTTCGGATGTACATCAAGCGTGGGCTACAAAAAGTGGAAGCTGCGCGCTTGCGAAGGAGTCCTTCATCACATGTGTCCGCTCCTGCGGCTCAAGTTCCATCACCGGTCGCCGAGGCGAAATCCAGCGCGGCATCTTTCCGAGAGCGCTTGGCACAAATTCAGGATAACGTTGACGTCGATGCGTCTTCTTCGCTCAAATCAACGAACGACGAGGACACGATTACTGATTTACAACGACTGCGTCAAAAATTGAATTCAATCAACGAGAGGGCGACAGGAAAATCGGGCGCAATGGGCGAGTAGATGACTATAGATGCGTGGCGAGGGCTGTTCGTTGCTGATGTAGAAATTAAACTTTCTCCAGAAAATATCAACTTTCTCCCGCGTTAGTCGCGTGAGTAATTTTTTCGCGATCATTAAGTGATGCACTCGAGCTCTCGTTCCGTCGTCCCACTCAAGTGCGCTGAATTCTCGCTCGCTGCTGGGTGCTCAAATTTAGTTCTTGCGGTTTTGGATGTAGTCGGCGAGACCGATGAGCGGAGCCACCTTCGTCTCGTCAAAGCCCTCTAATTCAGCCTTAGCCTTGCTAATAAGTTCCGCGGCGATGCGCCTCGACTCGTCCATACCGACGAGGCTCGGGTACGTCGTCTTACCAACGGCTTCATCCTTACCCGCGGTCTTGCCGAGCTCTTCGCTGCTCGCCGTGCAGTCGAGGATATCGTCCACCACTTGGAACGCCAAGCCAATGTTTTGCGCGTAACGCTCGAGCTTGCCGATCTGCTCTTCGCTCGCGCCCCCAAGGATAGCGCCCGCCGTGACGCTCACTTCCAACAAAGCCCCAGTCTTGTGCGCGTGAATGTACTGCAACGTCTCGATGGTCACGTTCTCCGGTCCCGCGCCCTCGGAGAGGATATCCACGACTTGACCTCCAACCAAACCTTCGCTTCCGACGCACTTACCGACGTCAACGATCACACGAAGCACCTTATCGGCGTCCACACCCTTCGTCTCCCGTCCGATGTACTCAAACGCGTGACTCAACAACGCATCACCGGCCAAGATGGCCATCTCTTCCCCGTACACCTTGTGGTTCGTCGGTTTCCCTCGTCGAAAATCGTCGTTATCCATGGACGGCAAATCGTCGTGAATCAACGACATGGTGTGAATCATCTCCAACGCGCACGCCGTCGGCATCGCCGTCTCCATGTCTCCACCCACGAGTTCGCACGCCGCCAAACACAACGCCGGGCGGATTCTTTTCCCTCCAGCCAATAAAGAATATCTCATCGACTCGCTCAGGCGTTCTGGATAATGCATCGGGACGCTCAGATCGAGCGCGTGTTCGATGCGCGCGTTCACGTTCTTAATGTACGCGTTGAATTCCTCCTCACTCGTACCGTTCACGGCCGCGCCCGCCTGCGCCGGACTCGCCTGCGCGCCCGCGCGCGCCCCCGCGCGTCCCGGTCGACCGACGCGGGCGATCCCTTCGCGACGCGTCGCCCCGCGGGTGGCGCCTAATCTCACCGTTCGCGCCGTCGCGCGCGTCTGCGGCGCCGCTCGCATGTCGAGAGATTAGATGCACACAAAAAAATTTGCGGAAGTCTTCGTCCGCTCGCTCGCGCTCCGCTCGCGTCGCGTCGCGCGCTCGTGTGCCGAGACGGTCGACGACGACGCCGTCCACCTCGGACGGGACGCGCATTGTTTTTACCCGAGATGTGTGAGTCAGTGTGTGGATGCGTGGAAGGCGATGTACGTGAAAAAATCGTAAATTTCTGTGATACAGAGATATCTTATGAACGTGTGTATCGATGGTCCGAGAGTGGTGGGAAATGGTAAAAAAGTGAACGCCCTCCCGCGTCGCGCGCGCCTCGCGCGCGCGCGACGGGGACCGCGCGCGAGAGAGCGACGCGCGCGAGAGAGCGACGAAGGTGACGCGAACGATGGCGTCGTGTTCGATGACGAGCGGTGCGCGCGCGGGGTGCGCGCGAGTGGGGGCGATGAGCCGCGCGGGAAATCGCGCGGGACGCTCGCGAGGGGGCGCGCGGGCGACGAGAGCGCTCGCGCGGGGACGCGCGGGGACGCGCGGACGGGCGATCGTCGTCGCGTACGCGTCCAAGGGCGCGGTGGTGCGCGCGAGTGGGGAGAAGACGAACGTGCTCGTCGTGGGCGGGGGCGGTCGCGAGCACGCGTTGTGTTGGAAGTTGGCGTCGAGCGCGTCCACGGGGACGTTGTATTGCGCGCCGGGGAACGCCGGGATCGCCGCGGAGCGAGGCGTGGAGACGGTGAAGCTCGATGAGCGCGATCACGACGCCGTGGTGCGATTTTGTGCGGAAAAGTCGATCGGATTGGTGGTCGTCGGACCGGAGGCGCCGCTCGTCGACGGTTTGGCCGACTCGTTGGTCGCGGCTAAAGTGCCGGTTTTCGGTCCGAGCAAGAGCGCCGCGCGCTTGGAGGGTTCGAAATCTTTCATGAAGGACCTGTGCGCCAAGTACGGGATCCCGACGGCGGAGTACGCCAAGTTTACCGACGCCGCCGCGGCGAAGGAATACATCAAATCCAAGGGCGCACCCATCGTCGTCAAGACGGACGGTTTGGCCGCCGGTAAGGGCGTCATCGTCGCTCTCGAGCTCGACGACGCCTTGAACGCGGTGGATGACATGCTCAGCGGCGCGCTCTTTGGGAGCGCGGGCGAAGAGATTGTCGTGGAAGAGTTTTTAGACGGCGAAGAGGCCTCGTTTTTCGCCGTCGTCGGCGGCGGTAAGGCGGTGCCGCTCGCGAGCGCGCAAGACCACAAGCGCGTGGGAGATGGCGACACCGGCTTGAACACGGGTGGTATGGGCGCGTACTCCCCCGCCCCGGTCGTCACTCCGGAGATCGCGGACAAGGTGATGCGAGACATCATCAAGCCGACGGTGGATGGCATGGCGGCGGAGGGCTGCCCGTTCACGGGTGTCATTTTCGCCGGTTTGATGATCACCAAGGACGGCAACGTCAAACTTTTGGAACACAACATCCGTTTCGGTGATCCCGAGTGCCAAGTGCTCATGGCGCGCTTGACGAGCGATCTCACGGCGTTGCTCCTCGCCGCCGCCAACGGGACGCTCGAAAACGCCGAGGTGACATGGTCCGACGACTCCGCCGTCGTCGTCGTCATGGCCGCCAACGGCTACCCCGGATCGTACGCCAAGGGTGAGGTGATCTCCAAACTCGACGCCGCGGGTGATATCGACGGCGTCAAGGTTTTGCACGCGGGAACCGCCTCGAACGACGCCGGAGACGTCGTCTCCGCCGGCGGTCGCGTCCTCGGCGTCACCGCCTACGGCTCCTCCATCACCGAAGCCGCCGCCCGCTCGTACCAGGCCGTGGACACCATCCAATGGCCCGGCGGTTTCAACCGCAGAGACATCGGCTGGCGCGCCATCGCTCGCGAGAAAGAGGGTCGATGATAATACTCACTAATAAAGCAACCCGTCCCCCACAATGTCCCTCGCGAGACTCGTTCGCGCGCCGACGTTCGCGAGAGACGTGCGCGCGTCCTCCTCCTCGTCTTCCTCGTCCTCACGTCCGCTCGACCGACTCGAGGCGCTCACCTCGCTCCCGAGAAGGACGCTCGAGGACATCACCGCTCGAGAGGATGCGCTCGACGCCAAGCGCCTCGTTCGACGCATGACGCTCCTCCGCGAGCTCGTCGCGCGCGCTAACATCGAGTACATGATCGATATCGAGCCTGGACTCATCTCGGGTGAGATCGAGGACGAGGATCTCGCGGAGAGCGCGCGAGAGGTGATGACGGCGTTGGAGCAAAGCGTGCCGTGGGAAAACGCGCGTCTGTTTTTAATCGAACGCGAACCGAGCCTGTTGCTCGAACGCGGTGGTTCGAGACGAATGGAGGAGATTCGAGCGTTTTTCGTCGAACACGAGGATAACGTGCGCGCGATCGCGGGCGACGGCGCATCGTGGTTGGACGCCGAGGGCCAGCGGTTTCTCGAAAATTGGTTGGTGGATTGGTACTAGTAGCGATTCGATATTCGATTCTGTGTACAATACATAGCGCGTGTGGCTCTCTCCCCCTCTCTCTCTCTCCTCTCTCTTTCTCTCTATCTCCCGTGTGTGTGTGTGTGTGCTAAAATTCATCGAGTCTGCGCACGCCTCGATCGCGCTTAGCGCGCGCCTCGTGTAACTCGGCACGAGCCCGCGAGAGCGCCGAACTGACGCTGCTCAAACCGTTGAGCTGTCGAGCGCCTCGAGGCGAGACGGCGGCAAAGTACGGACTGTTGGGCGCCGTCACGGCGCGGCGACGAACGACGACGAACTCTTCGCCGTCGGATTCGTCGTCGGAAACTTCGCGAACCTCGAGTTTCCTCGCGCTCGTCGTCGTGAACGCGTTTGAGCGCGGCGACCGCGCCGCCGCCTTGGTCGGCGTTCGCGCGACGTGCGCGAGTAAATCCGTCTCAATCTGCACGGTGTGACGCCTCGCATCTTGCTCCAAAAGGGCATTTATTTCACTCGTGAGTTCGTTCGACCGCTTCTCCGTCTCTTGCAATCTCACGCGAGTCTCACGCTCTCTCGCGTACGCGCGCTCCAATTCGCGACGCAACGCGTCCTTCTCCTCCTCGAGCGCCTCGAGTCGAGCGTCGAGGGATTCGATGTACGCCTCAGCCTCGGCCTGTTTCCCTCGCATCTCTTGTAAACTACGCCTGTGCGCCTCAGACGCGCTCGCCATCGCATTGCTGACGTGCATGGACGCCTGCGCGGACGCCGCGTCCATGGCGTCAATCTCTTGAAGCAGTCCCTCGATGCGCGCCTCGCTCCCCGCCAATCGCTCCTCGAGCTTATCCTTGGCTTGACGCACTTTACCGAGCGACTCGGCGAGCGATTTTCGTTCATTGGTGAGATCTTCGATCTCGCGCCTAAACTTTTCCGCGCGCTCCTTCAATTCGCCAATCTCCGCGTCCTTGGTTCGCGACGAGAGACTGCATCGACGCCGTTCCTGCTCGACGTCTTCGCGCGCGCGTCGAACGGCGTCCGCGGTTTCCTCACCCGCGACGCGTTGTGCCTCCTCCAGACGCTTGAGCTCGACCTCGAGCTCGTTCACGACCAAATTGCGCTCTCGCAACACACGCTCGAGCTCGTCGCGCGTCTCCGACGATTCCTTCTTCGACGTTTCGAGTTGGTCTCGAAGCTCCGTCTCGATGGCGCCGCTCTTCTCTTCGAGTCGACGCATCTGCGTCTGTACCTCGGCGAGCGTCTCCTGTAACTCCCTGCGATCGGCCTCTATCTCGCGCGGCGACGCATTCACGCCTCTATTCGCCGACGTCGTCGCCTTGGGCGTTCGAACGAGTCTCTTCCCGCCTCGACTCGGCGTCGTCGTCGCCGCGTCGCCGTTGAGCATCTCCAACTCTAAATGTCCCAAAAATCTCTCCACCTCGGCGCGCATCTGTCGCTCGTACTCCTCCACATCCTCACTCGACGGCGGTTGCGCCTTGGCGTACGCCAATTTCGTCTCATACTCGGCGCACGTCGACGCGTGCGCGTCCAACACGGCGGCTAACAAATCGCCCACGCGTTCCCTCTTCGCCCCGTCCGGTTCGATCCAAATCTTCGGGTTCGCCTCCACCGTCGCCGCCACGTCCCTCGCCACCAAACCATACCCCGCACACTCCGTCGTAAACGTCGTCACCGTTCGACACACGTCCTCCAACACGCGCTCCAGGGATTCCGCCCGCGCCCGTCCCTCGGCGCGCGCCTCGGCGCACCGCGCGCTCAGTTCCTCATTCTCCGCGCGCGACCGTTCATTCTCAATTCTCGATCGCACCAACGCCTCCTCGACCGCGGACAACTCACTCCGCATCGTCTCTCGCTCGTGATCCCTCGCGCGACGCTCGCGCGCGAGTTCGCGTTCGAGTTCCCGCGCGTCCCGCGCCGGCGAACCGTCTCGTCGCCGCGCGCCGCGCGCGTTCGCGTTCGCGCGTTCGTCGCGCGATGCGTCCTCGACGCGTCGCGTCGTCGTCGTCGCGGTCTCAACGCGCGCGACGCGATCATCGACGCGCGTCGTCTCCGCGCCTCGTGCACCCTCGCGCGCGTCGTCGTCGTCGTCGGTCGACGCTCGATTTTTCGCATCTTCATCATCATCCTCATCTTTCCCTCGCGCCGCGGTCGCGCCTCCGTCCGAAATCGTCGTCGTCGTCGTCGTCTTGCGTCGACGAATGGACGATCGCCACCCCATCGCGCGAACGATGGCGCGCGCGCGTGCGACGACGTCTGCCGTCGACGAACGACCGAACGAACGAGACGAACGAACGAAAAATCATCAAAAAAATCCATGCATATAGACTAAAAATACTCACAGTATGACTCAATATACACTATACAAAGATCTCAAACACCTACAAGTGTACAATCAGGCAAGGGGAAGGATTCGAATCGCAACGGATGGATGCGAACGGGCGTCGCGCGCCG
>MDTE01098896.1_pt1 | contig 17923 bp, 8 predicted proteins | sample 811231 | NCBI WGS metagenome assembly MDTE01 (sample SAMN05326651, study PRJNA326480) | marine metagenome | isolation source: seawater | place: Indian Ocean: Red Sea | collected 2010 | reverse complement strand
TCTCGAGTGTACGCGTCCGTCATCATAGCGATGGCGCCGGCGCCGCCCGCGATGTTTTCGACGGCAGTTCTTCGTTCATCGGCGTCGACCGCCACCAAATCCCACAGTTCCTCCACGCGCGCGCGATACTCGACGACGAGTTCGTCGTTCGAACCCAGAAGAGGTTCGTACTCGTTCAACGCCGACTCGAGCAAGGCGACCGAGGCGACGTCGTCGCCCTGCGCGGCGACGTCGTCGACGGCGACGCGAACGCATCGTAATACGTCCCGTCGTACGCTCACCAAGTCATCTCCCCACTCCGATCGCGATTCGAGCACGTGGACGAGAGCGATGAGTTCCGGAAGCGTCTCCGCCGTTTTCTCCGGGTCTTTATTGTTCTTTGCGACGTCTTTTTTCCGCAACTCCACCGCCTCCTCGAGCATCAGTCTCGCCTGGTCCTTGGATCCGGATTGCGCCATCTGCAGCGCGGCGTTGCGCATCGCGAATAACCGTTCGGTGATGGGTTGATTCTCTCGCATTTCCTTTAAGCGCTTCTTGCGAATTTCATCCGCGTCCGGCCATTCCTCTTCGTACGCGCTCTCCTCGCCGGCGAGTCGTCGGCGCTGCTCCTCCACCGCGCCGTTCAAAAACATTCGAATAGCGTCCGTGTCCTCGAGCACGGTGTCCGCCATCGCCGCCGCCGCGGTCAGCGCGTCGCCGGTGAATCCATCCAGGTACATCGCTCGCCACGATCCTTGCTTGGCGGCGGTTCGCCCGACGAGCGTCGCCGCGAGTTGTCTGGCGCGTTCGCCGACGCGCGAGTCGTCCTCGTATGCGCGCTCCGCGCGTTTGATAAAGTGCGACAGCGTGAGCATGGACGCCATGAGATCTCCCGATAAGCCAGTCTTCGGGTGTTCCGCCGGGTACACGACGGACGGGTGTAACCCGTGCAATTGACCGAGCTCGTAAAATTCCACGTCGGCGAGAATCTCGGCGGCGGCGTCGCATCCGCCGCTCGGCGCGTCCACGTCGTCGATGATTTCGCTCGCCACGCAATCCGCCGCCCGCTCCATTCGTCGCAGGATATTCTCGTCGTCCTCGAGAGGTAAACATCGACGCTGAAACCGAATCGTCCCTTTGCTCGTTTCCGAACCTCCTCGTTTGCTCTCGCGAAGTTTCACCTCGAGCGCCGCGCCGCATCGAATAATCGCCGTGCGTAATTCACCATCCATGCGCGCTTGCATCACGCGCGTCCAGTGTTCAAACTCTAAATCATCGATTCCTGGAAGCTTACTGAGCGGCCCGTTGCCGACCATGTCCGCCAATCGGGCGTCCGAGCCGTACGCGGTGACGGCGCGCCGAGCGACGGCGGAGCACATGGGCAGCGCGGCGACGCGCGCCTCGTCCGCGTCTCGAAACGTCGCCGTCTCCGTCGCGCCCTCACTGATGCTCACACGCGCGGCAACCGTTACCTCCACGGGCGCCGACTCGTGATCGCGTTTCATCTCGACGGAGGTGTCCGCGCTCACCGTCATTTGCGTCTCGCCTCGCGCGTCGCACTCGACTTGGCGTCTCGCCTCCTCCTCCGCCTCCTTCTTCTCCCTCTCCAATCGTTCGCGTTCGCGCTCCGCGCGCTCCGCCTCCAGTTTCGCCGCTTTCTCTTCCGCCTCTCGCTTCAACCGCGCCTCCAATCGCGCTTTTTCCTCGGCGTTTCGTCGTCTCAATTCCGCGCGCATCTCCTCTCGCCGCTTCTCCTCCTCCTCCGCCGCGCGCGCGTCCGCCTCGGCTTGCAACCGCGCGCGCTCTTCCTCTCTCGCGCGTTCCGCCGCCTCTTCCTCATCCCGTCGTTTCCTTCGCTCGCGCTCCGCGTCCTCCTCCCGACGACGACGCTCCTCTCGAAATTCCGCCTCTCTCGCGCGTTCCTCCTCGGACATTTCCCTCGTCGCCCGCGCGCTCGTCGTCGTCGCGCCTCGCTTCTCCAACTCCATTCGTATCGCCCTCGCGCTCCACAGCGACCCGAGGGCGAGAACCACGCCCACTATCGAGTGCGCGTCCAACGCACCGCTCGCCGCGGCCGACGTTCTCGACGCGTTGACGCTCAAAAACTCCACCCGCCGCGACTCGGTCGCCGCGGCGACCTCGCGCGCGCACGCGTCCCAGGTAAAATCCGGACGCAACCGCGCCAACGCCGTCCTCGCGTCCGCGACGTAATCGTGCAATTCGTAATCAACCTCCTCCTCGTACTCTTCGTACACGATCTCGTGGTGTTCATCCCCGTCGTCGACGTCTTCTCGCGAGACGTCGTCGTCGTCGTCTTCGCGTCCCGACGCGTCGAGTCGACGACGAAGATGCCCTCCTTCGTCACCCCTCGTTCCCGTCGTCCCTGTCGTCTCCGCGTCGTCCACCGTCACGACACCCGATTCGCGCGCGCGGTCTCCCTCATCGCGCGCGGCGACGGACACCGCGCGCGCGGCGTCGTCCCCACCGCCGACGGTCACTTTTCCCTCGTCATCCTTCCCACCGTCCCCGTCTTCGCGCGTCGCGCGCGCGCGTCCCGGACGTCGAACGCGCGTTCGAGCGCGAGAGACATCACCGCGTCGTCGTTCGCGCGCGCCGATCCGTCGAGCCGCGCGAGCCGTCGACGTCGACGTCCCCGTCCCCGTCGTCATCGGCGGCATCGTCGTCGCGCACTGACGCCACACGCGCGCGCGCGGCGTGGGCGTCACGCGCGCGCCGGCGTCTCCGAAACGCGCGAATCGACCTCGTCTCGCGTTCGCGTCGATGAGGACGCTCGCGCGGCGCTCGACGACGACGAGGAGGCCGACGACGGGAGGCTCGAGGGGTGGGCGCGCTTTATCCACCGCTCGCGCGCGAATGCGCGCTCTCTCGCGCGCGACGTCGCGCTCGACGGCGTTCGAGGCGTCGAACGCGTCGCGCGTCGGTGTTTCCGTCGCGCGAGCGCGCGGGGCGACGGCGCGCGTCGCGTCGGCGTCGGCGGGGAGCGGTGGCGCGCGTCTCGGCGCGGCGGCGGCGACGGCTGGGGAAAAGCGCGCGCTCGAGAGATTGTTTCCCGACGTTCCCGAACCCATCGTCGACGGTGCGGCGGATGCGGTCAAGGTTGTGAAAAAGACGCTCGGTCCGGCGTACGGGGAGTACGTGCCGGTGGAGGTGAGAAGGACGATCGAGGCGCAGGCGAGGGCGGAGCGGGCGAGCGGGTACGCGCTGTACGCGGGACCGGAGGGGGGCGCGGAGGTTGAATTGGGAATATACGTCGCGTTGGCGTTTTATTTGATCGCCAGACCCGGGGTCGTGCCGTGGGTGTTCGATCAGACGGTGTCGCGAGCGATCGGGGCGATCGCGGAGACGTCGTTTGACGCGCGCGCGATTCGACGGGGGCGTCGATTGGGGTCGGGGAGTTTCGGCACGGTGTATCGATGCGAGGACGAGCGCACGGGACGTGAACTCGTGGTCAAGGTTCCGAACGCGGTGGAGGGTGCGAGTCAGTTGCAAAACGCCGAGGCGTACCTCAATCGACGCGTCGCGCGCGCGCCGTGGGTGGCGAGCGGGTGCGCGAGGTTTTTGGGGACGTATTACGAAGTCGAGGGCGCGCGTTCGCCGTGTTTGGTGTGGGCGTACGAGGAGGGTGAGGCGACGTTGGAGGACTTTTTAGAGGATCGCAGATTTCCAGAGTCGTTAGAGGACGCCCTGCGCGTGCGCGCGAGGGCGAACGAGAGCGAGGCGAAACGAGTGAATCGAGTCGCCAAGCGCGTCGTCAAAGATTTAGCGCGCACCGTCGTCGGTTTACACGACATCGGCATCGTGCACAGAGATTTAAAACCGGCCAATCTCGTGCTCATGGGAAAGAGATTCAAGCTCGTGGATTTCGGCGCGGCGTGCGATCTGCGAAGCGGGGAAAACTTTGATCCCGAACAGGCGCTCTTGGATCCAAAGTATTCGCCCCCCGAGCAATACATCATGTCTCAAAAGACGCCGCCGCCGCCTCCGGTGATCAGCGGCGTCCTCGCCCCGCTCCTCTGGACCGTGGCGCAGCCACAACTATTCGATTCTTACTCCATCGGTCTCATCCTCCTCCAAATCTGCGTCCCACAGCTCCGCGGGAAGAACGTCATGCAACCGAACGGGGCGTTTCAGCTGCGACTCCGGGACGCCGGGTACGATTTACGCGCGTGGCGCGCAGACGTCGAGGACGCCCTCGCGTGGGACTTTTCCGCGTTAGACGTCAACGGCGGCATCGCCTGGGACCTCGCGTGTCGTTTAGTCACCGAGCGCAACCTCATTCTTCGCGGTAGATTGGACGTCGGCGCCGCGCTCGCGCACCCGTTTCTCATTTAACCACCATCGTGATTCATTCATTCATCTTCCCTTCTCGCGCGACACACCTCGCCGACGCGAGCGACGACTCGACCATCGACCGCATGCGACGCTGAACCATGTCACCCGCGATCGTCGTCGTCGCCAAGGACGTCCGAGGCGTCGAAAAACGCGTCGTTATCGATGATTCCGGGACATCCATCGATGACGTTCGACGCACCGTCGCGCGCGCGTACGGCGTCGAGAACCACCGCGCGCGGTGTTATCTCGTCGACGGCGACGACCGCGAACTTCGAGGTCGCTCTTCGTGGCTCGAACGGTGCGGGAAGACGTCGAGGGTGTGCGTGGTCGGGTTCGCGCGCGCGGCGTCCCGACGGCGCGCGGCGACGGCGACGGCGACGGCGACGGCGACGCCGCGGAGGCGCGAGGACGACGTTTTATTGAAGCGAGTGCGCGAGGACGTCGCGAGGACGACGACGGGCGCGCGCGCGAGTTCATCGTTCGTCGGTGTGGACGCGCTCGATCGTCTGCGCGATGTCTCGGCGGCGAAAAAGACGAGGACGAGGAGAGGCGCGGCGCCGGCGCCGGCGCCGGCGACGACGCGCCGTTCGAGCGACGAATCGATGAACGTGGATGAATTCGTCGAGCACTTGCGAGAGACGACGCGCGGTGAAATCGTGCACGTCGAGCGTTTCGCCGCGAAACCGGCGTCTCGCGCGCCGCTTCCGTCTCGCGTCGTCGTGAGCGACGCCGCGCGCGCGGCGTTCGCGAGCGTCGGCGTCGACCTTCGCGAGCGGTTGTTCAGTCACCAAGCGCGCGCGTTGGAGGTCATGCTCGATGAAAACTCGGTGGAGAGACACGTCGTCGTCTCCACGGGGACGGCTTCGGGAAAATCGTTGTGTTACAACGCGCCGGTGATTGAAACGTTACTCGCGGATCCCGCCGCCACGGCGCTCTACGTCTTTCCGACCAAGGCGCTCGCGCGGGATCAAGTGCGCGCGTTGCGTCAGATACTCGCCGGCGTGCCGAAAAGCGAAGAGACGGTGTTCGACGTGGGTGTCTACGACGGCGACTGTTCGGAAGACGCGCGCGCGACGACGCGCGACGAATGTCGAGTCGTCGTCACCAATCCCGACACGGTGCACGTCGGCGTGTTGCCCAATCACGCGCGGTGGGATCGATTCTTGCGCGGATTGCGGTACGTGGTCGTGGACGAGGCGCACGCGTATTCGGGCGTGTTCGGTTCGCACGTGGCGTTGATTTTGAGACGATTGCGTCGGTGTTGCTCGGAGACGTACGGGTCGTCGCCGAGATTCATAATCAGTTCCGCCACGGCGGCCAATCCGCTGGAACACGCGAGAGATTTGATCGGATATCACGGACACGACGCCCCGGAACGCGATCAAATCGCGGTGGTCACGAACGACGGGGCGCCGAGAGGGGAAAAGACGTTCGTGTTGTGGAATCCTCTGTTGAAATCGCGGACGAAGACGACGAAGACGACGAATCGAAAGCGTCGACGCTCCGCCGTCGTCGAGCGCGGGAAGGCGGCGACGGCGAAACGGTTGCGAGACGAAAAGGGAGACGCGGACGAGGAAGGGGCGCGCGAGGAGGATGAGAAGGACGGCGCGAGGGCGAGTCCAGTGGTGGACGTGGCCCGACTTCTCGCCGAGTGCGTTCGACGCAATCTTCGATGTTTGGCGTTTTGTAAGACGCGCAAACTGTGCGAATTGGTCTTGATGTACGCGAGAGAGATGTTACGCGACGCGGCGCCGGGCTTGGCGGAGAAGGTGGCGTCGTATCGAGGTGGGTACGAGGCATCAGAGCGACGCGTCATCGAAAAAGAATTGTTTTCGGGTGCATTGCTCGGAGTCGCGGCGACGAACGCGCTCGAGCTCGGCATCGACGTCGGATCGCTCGACGCGACGATACATTTAGGCTTTCCGGGTTCCGTCGCCTCGCTCTGGCAGCAAGCCGGTCGAGCCGGTCGGCGCGAGGGACGCGCGCTCTCGGTGTACGTCGCCTTCGACGGACCTCTCGACCAACACTTTATGCGACGACCTCGCGCGTTGTTCGACGCGCCGTTGGAGACGTCGCGCGTGTGGACCAAGAATCCGACGATTTTAGCGCGACATTTGACGTGCGCGGCGTACGAGCGCGCGTTATTCGGGAATCCAGGCGCGGATGAGACGTACTTTGGCGATTCGGCGCTCGACGTCGCCGGTACATTACTAGCGTCGGGCGAACTCTGTCGAGACGCGCGCTCGACGACGCCGTGGGACCCGAACGCGCGCGTCGTTCAACCGCTTCTCGCGCCGCGCGCCCGCGCGCCCGCGCTCGACGTGAGCGTGCGAACAATCGAGGAGGAACGATTCGAGGTGGTGGACGTCGGCGGCGCTCGCGAGAAAGTCATCGCCAACATCGAGGCGTCCAAGGCGTTCTTTGAAGTCTACGAGGGCGCGGTGTACGCGCACCGAGGCCGAACGATGGTGTGCTCAAAGCTCGATCTCGAGCGCAAGCGCGCGTTCGTTCGCGCCGCCGACGTGAAATATTTCACGCGAGTGAAACACGAGACGACGTGCGTCGTCCGCGGCGGCGTGCGCGCGTACACCGACGCCGATACCCAAGTTCGATGCGACGACGTCACCGTGCGCACCGTTTTCACCGGTTTCAGTCGCGTCTCGCGCGGGTCGTTGGCCGCGTTCGATCACGAATCCTTCCCGAATCCGCGGGAGACGACGTTTCCCACCCTCGCCGCGTGGTTTCGCGTCCCCGACGCCGTCGTCGCCGAGGCGGAGCACGCCGGCGTCGACCTCTTCGCCGGCGTACACGCCGCCTCTCACGCCATCCTCAACGCCCTCCCACTGCGCGTTCCGTGCGGCGACGACGACGTCGGGTGCGAATGTTTCGTCCCGGATCTCCGCCGCGAGCGCCGTCGACGCTACGCGCCGGTTCGTATCCTTCTCTACGACCGTCACCTCGGCGGCGTCGGCATCGCCTCGCGCGCCGCCAAAATCTTACCCGAGCTCGTGCGCGACGCCATCGACATCGTGTCGTCGTGCGAATGCGAACGAACCGACGGGTGTCCGAGATGCGTGCAGAGAAAATCGTGCGCCGCGTACAACGCGCGCGTGCGTCGCGACGCCGCGCGCTTCGTGCTCGAGCGCGCGCGTGACGCGTTGACCCCGGAAACGTCGCGAGAGTAGAGCCCACGACGACGACGACGCGAGAGATCCGACGGACGACCGACGCGGCGCCGATCGCGCGCGTTTTGTAGTTTTGACCGCCGCCGCGCGGCGCGCGCGCGCGCGAAACGCTTCGCGACGGGCGCCCATCGATCGTCACTCCGAGTCGCGCGCGTCATGTCCGCGTCGACGACGCCCGACCGAGCGATGTCACCCTCGCGCGCGCGCGCGCCCGAGGCGGAGATGGACGCCCTTCGTCGCAAGCTCGCCGAGCAAAAGGCGCTCAACGAGGCGGCGGCGAGAGATTTCAGCGAAACGAAAGAGCATCAAGTGCGCGCGTCTCGCGCGTCGCGCGCGCGCGCGACGCTCGCATCGCGATGCGCGATCGGTTTATTGGTCGTCGTGACGCTCGTGTGCGCGTCGAGAGGGCGATCGATCGAGCGGTGGCGCGGGAAACACGCGAGGGCGACGGCGGCGTTGGAGACGTGTCGAGGCGACGTCGCGGCGTTGACGCGAGGGGGCGCGCGCGTCGTCGGTTCGGACGCGATGGCGTCGGTGGAAGACGCGCCGGAGACGTTGGATGCGTGTGGGGCGGCGTTGACGCGCGAACGCGCGGCGAGGCGAACGAACGAGGCGCGGGCCGAGGCGCTCTCGCGCGCGCTGGCGGCGTTTAGAACGGAGGATAGGGAATACTTTGACGACGCCGACGCGCTTCGAAGCACGCTGGACACCGTCAAGACGGTCCTCGAGGCGAAAGAGCGGGCGGTGAAGGAGGTGACGCGTCGATTGAGGGTGTTGCAGATGGTGGCGACGTTGGTGGTGGCGGCGTGCGGCGCGTTGGCGTCGCAACCGGCGGTGCGAGAGAGCGTGAGAAATCTCATCGACAGCGCCGATCGACGACAGATCGAGGCCAACGCGCGCGCGGACGTCGCCGCGAGATCGTCGTCTCCGGTTCCGGTCAAGGGGGCTGGTGAAGAAGGGGGTGGTGAAAAACCACCGAGAATCGTCGTCGCCGGGGCGCCGGCGTCCGCGGAGCTCGAAGGTCTTCGCTCGCCCACGAAACTCAGTCGAACGACGAGTAAAACGCGCATCGGTTAGATGGAATATTCGCACAGACGCGCAGACACACGTGTAACCCACACGCGCGCGATCGCCTCGAGCACTCATCCCGTCCCGGTCTCCGTCGGTTTCGATTCGGAGACGGTTGGGCGTCCCCAGACATCGGCTCGACTCGCGAATGTCTCCGCCGGCGCGCGATCGAAAACCGCGCGCGCACGGTGTGCACCTGTTCACGCGCCCGTTCCTCCTCCTCGTCGCGTTCAGGCTTTGCAACGCGCGCGTCGTGCGCACGTTTTTCAACGCGGATGAGTTTTGGCAAGGGCCCGAAATCGCGCACAAAATCGTCTACGGCTACGGCCACGCGACGTGGGAGTGGTCGGCGCGGCTTCGAGGGTACGCGCATCCTCTGTTATACGCCGCCGTGTACGCCGCGGGCGACGCGGTGGGCCTGCGAAGCGCGTGGTTCACGACGAATGCGCCCAGGTGGATGCACGCATTCGTCGCGGCGGCGCACGACGCGGCGTGTTTTCGATTAGCGAAACGGTTTCACGGCGACGCGTGCGCGAGATGGGCGGTGTTTCTGAGACTGGTGAATTGGTTCGTCTTCTTTTGCGAGACGAGGAGTTTTTCAAACTGCGTCGAGGCGTGTCTGACGACGTGGGCGTTGGTGTATTGGCCGCTCGAGGCGCTCGGTACGGGCGTCGGCGGGGCGAGGCGAAGACGACGCGCGGTGGCGCTCGCGGCCTTGTCGTGCGTGATTCGACCGACGAGTGGGGTGTTGTGGGTGGCGTTGGGCGCGAGAACGCTCTTGACGACGCGAGACGCGACGTGGAGGGAGAAGGCGCGGTTCGCGGCGGCGGACGTCGCGCCGACGGTGAGTCTCGTCTTTTTCGCGTCGGCGTGCGTGGACAGACTGTTTTACGGCGAGTGGACGTGCGTCCCGTGTAACTTCGTGCGATTTAACGTGTTCGGCGGTGGAAGCGCGATATACGGCGCGCATCCGTGGCACTGGTACCTCACGCAGGGGTATCCCGCCGTCATGGGCACGATGACGCCGGCGGCGCTCTCGGGATTTTTGAGAAACCGGCGCGCCGCCCCGCACGCGTTCGTCGTGACGTTTTGGACGATTTTCGGGTATTCACTCGCCGCGCACAAAGAGTTTCGATTCTTACTCCCGTGCGTGAGCGCGTCCATCGTCAGCGCGGCGTCGACGATGTCCGCGTCGACGCCGTCGAGACGTCGCCGCGTCGCCGTCGCCTTCGTCGTCGTCACCAACGTCGTCGCCGGCGCGTACACCTCGGTGTGGCACCAAGCCGGCACGATCGCCGTCATGCCGTACATCGCGCGATTAGCGCGCACCGCGGACCTCACGCGGAACGGAGGCGTGTTATTCGCCACGCCCTGCCACCAGACGCCGTTTTACTCGCACGTCCACGCCGACGTCGCCATGTCCTTCCTCGATTGTTCCCCAGACGTCCCTCCGGGCGAAGACGCCTCCGCGCGGTTCACCGCGGATCCGGCGCTGTATTTATCCACCGCCTACGACGCCGCCGAAGACGCGGCGCGCCCGTCTCTTCCTCGCGTCGTCGTCATCTTCGACGCCGACGCGCGCCGCGCCGCCGACTGGCTCACCGCTCGCGACTACCGACTCACAGAATCTTTCCACCACGCCCACTTCGAGGTCGACCGCGAGCTCCAGCGTCGAGTGCTCGTCTACGAGCGCGCGGCGTCGTGACGTCTTCGTCTCCATGTCTCCATTTCTCACTGTTTGCCCATACACATATCCAGACACCCCCGACCCGCCACCCAACCGTCCCGCACTCGTCCCCGCGCGTCCGTCGTCGTCGACGCGCGTCGCCATGCGCGACGCGCGCCGACGCGAGTCGCGACCGTCGGACGAGCGGTACGCCCGCGCGCTTCGCAAGAAACTGCGCGAGGCGACGGCGAAGACGATCGAACTCGCCGCCGCCGGGACGATGGTAAAAAGCGACGCCGCGCGCGACGACGACGACGTCGAGCGACGGCTCGCGCGATGGAGACGCACGGTGGAAGACACCTTGGTCAAACTTCGCGACGCCGGGTTCTCGAACGTCGACGACGAGCGAAGACGCGGGGAAGAGGACGCGAAGGAGGTGATTCGGCAACGCGTCGAGCGACGGCGCGCGGGCGCGAGACGACGCGAAGAGGACGAACGACGGTCGATCGAGGCGAAGAGACGACGGGTGAAGGAGACGACGGTGAAGAGCGATGCGTTGTGGTGGATGCATTCGATGGCAAAGCGCGAGGGTGAGGAGATGGATGTGGAGAAAATGATTGAACGCGCGACGACGTGCGCGAGAGACGCGCCGCGCGCCGACGCGAAATCGACGAGCGCGGGGACGTGGGCGACGGCGAAATTGGTGAGTCGATTAGAGAAGACGTCGTCGTGGTGTGAGAGGAGTGAGAGAGCGCTCGGGGAGTGCGTGACGGCGCTGTGTCGACGAACGGTGGATATCGGTGCGGACGGCGCGGACGCGAGAGCGGCGAGCACGACGGTGTGGGCGGCGGCGACGGTTTCGAAGACGAGGTGCGGACCGTTCGTGGACGATGCGTGGGCGCGACGGGCGGTGAACGGTGCGGTGGATGTTTTAAAGGCGCGCGCCGAGGATGCGAACGCGCAGGACGCGGCGAACGCGATGTGGGGGGCGGCGAAATTGAGAAGGAAATTAGACGACGCGTGCGTTCGCGCCTTGGTGCGGAGGCTCGCGGATTCCTCGGAGACGCGCGCGGAGGAGATGAGCATCGCGCTCTGGGCGCTCGCGACGTACGTGGGGGATGGATGGAAAGACGCCGCGACGCACGCCGAGCCGCTGATCGCGCGCGCAAAGGAGATGGCGAAGAAACAGCCGAAACAGTGGAGCGCGCAAGCCGTCGCCAACGCCGCGTGGGCGGCGGGAAAAGTCGCGACGACGGGGACGAGCGACGTGCGCGACGCCAAACAACTCGTCACGCACCTGTTCGCCATCGCGAAAACGTTGAAGTTTACATCGCAAGGGTTCGCTAACGTCGTGTACGCCGCGGGGGCGGTGCGCGTGGACGCGAGACTTTTGCCGGATGTGGCGAAATTCGCGGCGACGGGATTGAAAACGCGCGCGTCGACGCTCTCGGGTGCCGATCTCGCCGCTGTCGTCGAGACGACGCAGGCGTTGAGGCTCCACACCAGTCTCTCCGACGGCGACAGACTCAAGAGAGAAATCATCGACGCCGTACACCGCCATTCGAACGCGTTCGATTGGCAGACGGTGGGTCGACTCGACGTCGTCTTCGAAGACGTCTTCGAAGACGACGCCGACGCTCTGTCGACGATTCGTGACATGCTTCGTGCGCGCGGAGCGGAAACGTGCGCCGAGATTGACGCGTGTAGGGACCATTTCGAACGGGGAAGCGCCGAAGCGATGCTCGCGCGCGCGCCGAACGCCCCGTTGGCCGCCGCCGACGCGCGCGCCTTCGTCGTCGACGATTCGACGGGGTCGGTGAAGAAAAAGTTACGACGCGTGGGATGGAGCGTCGTCTCTTGGCACAGGTTCAGTCGCGGTGACGTCATCAAAGGAACGCCTTGGCCGGAGAGCGCATCGGAAGGCGATGGGTTTTTCGGCGCCGCCGTCGTGCGATTACCGCCGACCAAGGCGTCGTTCGCGATGATCGCCTCCGTCGTCGCGGCGCGAGTCGCCTTCGGCGGTGACGTGTGGATTTACGGCGCCGTCACGGAAGGGTTACGCTCGGTAGCGTCTGATTTACCAAAGGTGCGTCGCGCGCGCGCGCGCGAAATCTGCGAGACGTGGTCGTATTCTTTTTCTCTCTCTTCGTAAAAGCGCCGGCATACCTCGGCGCGCGGACGAATCGCCGCGCGTCGAGGCCCGTTTGGACGGCGCGACAGGAACGACGACTCGCGACCTCCGCCGCTCTCACAGGGACCATCCAATCCCGAGCGCGAGTCGCGTCGTCGGGCGAATAAAAATGAGCCTCGATCGATCGTCACCGAGCGACCTTCGAGTTCGTAACGTTCGCTACACGTTCGCGCGCGTTCGTCGCGTCGACGGCGGACTGACGACGAATCTTGTTTTTTTGTGTCGCCATCTTTACGCAGGAATTATTCGAACGCGCTACATTGACGATGCACGACGACGAACACGGCGTCGTGCACTGCGTGCGAACGACGGCGCAACCGGATAAAAAAGGCAAGGAGCTGAAAAAGTGGCGGGAGAAGAAACGTCTGGATCTGCGCGAGGCGACGGGCGCCGAGTCGAGCGCCGACGCGTCGTCGAGTTGGATTTCGTATCCAGGATTATTCGCCGGCGGTGGTTTAGACGTCATGACCGCGCTCCTCCTCCGTCGCGTGCTTCCGACGATCGAAAAGAAATCCAAACTCCGAGTCCTCGACTATTGCTCGGGGAACGGCGTCATCGCCGAGGCGGTTCGACGCCGGGCGAAGAAATCCAAACTCCATCTCCTCGACGCCGACGCGTTGGCGCTCGAGGCGGCGAAGAAAAACCTCGACGGCGATAACGTCCAGCGCGTGCTCTCCGACGGATGGACCTCCCTCGACGCCTCAAAACGTTTCGATCTCATTCTGAGCAATCCGCCGGTGCACCTCGGTCTCGCCGCGGACTTCGCGCCGCTTCGAGAGTTTCTTCGAGGATTACCCCTCCGACTCACCGACGACGGCGTCGCGTACTTTGTCGCGCAACGGTACGTTCCCACGCGCTCGCTCACCGCCGACATCGATAGTCTTCGCGTCGAACGCGACCTTCTCGATCCTCGTTTCGTCGTCTGGCGGTGCGCGCGCGCGCCGTGAAAAGTACCACCATCCTGTAACTTCCAGATGCCGCTTCATAGTCTCACGCGCGACGCGCCGCGCCCGCGACGGACGCGCGCGCGTCGACGAGACGTTTGTGTTGGCGCGCGGTGCGTCGAGTCGCGCGTCGGATCGAACGACGCGACGCGTGAGGAGAGATTCGCGCGTCGCGCGCGGAATCAAATGAAGAATGCGCCCGAAGACGATGAGGTGTCGGTGAGCTATAATCAGGACGGCGCGTGCTTTGCCGTGGCGCGAGCGAACGGGCCTGAGCGTGGTTTCGCGGTGTATAATACGTCGCCGTACAGGGAGACGTTCGGGCGGACGTTTCGAGACGGGGGGGTGCGCGCGGTGGAGATGCTGTTTCGGTGTAATATTTTAGCCTTGGTGGGCGGCGGCGAGGAGCCCAAGTTTTCTCCGAACAAGGTGATGATCTGGGACGATCATCAGGGACGGTGCATAGGGGAGCTGGCGTTCAAGGTGCCGGTGCGCGCGGTGCGTCTGCGACGAGATAAGGTGGTGGTGGCGCTGTCGCATAAGATTTTCGTGTACAATTTTTCCGATTTGAAAATGGAGCAACAGGTGGACACGGCCACGAACGACGATGGGTTGTGCGTCATATCGCCCACGACGGAGCGCACGGTGATGGCGTGTCCGGGGTTGAGCAGAGGGCAAGTTCGCGTGGAACTGTTTGATTTAGGGACGACGAAATTTATAGCCGCGCACGAAGCCGCGTTGGCGTGTTTGGGCTTGAGCGCGGACGGGGCGCTGTTGGCGACGGCGTCGGAGAAAGGGACGCTGATTCGTGTCTTCGACACGCACACCGGTTCGCTGTTGCACGAGTTTCGACGCGGATCCGATCGAGCGCGAGTGTACTCGCTCGCGTTTTCGCCGAAGAAGGACTTGCTCGGCGTCACGAGCGACAAGGGCACGGTGCACATCTTCAAGGTTCTGAACACCCCCACCGCGAGCTCAAACTCGGCCTCCGGATCCCCGATGCCGACGCGAGGCGACGGCAGGGCGACGTCGTCCTCCCCGACCGCGGGGTTCGTGAAAAAAGTACTTCCAAAGTACTTTAGCAGCGAGTGGTCGCGCGCGCAGTTCAAACTTCCCTCCACCGCGCGCTCCCTCGTCACCTTCCCCGCCGCCGACCCCGATTCATGCATCGTCATCAGCGCGCGAGGAGAATACTCTCGCCTCATCTTCGACCTCACCGCGGGCGGACGCATGTCCCTCGTCGAGCGTTTCGACTTTTCTCGTCGCGCCGCCGCCGCCGCCGCCGCCTCCGAGTCCGAATAGCGCCCACCCACGAGTCCACCCACGCCTCATCGCTCGCGATAGATTCATCATCATCAATCATCATCATCGTCGTCGTCATCACGAAACCGTCCGACCGAGACCCACCCCGCGTCCCGCGCGTCTTTCGCGTCTTTCGCGTCCCGCGTCCCGCCACGACGAGTCCTACACCGCCACGACGAGTCCTACACCTCCAAACACCCCCCCCCTCTATCCACACGCATCGTGACGTCATGCATGCATCCGCACATCTCGTCGCCGATGCGATCCACGCTCACGTCGCGCGCGCCCGCTCCCCGCGTCCTCTCCCGCGGCAAACCCTCGTCGTCGTCACCCGCGCGTCGTCGTCCGACTACCCCGCGCGCGGGCCCTCTCGAGCTCGTCGGTGACCTCGTGCGCGAGGCGGTGGCCAAGGGTGACGACCAGCGGGCACGAGAGGCTGAACGCGCGCGAGACGCGCCCGCGGGCGTGCCCCCGCCCCCGGTGATCCCGGTGCAACGACCGGCGACGTTCGGGTTCGTCGATAACGCCGAGCGGTGGAACGGTCGAGCGAGCATGGTGGGGTGGTGGTCGCTGTTGGCGGTGGAAGCCGTCGCGGGGAGAGGGTTGCTCGACGTGCTCGGATTCGATACGGGACACGGGATTAACTTTACGTTTTAACGCGACGCGTGTGTGTAATACGACGGAACGGTACTAGTAGATTGGAGACGTGTGCGATGGCGTGGACTCGATTCGTGCGACGAAGCGATTGGATGGGAATGACAACCTAGAAAGAACAGTGGCGAAATCCGTCGTCGCGGCGGCGTCCGGGTGACCACCTCGCGCGACGCGCTGTCGGTTGAAGTGAGGTAAAGAAGGAAATCATCAAGAGATCATGAAAATGGGCTCGTCCTTGATGTTCTTGGTGGTCGGTGACGCGCTGGCGGCGAGATGGGCGAGCTCGGGAAGCATGGCTCCCGAGGACGCGATGAAGCGTTGGACGATGTCTTGCGCCGCGGATACTTGTTCGCTCGATCCGCTAATCTCGAGTAAACGCTCGGTGTCTTGCGTGCGTCGACCTCCCGGTCGATTAGTCGCACCGGGGTAGAGTTTGATGCGTGCGCCGCTCGCCCGACGCGCGATTGAAATGTTGACGCCGCCGCGACCCAACACGCTTCCGATGTGCTGCGACGCGATGGTCATGTGCGCGCTGTTGACGGCGGTGACGCCCGGAACGATCCCCACGGGCGTCGAACGCAGGGCGGACACGGCGCTGGGGAGAGCGGTGGTTTGATCCATGGGCTCGTACTCGGTCTGCGTCATTCCGATGGACATGAGCTCGGCTTGTTGCCACGTCGCGGCGGCGGCGGCGGCGGCGGAGAGGGCGACGCTCGGGGAGGACGTCGGCGCGGCGGGCTTGGCGGCGGACATGCGCTCGGCCGCCTTGTGACGCATGTTGCCGCGCAAACGACCGCTGACGATGCGAATGCCCAGCGCGCACGCGTCGGCCGGCCACTGACCAATCTCTAAGAGCTCGTCGTCCTCGTTGGCGCACGCGGGGAGCGCGCTCGACGGCAAGACGCGCACGGTGGCGCCGGTTTCGCCGCGAATCTGTTTGATGATGCTGCCACCCTTACCGATGAGACACCCGATTTGCGACGTCTGCACGAGAAGTCTGAACGGGAGGGGAATGTCGTTACCACCGCTCTCGACGATGCACCGGTAGATGCGAAACAGGGCGACTTGCGCGGAAATCATCGGCGCCAACCCATCGTCGATGGAACTGACGCAGATGATGCGCTCATCCGCGTCGTTGACTTGTTCGCACACCTTGATCTTGGCGCCGATTTCGCTTCGAATCTGTTGAATCACCTCCCCGTTGCGTCCGATGACGCTTCCAGTCTTCGACACGGGGCAGAGTAAACGAAACGTAATCTCCGTCCCTCCCGGCACGTACACGCCGTTGAGATTCATACGCGTGGACATCTGTCCCGCGACGCCGTCGACGTCCCCAGCCGCGCCGTTCGTCGTCTTCGCCCCGATCATGAACGCCTCGAGCGGCGTACGATTCGATTCGCTCGACGTCGTCATCTTGGTCGGAAACTCGCGCAGGTGTTTCGCCACGGCGCGCAGCGCTCGCCGCACGCGCGCCACGGCGACGTCGGCGTCCTCCGCGCCCTCCGCGTCTCGCGCGGGGGCGGTGATCTGTAACAATTCATCTCCACGATTCGCACACGCGGGTAACATCGTCGCCGGCATGACGCGCACCGTCGCGCCGGAGCTCGCGCGAATCGCGCTGATGACGGCGCCTCCTTTCCCGATGAGGCTTCCCACCTGCGCGCGCGGAATCAACAATCGACAAATCGGCGCCGACGCGTTCGCGCGTCCCCCGCTCGCGCTCAAATCTCGTCCATTCTCACCGCTCTCCGAGGAACTCGCGCCCGAGTGCGTCGTCTCCGTCGTCGTCGTCGTCGTCGCGCCGTCTCCCGAAATCGTATCGAAAATCCTAAACAACGCGCGTTCCGCCGTCGTCGTCGGTTCCCCGTCGGCGTCGCCCTCCGCCTCCTCCTCCTCCCCCCCTCCCGCGAGTTCATCCCCACTCGCGACGAGAATCACGCGTTCATCCACCCCCCGCGTCGCCGCCGCCACTTTCACCCGCGCCCCAGTCTCCGCGCGCGTCGCCTTGATCACCTTCCCCTCCTTTCCGATGACGCGTCCGATGCGCGCCGTCGGGCACAAGAGCCGAAACCGCACGCGCGCGTCTTGAAATTCCCCCCCCTCCCGTCGTCCGACGCGTTCACCCATCGCCGTTCCCGATCGATCCTCCTCCTCCGTCATCGTTCTCGCCTCGCGTCGAGTCGATCGTCCTCGTCCTCGTCCTCGCGCGCCTCGATTTTCTTCTTCGTCGTCGACTTCGCCGTCTTCGGCGTCGTCGTCGCGCCACGCGTCCCCGAGGTCGACATCATCCAACAAAAACGCCGTCGCCCGTCGTTCGATCGCGCGCGATTCCGCCTCCATCGCATCCTCCGCGTCATCCCTCGCGCGTTCGCGCGCGATGCCGTACATGCCGCGCGCGTCGCGGGACCGTACGCGTCGGATTCGGTCGGTCGTCGCGTTGACCTCTGCGCGCGCCGCCGATCCACCCTCGAGCGATGATCTCGGTCGGTGACGCGTCGCGCGACGTCGCGCGCGTTTAGACACGCGCGCGCGCGAACGAGACGGTCTCGGTGCGTCCGAGTCTCGGTGCGTCCGCGACGCG
>MDTE01082628.1_pt1 | contig 17932 bp, 16 predicted proteins | sample 811231 | NCBI WGS metagenome assembly MDTE01 (sample SAMN05326651, study PRJNA326480) | marine metagenome | isolation source: seawater | place: Indian Ocean: Red Sea | collected 2010 | reverse complement strand
TATTATTAAGACCTATCCTTGGCATGTAGATGATACTGCTTTATTAATTGGAGATTCAGCTCACGCTACTGTTCCTTTTTATGGACAAGGTATGAATTCAGGATTTGAAGATTGCCGAATGCTAGATGCTCTTTTAGAAGAAAATCAAGATGATCTGCTAGCGTGTTTTGAGGCTTTTTCTAAAACCAGAAAACCAAACGGAGATGGCTTGCAGGATTTATCGCTTCATAATTTTATTGTCATGAGAGACAAAACAGCTGATCCAAATTTTCTATTACAAAAAAAGATAGAACAAAAGTTTGCTAATCGTTATCCTGAAAAATGGACACCACTTTATTCCATGGTAAGTTTTACAAATATCTCCTATAGTGAGGCTTGGCAAATAGGTATGAAGCAAGAAAAACTCATGAAAACAATCATGAACACTGATGATATTGAAAAAAAGTGGGAAAGTGAAGAAATAATGCAAAAAATGCTACATTTATTGTAGTTTAGGTGCATTTTCATGCATTTTTTTAATATTTAGACGCTTTTTATTGAATTTTTAATAAATATTTTTAAGTAGATTGTTCTTTTTTTATAATCCAAAGCCATATCTTGGTATATATTTTTCATAAAAATGCATTAAAAACACACTTTTTTGCAAAAAAATGCATTAAAAATACACTTATTTGCAAAAAAATGTATTAAAAACACAAAATCCTATCTACTTTTAAAAAATACTTCTTTTCCTTATTTAAATAAATGATTAATTTTGATTTTAAAATAAGATATTTTGAAAAAATTCATTTACATACTATTTTGTATACCGCTTATATTTAGTACCTGTCAAGATAATAATCCAGCCCCGATTAATTCTAATAATTCTAATGTAAGTGTAACAACTTATGACTGGTATTTTGAGATTAAAGTAGATGGCGTTGTTAATCGTATTGAAGGAACTTTTGATAATTCCATATCCACGCAAATAGATGATCATTATTATGGCCCTAATCAAGGATATATTTCACTACAAAATCCAAATTATATTATGGCATCATTAACAAATAAAGGAGAGAGTACTTATGTTACTGGAGAGAACTTTAATGTTCAGATGTCTATATCAAATCCTAATTTAGGACTTAATTATGTTGATTTGTATGAATCAGCTGATATGAATGAGAGCTATATTGGCCTTAATTTAACATCTACATTACCAGGAACCATTTACTTGAATGCTCTTTGGACAAGTGGACCACCTTATGGGTTTTATTTAACCCCAACTACGGTATCTGGCCCTTACCAAACTACTAATTCATTTCCAATAGATATAGTACAATTACCTACCTCTTCCTATATCAACAATTCTGGAGTTTGACCATATTATACTATTGGTAATCCTATTATTGGAAGCGGTGCAGCAACTATTTATGTTTTTGACTCTTATACTATTCAACCTACAGGCTATTATGAGTACGAATACATAAAACCATATAATGTTGAAATTAGTTTTAAACTCTATTCACCTGTTCAATAAATACATGAAAAAGCTATTATTTTTAATTTTTCTGACTCTTATTTTCAGTTGTAATACAGATAAAAAAACAACCATTATTTTATCTAAAGCTTCAAAAAATTACATCTCCTGGATTGAAAAAGAGAATGTAATCGTTTTGGATGCTTGGAGCATTAAAAATACAGATAGCATATTATCTTTAGCTGATGGAATTATATTAACTGGAGGAGAAGACATTAATCCTTTAGAATATAATGACACTGTTAACATCAAAGTTTGCGGGCCAATAAATTACCAAAGAGATACATTAGAGAGAAAATTATTTGATTATGCTTTTAAAAATAAAATACCACTTGTTGGAGTTTGTCGAGGCATGCAAATGATGAATGTGGCTAGCGGAGGTACACTTTATGGAGATTTACCAACTGAAATAGGAACCGCTGTTGTTCATCGAAATAATGGAGAGGTTTATCATGAAATTGCACTTTGCGATAGTTCAACATTAATTTTTCCAGAGGGAAAAGATACTTTTATGGTAAATTCTTGGCATCACCAAGGATTAAAAGATATATCAGATAATCTTCGAGTTATAGCTAAATCCTATGATGGCTTACCTGAGGCTGTAGTTATGAAGCAATCGGTTCATCCTTATATGGTTGCTGTACAGTTTCATCCAGAGAGACTAGGCAAAGACAATGCTATACATCTTCAAATTAAACGTAGTTTTTTCCAAGCCATTTCTAAGTAGTTAAGAACCTTACTTTTTCTATCTTTGCTTTGTTATGTCAGCTAAAAAAACTGTACTTATAATTTTAGATGGATGGGGTCATGGAGATAAAACAAAATCAGATGCTATATATCATGCCAAAACCCCATTTATTGATTCTCTTTATCAAAAATATCCTAATGCCGAACTCTTAACTAATGGCAAGAGCGTTGGTCTTCCAGCTGGTCAAATGGGAAATTCAGAAGTAGGACATCTTAATATAGGAGCTGGTCGAATTGTACATCAGGATTTAGAAAAAATCAATCAAGCTTGTTCTGATGAAAGTATTAATCAGCAGCAGCAGCTTCAAGATTCATTTCAATATGCTAGAGAAAATAATAAACCTTTACATTTAATCGGATTAGTCTCTGATGGAGGAGTGCATTCTCATCAGGACCATTTATATAAAATATGTGAGCTTGCAAAGAGAAATTCAGTTTCTCATGTTTTTATACACGCTTTTACGGATGGTCGTGATTGCAATCCAAATAGCGCAAAGCAATTTATAGAAAGATTAAAACAAAACTCTCATGGAGCGAAAATTGCAACTATATGCGGTAGGTACTATGCTATGGATCGTGATAAAAGATGGGAGAGAGTAAAAATAGCATATGATTTATTGACTGAAGGTAAGGGAGAGAAAAGTCAAAATTTAATTGAAAGTATTCAAGGTTCTTACAATAGAAATATAAGCGATGAATTTATAAAGCCTATTGTAAAAGTTGATAATCAGAATAAACCTGTTGCTAGAATAGAAGATGGAGATGCTGTACTGTGTTTTAATTTTCGAACAGATAGATGTCGTGAAATCACAACTGTTTTAACTCAGAGGGACATGTTGCAGTATGAGATGAAAAAGTTGAATTTACATTACACTACAATGACCAATTATGATGACACTTTTAAAAATGTAAATGTAATTTTTAACAAAGAAAATATTAAAAGAACATTAGGTGAGGTTCTGGCTGAGAAAGGTTTAAATCAAATTAGAATAGCAGAAACTGAAAAATATCCTCATGTAACTTTCTTTTTTTCAGGTGGTCAGGAAAAGAATTTTAAAGCAGAGAAAAGAATCATGATCAATTCTCCTAAAGTCGCAACTTACGACTTGCAGCCAGAGATGAGCGCATTAGAAGTCACCTCTACTGTTAAATGTGAGTTGGAAAAAAGTGAAGCAGAATTCATCTGTCTTAATTTTGCTAACCCTGATATGGTAGGACATACAGGTAGCTATCATGCAGTAGTTAAAGCATTAGAAGTTGTTGACCAATGCACTAAACAGGTTGTTGAAACTGGGATAAAAAATGACTACGCTTTTGTTATTATCGCAGATCACGGAAATGCTGAGTTTGCAATTAATCAGGACGGATCCCCTCATACAGCTCATACTAACAATCCAGTACCTTGTTTTTTAGTAAACACAACGGCAAAAAAAGTTAAAAATGGTATTTTGGCTGATATCGCCCCGACCATTTTAGATATTATGAATATAAAACAACCTTCTGAAATGACAGGAAGGAGCTTAATTATAAAACAATGAATTATATAAATCAATATATAGAAAAAAATAAAGATAAATTTATTCAGGAATTAATCGAGTTATTAAAGATACCCTCTATCAGCGCAGATCCTAAATACAAAAAAGATGTGCTTAAATGTGCAGAAAGTGTAGAGCGATCTTTGATAAATGCTGGAGCTGATAATGTAGAAATTTGCCCAACTCCAGGCTATCCAATTGTGTATGGAGAAAAGATTATTAATCAGGATTTACCCACTGTTTTAATCTATGGACATTATGACGTTCAACCTCCTGATCCATTAGAACTTTGGGATAGCGGTCCGTTCGATCCAGTTGTTAAAAAGACAGATATTCATCCGCAAGGAGCAATTTTTGCTAGAGGAGCATGTGATGATAAAGGACAGTTCTATATGCATGTTAAGGCTTTTGAGTTAATGATAAATACCGATACATTGCCATGTAATGTTAAATTTATGATTGAAGGAGAGGAAGAGGTTGGATCTAGTCATTTAAATGATTTTGTAATTTCAAATAAAGAAAAATTAAGATGCGATGCTATTTTAATTTCAGATACAGGAATTATTTCTAATGATACTCCATCTATAACTGTTGGATTAAAAGGATTAAGTTATGTAGAGGTTGAGGTTACTGGTCCTAATCGAGATTTACACTCTGGACTTTATGGAGGAGCTGTAGCTAATCCAATCAATATATTATGTGAAATGATTGCTACCATGAAAGATGAAAACAACCACATTACAATACCTGGATTTTATGATAATGTTGTAAATCTTTCCAATCAAGAAAGAGCTGATATTGCTCGAGCTCCTTTTTCTTTAGAAGAGTATAAGAGAGCTTTAGATTTAAGCGATGTACATGGAGAGCATGATTTTACCACTATGGAAAGAACAGGAATTCGTCCAACTTTAGATGTTAATGGAATTTGGGGAGGATATATTGGTGAGGGAGCAAAAACTGTAATACCTTCAAAAGCATATGCTAAAATTTCTATGCGATTAGTACCAAATCAAACCAATGAAGAGATTACGGAAAAGTTTACAAATTATTTTAAGCAAATTGCTCCAAAAAGTGTAAGTGTTAAAGTGAGCCCTCATCATGGTGGGGAGCCTTATGTGTCTCCAACAGATATTGCCGCTTATCAAGCCGCTAGCATGGCAATGGAAACTACTTATAATAAAAAACCTATCCCTATAAGAAGTGGAGGAAGTATACCAATTGTTGCTTTATTTGAAAAAGAATTGAAAGTAAAATCTATACTTATGGGATTTGGATTAGACAGTGACGCAATTCATTCTCCAAATGAGCATTATGGAATCTTTAATTACTTAAAAGGAATTGAAACTATACCTTATTTTTTCACTAATTTTTCCAAAATATATAAGCCAGCTTAATAATGAAAACAATTTATATTTTTTTCATTTCAATTCTATTTTTAATTAGTTGTGATAGTCAACACAAAAATTCTTCAATGAAAAAACATAAATATACCAATGCTCTTATAGATGAAACAAGCCCTTATTTATTACAACATGCGCACAATCCAGTTAATTGGTATCCCTGGAATGAAACAACTTTAGAAAAAGCAAAACAAGAAAACAAATTACTTTTAATTAGTATTGGATATTCTGCATGCCACTGGTGTCATGTTATGGAGCATGAAACTTTTGAAGATGATTCGGTTGCTGCTATTATGAATGAAAATTTTATTTGCGTTAAAGTTGATAGAGAAGAACGTCCCGATGTAGATCAAATTTATATGACAGCTCTGCATTTAATGAATCAAAGAGGAGGATGGCCACTTAATTGCATCGCCATACCTGATGGAAAGCCATTTTGGGGAGGAACGTATTTTCAAAAAGAAGATTGGAAAGAGCAAATCATTCAAATTGCTAATGCATATGAACAAAATCCTAGTCAAATTATAGAATTTGCCAATCGTTTATCAGAGGGAATACAAGAAGTTGAAAATGTAATTATGAATCAAAAAAAGGCTGAATTTAGCTGGCAAGAACTAGATAAAATGGTCTTGTCAATGTCAGAGCGATTTGATAACGAAGATGGGGGATCTGAAGGAGCCCCAAAATTTCCTATGCCTAACTCCTATAATTTTTTATTAAAGTATGCTCACTTAGCTGATAATAAGGAATGTCTAGATCATATTGAAATCACATTAGAGAAGCTAGCTTATGGGGGAATATATGATCATATTGGTGGAGGATTTGCACGTTATTCAGTAGATAGATTATGGAAGGTTCCTCATTTTGAAAAAATGCTTTATGATAATGCTCAGTTAGTTAGCCTTTATAGTGAAGCCTATTTAAAATTTAAAAACCCACTATACAAAGAAGTAGTTATTGAAACTTTAGAATTCGTTGAAAGAGAATTAATGGCCGATGAAGGAGCTTTCTTTTCAGCCTTAGACGCTGATAGTGAAGGGGAAGAAGGTAAATTTTATATTTGGAAAGAAGATGACTTAAAAAGGATTATAAAACATGACTATCCAATATTTAAGCAACATTTTAATATTAATAGTAATGGATTTTGGGAACATGGAAATTATATATTACTAAGAAAGGAATCAAAAGAGCAAATTGCTTCTATACATGAAATAGATCTTGAAGAATTAGATAATAAAATAAAAGATTGGAAAAAAATACTATTAAAAGAACGGTCAAAAAGAGTTAGGCCAGGACTTGATGATAAGTCACTTACTTCATGGAATGGCTTGATGCTTCAGGCTTATTTAGATGCTTATTTTTCCTTTAACAATAAGCATTATTTAGACATTGCTTTAAAAAATGCAAACTTTATTGTCAATCAACAAATGGATGATAATGGTAAATTAATGCACTCTTACAAAGCAGGAAAATCTACTATTAATGGCTATTTAGAAGATTACTCTATAGTAGCATCAGCCTTTATAAAATTATATCAAGCAACTTATGATGAAAAATGGCTCCAGTATTGCGATAAACTTATTCAATATTCGATAACGCATTTTTATGATCAAGAAAGTGGGATGTTCTTTTTTACTTCTAATCTAGATCCGAAATTAGTCGCAAGAAAGATGGAAGTAACCGATAACGTAATTCCAGCATCTAATTCTGTAATGGCAAATGCATTGTTTGATTTAGGGGTTTTATTGGATAATTCGAAATATAAAAACAAAGCAAAGATTATGTTAAACAATGTTAAGCCTGACATGAGTTATTTTGGCTATTCCAACTACGGAACATTAATGTTAAAGTATTTAGAGCCTTTTTATGAAATTGCAATAGTTGGAAATCAGGCTAATGAAAAAACTATTGAATTTAATCAAGAGTACCATCCTAATAAGATTTTTTTAGGAAGTAATAGTTCATTAAGTAAAATGGAGTTATTGGAAAATAAATATATTGAAGGTAAAACCATGATTTATGTATGTGAAAATAAGGTTTGTCAGTTGCCAACAGACAATATAAATGAAGCTCAAAAATTGTTAAAATAATGGAGTATTTTTTTGAAGAAGATCAGAAGTTTAGACAATGGTGGCTATGGGCTATTATGTTAGCTACGTTAATTTTCACTACAATAATTACAAAGTTTAATATTTTTTTAGTTATATTATTTTCTCTAGTATTAGCGCTTTTATATATTTCAAAACTTAGAGTTAAAGTAAGTAATAAGGTTATTTATTATCAATTTTTCCCATTTCATCTAAAAGCACACCAGATTAGACTTAAAGAAATCGAGAGCTTTAAATCCATTACCTATTCTCCAATAACAGATTATGGAGGATGGGGAATAAGATATAGCTTTAGAGGAACTGCTTATAATGTCTCTGGAAACAAAGGGGTTCACATTGAGCTTAAAAGTGGTAAGAAAATTTTATTTGGAAGTCAAAGATCTCAAGAATTTGAGGATGCAATTAGGAGAAATCACACAGCTTTAATTACGAAATAATTCTTTTTTCCTTTTTGTATAAGAATATATTTATCATTTATAAGAGTTGACAAGGAGACAGTAAATTCTTCTGTAATCTTTTCTTGATTTACACTTATTGAATTTCCATGAACCATTCTTCGCGCATCTCCTTTAGAGCTAAATATTGTTGTGTTTTCAGTAAGAAAATCGACTATCGATCCCTTTAATTCAGATTTTGATATATCAAATTGAGAGACTCCTTCAAAAACAGATAAAAAGGTCTTTTCATCTAAAGCGCTTAAATCAGTCGCTGTTGATTTTCCAAATAAAATATTAGATGCTTTTATTGCTACTTCTAGATCTTTTTTTGAATGAACTCTTTCGGTGATATCTTTAGCTAGCGATTTTTGTAATACTCTATGATGCGGCTCTTTTTCATGCTCAGATATGATATTTTGTATCTCCTTTTTTGATTTTGTTGTAAAAATCTTAATGTAGTTTTTAGCGTCTTCATCAGAAGAATTTAGCCAGAATTGATAAAACTTATACGCAGATGTTTTGTCTTTATCTAGCCATATATTTCCACTTTCAGTTTTTCCAAATTTTCCTCCATCTGCCTTTTGAATAAGAGGAGTTGTAAGTGCAAAAGCCTCCCCTTTTCCTTTTCTTCTTATAAGTTCGGTTCCTGTTACAATATTGCCCCACTGATCAGATCCTCCTAATTGTACTTTGCAGCCTTTATTTTTCCAAAGCCAATAAAAATCATAACCTTGAACTAATTGATATGAAAATTCCGTAAAACTCAAACCACTTTCTAAACGAGATTTAACTGAATCTTTGGCTAGCATATAATTTATTGAAATATGCTTGCCTATATCTCTAATAAAGTCCAAATAAGAAATATCTTTAAACCAATCGTTGTTATTAACTAATTCTGCAGAGTTTTTTTCAGAATTAAAATCAAGAAATTTTTCTAGCTGCCCTTGTATTGCATTAAGATTTTTGATTAAAGTTTTTTGATCAAGTAGATTTCTTTCTTTGCTTTTTCCAGATGGATCACCCACCATTCCTGTTGCTCCACCGACTAAAACTATTGGTTTATGACCGTTTCTTTGAAGATGTTTTAAAAGCATTATCTGTACCAAATTACCAATATGCAATGAATCAGAAGTTGGATCAAATCCTGAATAAGCAATTGTCATTTCTTTTGAAAATTGCTCTTCAGTTCCAGGCATAATATCGTGTATCATACCTCTCCATTTCAGTTCATCAATTAGTGTCATCTGTTTTTTTATACAAATATAAAATTTATACTTATCTCTTTTCTTAATTAGTATTAAGTATTTAATATGTTTGTGATATGATATTTGTAACAGGAGGAACAGGATTAGTAGGATCTCACATACTATTAAATTTAGCAAAAAGCTCAAGAAATTTTATAGCATTGAGAAGAGAAAAATCATCTTTAGATGTTTGTAGGAAAATATTTACACACTATAATGCAATTAAGTTATTTAATAATATCAATTGGGTTATAGGAGACGTTAATGACCTGATTTCACTAGAAGAAGGAATGTCTGATTGCACAGAAGTAATACATGCAGCTGGCCTTGTTTCTTTTCATCCAAAAGATGCTGATAAACTTAGAAAGATTAATATAGAAGGAACAGAGAATATTGTTAATACTTGTTTGGATTTAGGGGTTAAAAAATTAGCATATGTAAGTTCTATAGCCACTTTAGGAAAAGAAAAATCACACGATCATATAGATGAAGATTGTTATTTTACTGTTAAAAAATCAGAGAGCAACTATGCATTAAGCAAGTATTATGCAGAACAAGAAGTCTGGAGGGCAAGTCAAGAAGGCTTAGATGTTGTTATCGTTAATCCTACTATTATTTTAGGGCCTGGAGACTGGACAAAAGGAAGTTCGCAAGTTTTTCAAAAGGCAAGCACTGGTTTGTCATTTTATACTTCTGGGAGCACTGGATATGTTGATGTATTAGATGTTGCAAGGACTACAATAGAATTATTAGATTCCAAAATAATAAATGAGCGGTTTGTTGTAAATTCTGAGAACATGTACTATAAGTTATTTTTTGAGATACTCTGTAAAGAATTTGGCAAGCCAAAACCTAGTATTAAAGTAAGCCCGTATTTGATAGGTTTAATTTGGAGGTTTGAAGCATTAAGATCTTTTTTTACTAATAGTAGACCGTTAATTACTAAAGAAACTGCCATTAGTGCAATGACCAAACGTTCATTTTCTAACAAAAAAATTATAAAAACATTAAAATTTCAGTTTGTTCCAGTTGAGACCTCGATAAAAAAATATTGCAGTTGGTATAAAAAAGATTTATCTTGAGATATTATCTTTTAGAATCTCGTCAATAATTGAAGTGTACATTTCCTCTAATTCATCAGGCCGACTACTATAATAATTTAGAGAAGCTTCAAAGTCTTCTTTACTGATATCAGACACCTTAAATAAAGAATCATATTTTATTACCAGTCTATTTTTTGCATTAACATCTTTACTTTTAGTCAATTCATACTCTGCTTCAATTTCATGTATATCTTTTAAAATATTGGTAAAAGTATATTTTGATATAATTGATTCTTTACTTGTATTATTTTCACTTGAGCAAGAAAAAAGTAGCACTATAGAAACTAGAAGTGTTTTATACATCTTTTTTAAATTTTCTTATGTAAAGATATATATTTCATTTACATTTGCGTATTATTAATCTAAACCAAACTAAAATGAAAAAAATTATTTATCTATTTGTAGCTTCTTGTTTCTTTTTTGCTGTAGCATGTGGAGGTGGAGGAGATGCTGCTACAGAAGCAGCTCCTGTTGAAGAAGCAGCTCCTGTTGAAGAAGCAGCTCCTGCTGTTGAAGATTCTGCTGATTCTTCTGCTGTTGAAGAGGTTACTGAAGAAGCTGCTGAAGAAGCTGCTGAATAAAATCAGAGAAATCAAAACTAATACTAACTTAAATTAATAGAAAATGAAAAATATTATCTATTTAACTTTCTTTTCCTTTTTTTTGTTTACTGTAGCATGTGGTGGAGGAGATGCCAAAACAGAGTCTTGTACTGCAGAAGAGGAGGTTACTTGCAGCTCTAAGTCTGAAAAGAAAGAATGTTCTAAGTCTGAAAAGAAAGAATGTTCTAAGTCTGAAAAGAAAGAATGTTCTAAGTCTGAAAAGAAAGAATGTTGCGGGGGAGAAAAAGAAACCTGCTGTTCTTCTAATGAAGGAGAGGAAGATCATGACCATTCTCATGACCATTCTCATGACGAATAACAGAAAAGTTTAGTAAATTACTCTCAAGGGATATCTTAAGATATCCCTTTTTCATTTTCTATTAAACGTAAGTCTTTTCCCCCTTTTTTCTTCATGAAATACGCCATTATCATACACGATATGACCATTGATTATAGTGTAAGTAATTTTTGAATTAAATTTTTGCCCTTCAAATGGAGACCACTTACATTTATAAAGCAAATTATCTTTATCAACTACCCAAGATTTATTTAAATCAACTAAAACTAAATCTGCAAAATATCCTTTTCGAATGAACCCTCTTTTTTTTATTTGAAAGCATATAGCTGGATCATGACACATCTTTTGAACAATATGTTCTAGAGATATTTTCTTTTCTTTATACATTTCTAGCATTGCATTTAACGCATGCTGTACAAGCGGACCCCCAGAAGGTGCAGTTAAGTAATTGTTTTGCTTCTCTTTTAGTGTATGAGGAGCATGATCAGTAGCAATTACATCTATTCTATTATCAAGCACAGCAGCCAATAAAGATTCTTTATCGGACGGCTTTTTAATAGAAGGGTTCCATTTAATTAATGTTCCTTTTTCTTTATAGTCAGTATCGTCAAACCATAAATGATGAATGCAAGCCTCTGAAGTTATCCTTTTCTTAGCTAAAGGAATATCATTCCTAAAAAGAGAAAGTTCTTTTTCTGTTGATATATGAAAAACATGAAGGCGGGTATTGTACTTTTTTGCTAATTCAACTGCCATAGAAGATGATTTATAACATGCATCAGCACTCCTTATTTTTGCATGCTCTGATATTGGAATTTTTTTACCATAAACTTTTTTGGCATTTATAATGTTATTTTGAATCGTCTCTTCATCTTCACAATGAACTGCAATCAGCATTTTGGAATGTTTAAATATTTTTTCAAGTACTTCTCTGTCATCAACTAACATATCTCCAGTGGAAGAGCCCATAAATATTTTTATTGCCGCAACTTTTCTTGGATCAGTGTTTAAAACCTCTTCAAGATTATCATTACTAACTCCCATAAAGAATGAGTAATTTGCTAAAGAAGATTTAGATGCAATTTCAAATTTATTTTCAAGCAATTTTTGGGTTAACGCTTGCGGTTTTGTATTTGGCATTTCCATAAAAGTGGTTATTCCGCCTGCTACTGCCGCTTTACTTTCTGTATATATGGTGCCTTTTTCAAAGAAACCTGGTTCGCGAAAATGAACTTGATCATCAATAACTCCTGGAATTAAGTACATTCCTTCTGCATCTATAATGTGATTCGATTCAGATTTTATATTCTTCTGAATATCTTTAATCTTATCATTTTCAATTAAAACATCAGAATCGTAAATTTTATTTTCATTTACAATTTTTGCATTTTTAATAAGTATTCGCATGAGTTATTTTTTCCAGCTTTTAAAAAAACTATTCAGTTTCATTTGTAAAACTCCAAATGCTGCTTCAAAAAATATACCACCACTCATTTTTGACGTTCCTTCTGTTCGATCTGTAAATATAACAGGAGTTTCAGTTACATTAAAGCCATATTTCCAGGCTTTAAATTTCATTTCAATTTGAAAAGCATAGCCAATAAACTGGATATCATCTAATTTAATAGTTTCAAGAACTTTTCTTTTGTAACACTTAAAGCCCGCAGTAGAGTCATGTATAGGCATTCCAGTTATAAATTTCACGTATTTAGAAGCAAAAAACGACATAAGTAAACGCATCATCGGCCAGTTAACAATACTAACTCCCTTTACATATCTAGAACCTATCGCAACATCTGAACCATTATTTGAACATGCATCAAAAAGCCTTAACAAATCATTAGGGTTATGTGAAAAATCTGCATCCATCTCAAAAATAAAATTATAATCTTTTCTCAGCGCCCATTTAAAACCATGTATATATGCAGTCCCTAAACCTAATTTTCCTTTTCTCTCTTCAATATGAAGATTTGATTTATATTCTTTCTGTAGAGATTTAACAATGTCAGCAGTTCCGTCAGGAGAGCCATCATCTATAATTAAAATATGAAACGATTTTTCTAAAGAGAATACTTTTCGAATTATTTTTTCAATATTCTCTTTTTCATTATAAGTTGGAATGATAATAATACTATCTGACATGTTAATCTTTATTTGATTGGCAAAAATAGACAAAGAAATCCATTATTTACTTTGCTCCTGATTTAATTTCCTCAATTATAGCAGGGTCTAATAGCGTGCTGGTATCTCCAAGGTTTTCAGAATCTCCATTTGCAATTTTTCTCAATATTCTTCTCATAATTTTTCCTGATCTAGTTTTTGGAAGACCGCTAACAAATTGAATTTTATCTGCTTTAGCAATTGGACCCACCTCTTTTGTAATCAGTTGATTTATTTCTTTTTCAAGCACAGAACCATCTTTAGGATTATCATGACAAATTACAAATGCATAAATTCCATTCCCTTTTATTTTATGCGAATAACCTACTATAGCAGTTTCACAAACATTTTCATGCTCATCTATTGCGCTTTCAATTTCTGCAGTTCCTAAATTATGCCCTGACACTATAATAACATCATCTATCCTTCCAGTAATTCGATACATGCCGTTTTTGTCACGGAAGCCACCATCGCCAGTAAAATACTTTTCTTTAAATGTAGAGAAATAAGTAGACTTAAATCTTGCATGGTCTCCATATATTGTACGAGCTATTGATGGCCATGGAAATTTTATACACAAACTTCCTTCTATTCCATCTTCTATTATTTCATTTCCATCACTATCTACTAAACATGGCTGTATACCGGGAAGAGGAAGTGTTGCAAATGTTGGTTTTTCACTTGTCACTCCAGCCAAATTAGATATCATTATTCCTCCTGTTTCTGTCTGCCACCAAGTATCTACAATTGGAGCATTTTCTCCTCCAATTTTTTTACTGTACCATTGCCAGGCATCTTCATTAATTGGTTCTCCGACTGTTCCAAGAACAGTCAAAGAAGACAAGTCATATTTATCTACATAATGATCTCCTTTAGCCTCTAAAGATCTAATTGCAGTTGGAGCCGTATAAAAAATATTAATTTTGTTTTCCTCTATTATTTTCCAAAACCTACCTGCATCAGGATATGTGGGAATACCTTCAAACATAACAGTTGTAGCTCCAGAGAGTAAGGGGCCATATATAATATACGAGTGGCCAGTTATCCATCCAATATCCGCTGTACACCAATATATATCACCAGTATTATATTGGAATACATTTTGAAATGAAAAGGCAGTATATATCATATAGCCTGCTATAGAATGTTGAATACCTTTTGGTTTTCCAGTAGAACCAGAAGTGTATAAGATAAATAGAGGGTCTTCCGAATCCATTTCTTCAGCAATAAAATCTTTATCTGCTTTTCCAATCTCTTCATTCCACCACAAATCTCTCCCTTTTTCCATCACAACCTTTTCACCTGTTCTTTTAAGCACGATACATTTTTTTATAGAAGGAGTGTTTTTCATTGCCATGTCTGCAATACTTTTTAAAGAAATGATTTTTTCTCCTCTGTATGAACCATCAGCTGTTAATAGAATAGTGCATTTAGAATCATTAATTCTATCTGATAATGATTTAGCTGAAAATCCTGCAAAAACAACAGAATGAATAGCCCCTATTCTAGCACATGCTAAAACCGCAATTGCTAATTCAGGAACCATGGGCATATAAAGACAAATTCGATCCCCCTTTTTTGCTCCATTATTTTTCAATACATTTGAAAACAGGCAGACTTTTTCATGAAGTTCATTATAAGTTAACGATATGCTTTCTTCTTTTAGATTATTAGCAATCCATTTAATCGCAACTTGATCCCCTTTATCTTTTAGATGTCTATCTAAGCAATTTTCTGTAATATTTAATTTTCCCCCAGAAAACCATTTTACATCTGGTTTAGCAAAATCCCATGTTAAAATCTTTTCCCATTTTTTTCTCCATAAAAAACTTTCTGCTTGCTTTGCCCAAAATTTTTCTGGATCAACAACACTTTCATTATATACTTTTCGGTACTCTTTAAAAGAGCGTATTTTTTTTACCATAAGTTGTCAATTTCCTATTTTATCAAAGATATGAAAAGTATTAACATTCAATAGTTTATTTCTTAATTCAAATAAGATATAAAATTGTCTCAATTTTGTAAATTAGCAGCTGACTTAATATATTGCCAATGAAAAAATCTATACTTCTTTTTTCTTTACTTTTTATTGCTTTTTCTACATTCTCACAAATACAAGATTGTTCCGAGTTGTTTATTTCAGAATACGTGGAAGGTCCAGGTAATAATAATGCTTTAGAGATATATAATCCAACAGGATCCACCATTGATTTAAATGGTTACACAATCAACAGATATGCTAATGCTTCACAAACAATAAGTGACAGCTGGACTTTAAGCGGATCAATTTCATCAGGAGAAGCAATTTCTATAGGAAATGGACAATTGGATTCTGTATGGGTATCAACATACTGGTCTTTACCTGTAGATCCAGCTTTTTATGCTGCATGTGATTTACATGGAAGCGGAGTATATCCTACCCCTTTTTATTTTAATGGAGACGATGCGCTTACTTTAGAAAAAGGAACGGATATTATTGATATTTTTGGAAAAGTTGGAGAAGACCCAGGAAATGCTTGGACTGATGATGCAAGTGCAGGTTTTACTGATGCAAATGGAGGGGTTTGGTGGACTAAGAGACAGACTTTAGTTAGAAAATCTTCAGTTAAAAAAGGAGTTAATCTAAATCCAATACTTTTTAATCCTACTTTAGAATGGGATTCTTTACCTGATGCAACCTATGCTGGTCTAGGAAGTCATAACTGTGATTGCATCACAACTAATGTATTAGATCGAAATGAAGAAACGTATATTATGTATCCTAATCCTGCTGAGAAAGGATCAAAAGTTGCACTTAATTCAATAAATAATATAAAAGCAGTAATAGTATATAACCTACTTGGTAAAAGAGAAAATTTTATAACACCTGAGTCAAAGAATGCAAAGATAAAAACCTCAGAAATGAGAAAGGGAATTTATTTCGTTGAGATTTATTTTGAGAACGGAAATATGTCAAATACTCGATTAATCATCAAATAAATAGATTAATACTACAGATTCTGTATCTTCACTTTTCTTAAACTTTTAAATGAAAATAATAAAGATAATTTTTTCGATTTACTTAATTCTATTTTTTAGTACAAGAATTTTCTCCCAAACTAAAATAAATGGAACTGTATCTGATGCAGTTACTGGAGAAACTTTAATTGGAGCTGTTGTAGTTTACGGAAAAGGTCAAGGAGTTTCAACTGATTTAGATGGAAATTTTTCTTTTCAAATTCAACCAGGAAAAAGAACCATTAAAGTTACTTATATTGGCTATGAAGAATTATCAAAAACTATTCAAGTTGGAAAGAATCCTATAAATGTTGATTTTAAACTAAAAACAATACTACTTAATGAAGTCCAGATAGTTTCAGATATAGCAATCGATAGAGAGACTCCCGTTGCATTTTCGACAGTACCTGTAGCAAAGATTAATGAAGAGTTAGCATCTCAAGATATTCCAATGGTATTAAATTCTACACCTGGAGTTTACGCTACTCAATCAGGTGGAGGAGATGGAGATGCGCGAATTACAATAAGAGGTTTTAATCAAAGAAATGTGGCAGTTATGATTGATGGTATTCCTGTAAATGACATGGAGAATGGCTGGGTGTATTGGTCCAATTGGTTTGGGTTAGATGCGGTAACTAGTAATATTCAAATACAAAGAGGCTTGGGGGCATCTAAAATTGCAATACCTTCTGTTGGAGGAACAATGAATATTCTTACAAAAGGAACAGGAAATAAATCAGGAGCAGTATTAAAGCAAGAAGTAGGCTCTTTTGGTAAAATCAGAACGTCTTTAGGTTATAATTCTGGAAGACTTCAAAATGGTTGGGGGCTTACTTTAGCAGGATCATATAAAAAAGGAAATGGTTTTGTAGACGAAACCTGGAGCGAAGGATATTTTTACTATGCTAAGATTCAAAAGGAATTAGGTAGTCATATCTTAAGTTTATCAGTAATGGGAGCTCCTCAAAAACACGGACAAAGATCCTATAAAAGTGATATAGCTACTTATGATTCAACTTATGCAAGAGATTTAGGAGATACAACTTCTTTTAATAATAGAATTACAAATAAAGGCATTCAGTATAATAAGCATTGGGGTAATATTGACAGATGGACTATTTCTTCATCTGGTGACACTGTTCATTTTAGAGAAACCCTTAATACCAAACAAAACTATTATCATAAACCACAATTTTCACTAAGAGATTTTTGGACGGTGAACGATAAATTACAAATCTCTAATATTGCTTATGCTTCAATTGGTCAGGGAGGAGGAACAGGATTAAGTGGAAATACAAACAATTACGATGATCAAGGGCAGTATAATTTACAAGAAGCTTATGATCAAAATAAAAATTCAGTAGATGCATTATATAATGCAGAGGAAAATAAATCAGGAACCTATTTGAGAAGCTCTGTTAATAATCATTATTGGTATGGTTTATTGTCTACTATTAATTATAAATTAAATAATGATATTTCTTTATCCGGAGGTTTAGATATGCGATATTATAAGGGAGAACACTATAGAGAGGTATATGATTTATTAGGAGGAGATTATGCGATTGATGAAGCAAATGGATTACAATCTACTCAAATAAAAAGAGTAGGAGATATTGTTGGCTATCACAACGATGGATTAGTAAAATGGAGCGGAGCATTTTCTCAAATTGAGTATACTAATGGTATTTTAAGTGCTTTCTTCAATATTTCTGGATCTAATTCAGGACACCAAAGAATCGATTATTTTAAAAAGAAAGACTTAGTTTTAAATGACACGATTTA
>MDTE01074268.1_pt1 | contig 17935 bp, 22 predicted proteins | sample 811231 | NCBI WGS metagenome assembly MDTE01 (sample SAMN05326651, study PRJNA326480) | marine metagenome | isolation source: seawater | place: Indian Ocean: Red Sea | collected 2010 | reverse complement strand
TAAAATGGTGGAGGGGGAAGGATTCGAACCTTCGAAGACCGAAGTCAACGGGTTTACAGCCCGCCCCATTTGACCGCTTTGGTACCCCTCCAATTTTAATGGAAGAGTGTCCACATGTTTAATAAATGCTTAAACAACAGGCGGTTTATATATTTTTATCTTATAATTGCAATATTAGAATTTATGATAAAATCTATGAAAAAACGTGTAAAATAAGGTTAAAATGAATAAATCATCATATTTTATAGTTGGTAAACACCCTGTTATTGAGGCATTAAAAAACAATAATAGAAAAGTATTAAAAATATTTTTAACTGAGGAAAGCAAAAAAGCAATTAATCGCGAAAGTCCAAACAAAAATCTACTTAAAGATTTAAAGATATTTTATAAAACTAAAAAGGAATTGGATAATTACTGTAAAAATGAGAATATTTTACATCAAGGTTTTGTTGCTGAAATTGAAAAATTAGAAAATATTAATCTGAAAGAATATATAAAAAATAAAAATAATTTAAATTTTGTTTGTTTGGCAGGAGCAACAGATCCAAGAAATATAGGTTCAATTATAAGAAGCGCAAGCGCTTTTAATATTGATGGACTTATTATAAGAGAAAGAGACTACCCAGAGACAAGTAAACTTATGTTTAAAGCAGCAAGTGGATCAATGGAACATATAAAAATATTTATTGTATCAAACATTAATTCAACTCTTAAATCATTAAGGGAAAAAAATTTTTGGGTTTATGGATTTGATACATCTGGTGATAAAAATCTTGTAGATGTAAAATGGGAAGGTAATAACATTTTAGTATTTGGATCAGAAGGATATGGAATTAAAAAACACACAGAAAAGTATCTGGACTTCATAGTAAAAATTGAAATAAATAAGAAAATTGAAAGTTTAAATCTTTCAAATAGTGCTTCTATTGTATTTCATCATATAAATAGTAATAAAAAATAACTTGATCTTATTATAATTAAGATTAAAAAACTCTTCACGCCCCTATAGCTCAGCTGGTAGAGCAACTGATTTGTAATCAGTAGGTCCGCGGTTCGAGTCCGTGTGGGGGCACCATAATTTACTTTCCTACCTCATTTCTGAGTTGTTCAATTTTAATTTTTTTTTCAATTGATTGATTTTTATTATATAGAAGATTGAAAATTATTTTTTTATTTCCACTCACTTTTATTAATACTGCATTTCGTACTTCAAAATTATCAGCAACAGCACTTATTGGTCTTTTGGATGGATTAAGATTTTTGATTATAATCTTTGACTTATTGCTTACTATTCTTCCCTTCCATCTTCTTGGTCTAAATGGACTAACAGGTGATATTGCAATTTTATTTGAATTCAAATTTAATATTGGTCCATGTACAGAGAGATTATAAGCGGTGCTTCCAGCAGGGGTAGAAACTAAAAGACCATCACCCCTCAATTTTTTAATTATAGTTTTAGATCCACTGTTTACGGATATAGATGCAGCTTGTCTACTTTGTCTTAAAATTGAAACTTCGTTTATTGCAATAGATTTTTTTAATTTTCCTTTTTTATTTTTAACTGTCATTTGAATTGGTGAAATCTTTACTAAATCAGCATTAGATAAATTTTTAACTAAATTTTCTTTTGAGAATTTATTCATTAAGAAACCATAGTCACCAGTGTTTATTCCATAAAAGGGTTTATTAAATTTATAAAGTTTTTTTAATGCCTGTAACATAAAACCATCTCCACCAAGCACAATTATGATATCAGCTTTATTAATATTTGATATTTGTAAGTTTCTAATTAAAAAACTTTTAATTTTGACTGACAATTTATTAACATCAGAAATTATATATATTTTCTTCTTAAACATCGCTTTAAATTAATATATAAGTTTCTAAAAACATGAGTTTAGTGTTTTATCAATATATACAGAATACGTTTCATTAATATTTAGTCTACAAAAAACATTTGTATCAATATTTAGATTTTGCATAAACTTATCATTTTCATTTATTATAATCAATTTTGGTTCTATATTAATCTTCTTGTTTAAATTTAAAAAATCTGAAGTTAAACGATTTAACTCAAACCGAGGGATTATTAATTGTTGAGAATGTAATGGTGAAGATTTATTTATAAACTTTATTTCTTCATCATTAAAATCCATACTGTCATTAAATGTTTTTAGATTGTTAGCCTGATATTTCATATAAAAGCTGTAACCAATGTTAGGATTTATAAATCTCCAGCCGGTTTTTCTATTTTCGATAAATTTTTTAAATTCATGAACATCTAATTTCAAGAATTTAAATATGGTTATAATTTTTTTTTCCAATATATGATCATTTAGTGATGTGTTAGCACCTAAAACTATATTGAGATTATCATAACCATTTAAAATCAGATTAGTTTGTATTTTTCCATCAAAAGTTAAGATAGGTAAATTTTTTTCAAAATTTTCATCATTAAAGAAATTAATAAAATCATAAATATGTTTATTAGAGTTCATAGAAGATCTTTTTTTAATGTCATCAATCGTCGTAAAGGCATAAAATATAATTAAGAAAATTATTAATATATTCGGTAAATATTTATTAATATTTTCAAATCTAGTTAGAAAATTATTAATAATTAAAAAAAAATAAATTAGTAATACAAAAAAACTTAACGCAACTAACGAATTTGAAAAATGATATATTTCACTTATTGATGGTGCTGCTACTATAAATAGAATTGGTGCAATAAATGAACTTAAAAAAATAAAATACAGTAAATTTACTACATTTTTTTTATATTTAGTTTTAAAATTTAAATATAAATTAATAACCGTAATTAATATAAAAATAAATAAGAACTTAATATCGATTATTTTTGAGAAAAAATGCGAAATTAAAATTTTTTTTTTATTTAAGTCTAGATTTACAAGTCCAACCCGTACTAGGTAATCAGGTTCACTTTTAACTAATATGAATATTAATGGTACTGAAAAAAAAATAAAAAAAATTCCCAATATAGTAAAATTTTTTATTATAGTGGATATTTTAAATTTGTTGGTTTCAACTAAAATATAAAAATAATAAATTAAAAAAATTAAAGTAGATATTGCAAGATAGTAGTAAAAACTTCCCCACATCAAAGCAAATGTAGCTCCTATTATAGCTAGTTTTTTAAAATTAAATTGATCTGGTTTTGTTATACTTATCAATAATGTTAAAAATAGAAAAAAATATAAATGAGTAATTGAAGGTCTTGGAATTCTTAAACCATATAGTTCACCAATTGCATTAAGATATTCTATATTCAAATCGAAATAATTGACAAAATTTGCTAAACAAAAAATAGTTGTGGTTATCAAAGCAGAATAAAAAATATTAAATCCAACACTTTGAAAAAATGTAATTAATAGGTAAAAAAAAATAAAAATTGTCAGAAAACTTACAATAATAAATCCATAAATATCAAATATTTTTAAAAATAATGCGTGATATAAAATTGAATAAATTGGAAACGATAAAAATTTAGAGTATTCAATTGTAGGATCATATATTGGTGAAAAATTTAAATTTGAAAGATTATATATTAATGTATAGTATTGCCAATCATCAACATTGTTTATTAAACTTGCCAATAAATTAACATCATATGAGAATAAATAAATTGTTAACCAGTAAATTGAAAAGAATATACTAGACAGAAATATTATATATTTGATTTTAGTTGTCATTAATGGTGCCCTCGGCCAGACTCGAACTGGCACTCCCAAATGGGCAAGGATTTTAAGTCCTTTGTGTCTACCAATTTCACCACGAGGGCATTTGTGAATTTCATGGATATTTATGCTAATATTTATAAATGAACAAGTCTAATAAGTAAATTTTTTTATTTTATCTCGTATTTAATTATTTCAAATTAGTATCTTAAGAAAAAATTTATTGATTTATTTTAATTTTGTCTTCACTGACTCTATCAAATTTAACTTTATCCATCGATAACGAATATGGTCCTTGTTTAACTTCTATCATTTTGACATCTTTAATAACTTTAAATCCATGTCCACCATTTGACAGCATAATTATATCATTTTTATAAAGTTTTTTACTCAGTAAATACCTTTCATTGTCATTATAAAAATCAACTCTTAGTATTCCATCCAAAATTATTATTACTTCGGTAGTTAAAAGAATTCTTGATTTTCTCTTATTGTGTCTGTGAGGTTTTATGTAATAATTTTTTTTATGCTTCATGTACCCAAATTGTTGAGTTGCATCTTTATCAGTAAAGAAATTAACCCCGCTCATTTTAAGATAACTTTTTCTTACTATAAGAGCATACAATTTTTTTTTATGTGTAATTTTTTCAATCATAACAAATCAGTTTTTACGAAATCTAATTATTAATATTCTAATAACATAATCAACTCCAAGTTTAAAAAATCTGAAAATGTTTCCAGCAGTTTTACTACCTTCCATATCTGGTGGTTGAGTGTAAGGGAGTTCACAAATTTTTGCACCATTTTTTTTTATTTTAAAAAGAAATTCAATAAAAAATTCACCATGTCCATAGGCTATTGGAACACCTAAATTTAAAACTTTTCTATGCATTAAAAAAATACTACTTGTATAGTCTTTGATATCAGCTCCTAAAACTAACCTACAGAAAAAATTGATTACTTTACTTGAAAATACTCTTAGCTTTGACCTTTGATCGCTTCCTCCTTTTACATATCTTGATAAAAGAACAATATCATGGTTCTTCAACTCTTCTTTCATATTATTAAAATGTGTAACCAACTGAGGCATGTTTGAATCTGTCCAGCCAATATAATTTCCATTGGTATTTATCATGCCAAGTAAAAAGGCCGAAGCCAATCCTCTAGTATTTCTCGAAAATACTTTTAAATTTTCATTTTTAATTGAATTTAATTTTTCTAATGTCCCATCGTTTGAATTATCATCAACAACAATAATTTCTACATTTTCTAATTTTAGAAAAATTTCACTGATTGTTTTTTCAACTGTTTGGTATTCATTATATGTCGATAAAATTATTGATATTTTATTATTCATTAATATTTTTTCATTTCATTATCCATCATTATTTTAATTAGACTATTTAAGTCTGTTTTTATTTTAAATTTAATATCTTTTCTTGCCTTTTTTGTATCTGCAAGTAAATTTCGAGTTTTAGATGGTCTGAATAATTTTTTATCTATTTTAATATATTTTTTATAATTCATTCCAAAATAATCAAAACATTTTTTAACAAAATGCTCTACTGTATTATTTTGTCCAGTTCCTATAATGTAAAAATCTGGTTTACTTTTTTGCATAATTTTATATGCATATTCCATATATTCTTTAGCATATCCCCAGTCAATTTTAGATTTAATATTCCCTAAATAAATATGTTTTCTTTTTCCATGATAAATTTCACAAACTTGTTCAACAATTTTTTTCGAAACATAATCTGCGGGTCTTTTAGGTGACTCATGGTTAAAGAATATCGCACCACAAATATGTAAATTATAAACTTTTGTGTACATTTTAGATGCATAAAATGCGGTGGTTTTTGCTAATGCATAAATACTAGTAGGTTCAGGTGGAGTATTTTCGTTCTGCTTTTTAATCTTAGTCTCTCCAAAAATATTTGAGGAAATAGGTTGAAAAAATTTTATTTTTTTTTTCTTCTTTCTTAGAATTTCAAAAATTTCAATAACAGATAGAGCTGTGGTTCTAAAAGAATAAGAGGGAATGTCGTAGCTCCAGGCTACATGATCTTGGTCAGCGAAATTATATATTTCATTTGCATTTGTTAAATCAATAATATTATTAAGCGAAACTGAGTCTAGAAGATCTCCTTTATGAAGAAAAAATTTCTTGTTAAATATTTTTCTGTTTGTAATTATATGATCAATATTTTTAGTATTACCAACTGATGATTTTCTGTACATCCCATGGACTTCGTAATTTTTTGAAAGAAGCAGTTCAATCATATATGAACCATCCTGACCTGTAGCTCCTAAAACTAATGCTTTTTTTTTCATTTATTTACAATTTTAAATCTTGGGTAAGGTAAAATAAATCTCCCACCCGATTTTATCCATTTTTTTTCACGTTTAATGAACTCGTTAATAAAACCATATGGCATAACAAAAAAATAATCTGGCTTCAATTTTCTAGCATCTTTCTCAGATAAAATTTTGACACCTGATCCTATTGTATACTTACCCCATTTTGTTTTTGTCCTCTCTGCAGCATAAGGAATATCCTTATTTGTTAAACCATAATATTGTAATAGAGTATTTCCTTTCGTGGAAGCTCCATATAAAAATATTTTTTTTCCTAATTTGTTATTTTTATTAATAAAATTCACTGTTCTTTGCTTATTTTTTTTAACTCTCTTTACAAATTTAATTATTTCACTGTAACTAGCTTTTTCTTTGTATTTAATTGATTTTTTTAAATTTTTTTTACAATAAATCCTATACGATCCACCATTTATTTTATTTTCACTCATTTTAAATATTTTAAGTCCATTTTTTTCAAATAGATACTTAAGTGAATTATAAGAATAATATTCTAAATGTTCATGACAAATATTTCCTAAATCGTTAGTTTTAAACATAGAGTGAGAACACATTAGTTGTGCAACAAATATACCATCATCATCTAAGGCATCAGCAGCATGTTTAATAAATTTAGATGGGTCTTCCAAATCATAAAACATACCAATAGCTGAAACTACTTTTAATTTTTGATGTTTTGTAGGAATTTTTTTTAAATGTTTTGTATGCCAAAAATCATTAATCATATAGTGACAATTTTTTTTTAACTCATTTTTTAGGTTATTTGCTGGCTCACAACCAATAGTAATTATTTTATCTTTTTTAAAATATTTTAAAAAAGTTCCATCATTAGCACCAATATCTAAAATAACATCCCCTGCTTTAATATTGCAATTTTTTTTGATATCTTGATAAAGTTCTTTTAAACCATCTCTCATAGTTTTAGTTATACCTGACTTATACCAATAAAATTTTTTGTACATTATTTCTTGAGGCGCTGAATGTTCCAGTTGAAGTAATTGGCACTCTTTGCAATAAACCAAATTTAAAGGAGCCTTTACTCCTTTATAAATCGAATCCTTATTTACAAAATTACTAACAAAATGATTACCAAAATTGTATATTTGTTTAAGTTTTGAATTTTTACAAAGTCTACATTTTTTTATTTTAAATGTTTTAGGAATTTTCATAATGGTTGAATTCTATATACTATAGCAGAAATAGTATTGTCCAGAAGGAAATAAGACCTGATATAATTGTGATAATTAAATTTTGAGTTAATACACCAATCACAAATGCTAAAGAAATTGCAACAACTTTTGGATCACTAAAATGAACTAATTCGTTTTCCTGGTTTAAAAATACTGCAGGAAAAATAATTGCTGGAAAAACTGCTGAAGGCACGTATGATAAAAGAAGCTTTGTCTTATTATTCATTTTTTTTGGATTGATAGCTAAAACTGAACCAAGTCTGGTTAAATAATTTATGATGCCAGCAAAAATTATTGAAAGCAAAATACTCATTTTTTTAACCTAATTAGAATTGATGCCGCTAATAATGCAATGAAGCTTGATAAAATTATGTATGCTTTAAATGGAACATTAAAGAATATAATTGAAAATATTCCTGATAGTATAATTACTATCAGATGGTCAATTTTTCTAAGATAGTTTACTAAAAGTGCTAAAAATGTTAATGGAATTGTAAAAGTTAAACCAAGTTCATCCGGAACTATAGATCCTAAAATTATTCCTACTATTGTTGTGATTTGCCATATAAACCATAGCGTTAAACCTGATCCCAAAAGATGATAATGTTTAAACTGATTAGATTTATTACTCTTGAAATATTCGTTTGAAACAGCGAATGCTTGATCAGTCAATAAATAAGATAAAAATATTTTCCAATAAATTGACAAATTACTTAAATATTGACTTATTACCGCTCCATACAAAAGATGTCTAGTGCTTACAACTGATGATGACGTAATTGCAACAAAAGCTGATGCCCCTGATGAAACCAATTGAAAGAAAACAATTTGACTAGCTCCACTAAAAATTATGATTGATGATGCGTATGTTAGGTATGGTCCAAATCCAAGTTCAATTCCAATTGCACCAAAAATTATACCAAATGGTATAACTGGAATCATTAAGGGCAAAATATCAATTGAACCTTTTAAAAAAGTTTTGAATTTTGAATTCATTTATTTAATATTTAATAGGTTTCAGTGCTTTAATTAAATATGATTTATCTAAACCGCAATCTTCATACCCTTTTTTTACAACATTAAGATATCTTTCAGTAGGATATGTAAATTTAGTTTTGTGTTTCATTGAATAAGTCATTACTTTTTTTTTATAATAATAAAAATAAATCTTAATATATAAAGTTGGAAAATCTTCATATAAATCTAGTTTTTTTTCATCACTATTTGAAATTTCAAATAATCCACCAGGTACTATTGAGTTTTTTTTCTTCTCAATATCCGCAGCTCTATATTTGCTTCTAAAGTTAAGTTTGTAACCTTTGAGTTCAAATTTTTTTATAAAAATTGAATCTTTACAGCGTCTTTTCATTTGAAAATGATTAAGGTTGCTACCATATGCAAAATACAACATTAAACATCCTCTACAATTTCAATACTTTTAGACTTTACTAGTTGTAAAATTTCGTCTTCACAAATTTTTAACTTATCTTTATTTGATGATCTAACAACTATTGATACTCCAAGTTTTCCTGCTCTAAAAAAGGGATAACTGCCAATTTCTACATCAGAATTTTTATTTTGAATTTCAGAAATTGACTTAGCTATTTTACTTTCAACTGTTCTTAAACTAATAGTTAAATTTAAAATTGGATCACCGCCTACTAAAATATTATTTAATCCGCCTATCATTGATTGAAGAATTGACGGTACTCCAGGTAAACAAAATACATTTTCTATATAAAAACCAGGTGCACCACTTGTTGGGTTTAATATTAACTTAGCTTTGACTGGCATTTTTGCCATTTTCTGTCTTCCATCATTAAACTCTCCTGGATTATAATATTTTTCTAATATTGAATAAGCCTCTTTATGAAAACCATATTCTAACTTAAATGCTTTAGAAATTGACTCTGCTGTAATATCATCATGTGTTGGTCCTATACCTCCTGTTGTAAAAATATAATTAAATCTCTCTCTTAGAAAATTTACAGTATGAATAATGGCAATTTCGTCGTCCGGCACAATTCTAACCTCTCTTACTTCAATACCTAAAGAATTTAACCATTTTGCTAAAGTGCTTGTATTTATATCCTTAGTTCTTCCGGACAGGACCTCATTTCCAATTATTATAATTGCAGCAGTTATTTCTTTTTTATTTTTCATTTCTTAATATAAATAAATTATAATGAAATTTACCAACAGTTTAATTAAAGGCAAATTTATTAAAAGATATAAAAGATTTTTTGTTGATGTTGAAGTAAATAATAAGATTGTTACAGCGCATTGTCCTAATACTGGGTCTATGCTGGGTTTACTAAATGAAGGTAATCAAGTTTGGATTTCAAAAGTTGATGACCCCAAAAGAAAATTAAAGTTTACTCTTGAAATGATTAAATCTAATAAAAAAATAATTGGTGTAAATACTCATAGAGCAAATCGTATTGTTGAGCATGGTTTGAAAAACAAGCTTTTAGATGAATTTTCATCAATTAAAAATATCAAATCCGAATTTAAATATTCTGATGACACTAGGTTTGACTTTTTATGTGATAAATTTTTAATTGAGGTTAAAAATGTAACTCTTAATAGAAAAAATGATATTGCAGAATTTCCTGACGCTATAACAACAAGAGGATCAAAACATCTTAAAAAATTAAGCGAATCCATTAAACAAGGATATAAACCTTTTGTTTTGTTTTTAATACAAATTCAAGATATATCTAAATTTAGAATAGCAAAAGATATAGATTCAGAATATTATAAAAATTTTATTGTTGCTAAAAAAAAGGGTTTAAAATTTATTGCATATAGTTGCAAATTAAATTCAAAAGAAATTGTTATTAAAAAAAAATTACAAATTATACATGACTGATTATAAAGAAAAATTTGAAAAAATGAGAGCTGCTGGAAAACTTGCTTCTAAAACTTTAGATATGTTAACTGAATTTATAAAACCTGGTATTTCCACAGACAAAATAGACCAATTATCATTTGATTTTATTAAAGATCATGGAGGATATTCAGCTCCACAATTTTATAGAGGTTTCAAAAAATCTTTATGTACGTCTTTAAACCATGTGGTTTGTCATGGAATTCCATCAAATCGTATTTTAGAGGATGGAGATGTTTTAAATATTGATGTTACCGCTGTATTAAATGAATATTATGGTGATACAAGTAGAATGTTCATAATAGGTAACTCATCTATAAAAGCAAAAAACCTGATTGATGTCACATATAAGTCCATGATGAAAGCTATAAAAATTTTAAAACCTGGAACTACATTGGGAGATATCGGCAATGAAATACAAACATATGTTGAAGAAAAAGGTTATTCCGTTGTAAGAGATTTTTGCGGTCATGGAATAAGCAATACATTCCACGAAGCACCTAATATCTTACACTATGGAAAAAAAAATACAGGTTTCGAAATATATCCTGGCATGACTTTTACTATTGAACCAATGATTAATGCTGGAAAGTATGATGTTAAAATTTTAAATGATGGTTGGACTGCTGTCACTAAAGATAAGTCATTATCAGCACAATTTGAACATACTGTTGGTATTACTGAAAATGGATATGAAATTTTTACAGAATCTGATAAAGGATATTATAAGCCCCCATATTAATAATGATTGATAGATATTCTAGAAAAGAACTTAAAGCCATTTGGTCTGAGGAAAACAAATATAAAATTTGGTTGGATATTGAAATTGCTGCAGCTCAGGCCATGGAAAAATATAAAATTATACCAAAAGGTGTTGCGTCAACTGTTAAAAAAAAAGCAAAAATAAAAGTTAAAAGAATTCATGAAATTGAGACTAAAGTAAAACATGATGTAATCGCATTTCTTACGTCAATAACTGAACAGGCTGGCATTAAAGCAAGATACCTTCATCAAGGAATGACGTCCTCTGATGTTTTGGATACAGCATTTAATGTTCAATTAAAGCAATCAGGCGAGATTTTATTAAAAGATATTGATAAAATTCTTTCAGTCTTGAATAGACAAGCAAATAAACATAAATTCACACCCTGCATTGGTAGAAGTCATGGAATTCATGCAGAACCGACAACTTTTGGCTTAAAGTTAGCATCTTTTTATGAAGAGTTTAAAAGAAACAAAAATAGACTTTCTAATGCAATAAAAGATATTTCTACTTGTGCAATTTCTGGAGCTGTTGGAACATTTGCAAATATTAATCCAAAAGTAGAAGCATATGTATCTAAAAAATTAAAATTATATCCAGAACCAATTTCTTCTCAAGTTATACCAAGGGATAGACATGCACACTATTTTTCTGTTTTAGCAATTATAGCTGGAAGCGTGGAAAGAGTAGCTATTGAAATAAGACACTTGCAAAGATCAGAGGTTTACGAAGTGCAAGAATTTTTTTCAAAAGATCAAAAAGGATCCTCTGCGATGCCACATAAAAAAAATCCTATTTTGAGTGAAAATTTGACTGGACTTGCTAGAATAGTGAGAAGTCACACTATTCCAGCTTTAGAAAATATCGCTTTATGGCATGAGAGAGACATATCGCACTCTAGTGTAGAGAGAAATATCGGACCAGATGCAAATATTACTTTGGATTTTGCCTTAGTGAGATTGGCAAATCTTTTGGATAATATAATTATTTACCCAAAAAAAATGATTCAAAACATAAATTTAACTAAAGGATTAATATTTTCACAAGAGATTATGTTAGAGTTAACAAAAGCTGGGATAACTAGAGAAAATTCATACAAAATTGTTCAAACTTATGCAAAAAGATGCTTTGAGGAAAATACAAATTTATTTGACTTAATTTCTAATGATAAAAAAATTATGAATATTATCAATGAAAAAAAATTGAAATTAATTTTTAATTATTCTCGTCACTTTAAAAATGTTAACTTTATTTTTAAAAGAGTATTTAAAAAATGAAAAAAGGAAAAAAACTTTACGAAGGAAAAGCAAAAGTTATATTTGCCTCTTCAGATAAGAATCTAGTTATTCAACATTTTAAAGATGACGCAACAGCATTTAATAATCAAAAAAAAGCAAATATTGAAGGTAAGGGAATATTAAATAACAGAATTTCAGAACATATTTTATCTGCATTAAAACATGTAGGTATAGAAAATCATCTCATAAAAAGACTTAACATGAGAGAACAATTAATTGAATATGTAGATATCATTCCAATAGAGTTTATTGTAAGAAATATTGTAACAGGATCTTTAACTAAAAGACTTGGAATAGTAGATGGCACTATTTTAAATAAACCTTTGATCGAATTTTGCTATAAAAATGATGAACTCGGTGACCCATTAATTGCAAAAGAGCATATAGACGCATTTGGATGGGCTTCATTATCTGAAATTAATTTGATAACACAGCAGTGCTTACGAATAAATGACTTTCTTCAAGGAATGTTTAGAGGAATTAATATTAAACTTGTCGATTTCAAATTGGAATTTGGTAAAAAAAAGTCGGATGGTAAAATTATTTTAGCAGATGAGATAAGTCCTGATACTTGCAGATTATGGGATGCAGATACAGACAAAAAATTGGATAAAGATAGGTTTAGAAAAGATTTAGGAGATCTAGTGGAGTCCTATCAAGAAGTTGCAAGAAGATTGGGAATTTTACATGAGCAAACAAGCAATATAAGACCATTAAAATATTCGAAGCCTATTGCAGTAAAAATTAAAAAAAAATAATGAAAGTCAAGGTTATAGTCACTTTAAAGAATGGTGTTTTAGATCCACAAGGTAAAGCAATTCTTCAAACATTAAACGGGATGAGTTTTTCAAATATTGAAGATGTAAGACAGGGTAAATTTTTTGAAATAAGTATGAAAGAGAGTGATGAAACAAAAGCCAAGGCACAAGTTGAAGAAATTTGTAAAAAACTTTTAGCTAATCTTGTTATTGAGGATTATAAAATTATTTAGTTATTAATGAAGTCATCTGTAATTATTTTTCCAGGCTCTAATTGTGATAGGGATATGGATGTAGCTCTAAATAAGTTTGGCTTTAAAAATACTATGGTTTGGCATAATGATCCGGAAATTCCTAAAAGTGATTTAATAGTTTTACCAGGTGGTTTTTCTTATGGTGATTATTTAAGATGTGGAAGTATTGCCTCTAAATCTAAAATAATTAGATCAGTTATTGATTTTGCAGATTCTGGTGGTTTAGTTTTAGGAATTTGTAATGGTTTTCAAATACTCACTGAAACTGGATTATTGCCTGGAATATTACAACAAAACAAGTATCTTAATTTTATTTGTAAAAATATCTTTGTAAAAGTAAAAGATAAAGATAATAAATATTTCAAAAATATTAAAAAAGAAATATTAGAACTTCATATTGCTCATAATGAGGGAAATTTCTTTTGTACACAAGAAGAATTAAAATCCTTAGAAGATAATAATCAAATAGCAGTAACTTATTGTGGTCCTGATGGCATGGAGGATGAAGTTTATAACCCGAATGGAGCTATCAAAAATATAGCAGGAATATTTAATAAAAATAAAAATGTTTTGGGAATGATGCCTCATCCTGAAAGAATGATTGATAAATATCTTTCTGGTGAAGATGGATCATTATTCTTTGAAAATCTCTTAAGGAATCTATGATATTGGAGGTAAATGAAGCAATAGCAATAGAACATGGTTTAAATAAAGATGAATTTTCAAAAATTTGTAAATTATTAAATCGAACACCAAATATAACTGAACTTGCAATATTTTCAGCTATGTGGAATGAGCATTGTTCTTACAAATCATCAAGAAAACATTTAAAAAAACTTCATACAAAAGGTAAACAAGTTATTCAAGGTCCAGGGGAAAACGCTGGTGTCATTGATATCGGCGACGATGATGCAATTGTATTCAAAATAGAAAGTCACAATCACCCGTCATTTATTGAACCATATCAGGGTGCTGCCACAGGAGTGGGTGGAATAATGCGAGATGTTTTTACTATGGGAGCTAGACCTATTGCTAATTTAAATTCTATTCATTTTGGGTCACCACAAAATAAAAAAACAAAAAATTTGCTTAGAGGTGTAGTTAAAGGAATAGGTGGATATGGAAATTGCATTGGAGTTCCAACGATTGCAGGTCAAACCTCTTTTGATGAGTCTTATAATGGTAATATTCTAGTCAATGCAATGACATTGGGTTTGGTAAATAAAAATAAAATATTCTATTCTAAGGCAGCTGGACTGAATAAACCTGTCATTTATGTCGGATCAAAAACAGGTAGAGATGGAATTCATGGAGCAAGTATGGCATCTGCTACATTTGACGATAAAATTGAGGAAAAGAAACCAACAGTTCAGGTTGGTGATCCTTTTACAGAAAAACTTTTATTAGAGGCATGTTTAGAGTTGATGAATGATAATTCAATTATTGCTATCCAAGATATGGGTGCCGCTGGATTAACCTCGTCAAGTATTGAAATGGCATCAAAAGGCAATTTAGGAATTGAACTAAATCTAAGCAAAGTTCCATGCAGAGAAGAAAAAATGACACCATACGAAATAATGCTATCTGAAAGTCAAGAGAGAATGTTGATTGTTTTAGAAAAAGGTAAAGAGCAACACGCAAAAAAGATTTTTGATAAGTGGAACCTAGACTTTGCTGTAATTGGAAAAACAAATAACTCAAAAAAAATAGAATTAATATTTGATAATTTAAAAGTTGCAGAAATTCCAATTAATTTATTAGCAGAAAATGCTCCAATATATGATAGAAAATGGAGGAAAACTAAGTTACCCCAAAAAATAAAATTTAAGAAAGAAAACTTTAAATTTCTCAATTTATCAGATTGTTTAAAAAAAATTTTAAGTAATCCAAATATAACAGACAAAAAGTGGATATGGGATCAATATGACCATACTGTAATGGGAGATACAATCTTAAAGCCAGGAAGTGACTCTGGAATTGTAAGAATTCATGGTACAAAAAAGGCTGTTGCTGCATCAGTTGACTCATCTGCATCTTATTGTTTTTCACACCCTTTGACTGGTGGAAAACAAGTTGTATGTGAAAGTTGGCGAAATTTGATTTCAGTCGGAGCTAAACCAATTGCTATTACTAATTGTTTAAATTTTGGCAATCCAGAAAAAGAGAAGAATATGGGTGAATTTGTTGAAAGTGTTGAGGGAATTAGTGAAGCAAGCAAATATTTAAATTTCCCAGTAGTATCTGGAAATGTGTCTTTTTACAACGAAACTAAAGACATAGGTATCAAACCTACGCCAACTATTGGTGGCGTAGGTTTGCTTAGTAATTATCAGAATATGATTACAATGAATTTTAAAGAGATAAATAATATTGTTTATGTGATTGGGAAAACTGAAGGACATATAGATCAAAGTATTTTTGCTAAAGAAATTTTAAATGAGAAAAAAGGACCTCCTCCAAGTATTAATTTATTTAATGAAAAAAATATAGGTGAAACAATTTTAAAGTTAATTGAAAATAAATTAATCGTTAGCTGTCACGACGTATCCCTAGGTGGAATATTAACTGCTGTTTCAAAAATGTGTATAAAAGGACAAAAAGGTATAAAAGTTAATAATCTTAAAGGGTTAACAAACAAATATGAATATTTCTTCGGTGAGGATCAGGCCAGATATATTGTTGAAATATCCAAGAATAATATTTCAAAAGTTGTTGAAATATTAAATAAAAATTCAATACACTACGACGATTTTGGGATTATTCAGGAGAAAAATATGACTTTTAATGGTGATATAAATTTACCTATTGAAGAATTAGCATATACACATAAATATTGGTTACCGGAATATATGAGTAAATAATGGCAATGGATTTAAAAGAAATTGAGACTTTAATAAAAGAGGCAATGCCTGATGCAAATATTGTTATACAAGATTTGGCTGGTGATGGAAATCACTACTCTGCAACAATCACTTCATCTCAATTTAATGGTAAAAGTAAAATAGAGCAGCATAAAATGGTTTATAATTCATTAAAAGGCAAAATGGGAAATGAACTTCATGCTCTAGCAATTAAAACAAAGGAGATTTAAATGGATCAACAAATAAATGAATTAATTAAAAATGAAATAGATAGCAACGAAGTTTGTCTATTCATGAAGGGTACTCCAGATGCACCACAATGTGGCTTCTCAATGGCAGTATCAAATATGCTTAAAATTTTAGATGTAAAATTTAAAGGTGTTAATGTTTTAGAAAATGAAAAGATTAGACAAGGAATTAAAGAATTCAGTGATTGGCCAACAATACCTCAGCTTTATATTAAAAAAGAGTTTATTGGTGGATGTGATATAGTTAAAGAAATGTTTGAAAATGGAGAACTTAAAAATTTCTTAGACTCAAAAGGTATAATTTATAAAAAATAACTAAAATATACTTCTAATTTTTTTTGAAATAAATTTTTTAAACAATGTAAGACGTGAGAATTTTTCAAATTTACCATTATAATTTTTATCAATTGAGAAATTAATTGCTTTTTCCCAATAAAGTTCAATAACTAAACTTTTTCTAAAATATTTATTTAATTTTTTAATTGTTGATACTGTTAAAACAGGCTCAAGATAATTTATTTTTTTTGAAATTAATAATTTGTTTTCATCATCGTCAAAATCAATATGCCACAGGTGATCATTTTTATTTTCAAAAACAAGATTATCCTCTAATTTAGTTGGAACTTCTATATATCCACCGAATGATGATACTCTTTGTATCTCATTTAAAAAAAATTCAGGATCTTCGACATGTTCAAGCACATGACTTGCAATTACAAAGTCAAATTTTTTATCCTCAAAAGGTAAGCGTTTATCTTTTAATTGAACAAATTTTTTATCTTTATAATGATTTTCTAAATTTTGTGTATCACAGATTACATTAGCATATTTGCTTGGAGCGTACCCACAGCCAATATCTAAAACTGACCAATTATTTTTTTCGAGAATTTGCTCGACTGCATGTTTTGATGATCTCTTTATCAATTTTATCTTGAATAGTATTCTACTACTAGGTTTGGTTCCATTACTACAGGATACGGAACTTCCTCAAACTTGGGAATTCTTACGAACTTTACTTTTTTATTTTTTTCATCAACTTGTATATATTCGGGAGTTTCTCTTTCTTTGCTTGCCATAGCAACATCAATTATTGCTAATTGTTTAGACTTATCTCTTATTTCAATAGTGTCTTCTTCTCTAACTTGGTAGCTAGAAATATTTACCTTTTTACCATTAACTTTTACGTGTCCATGATTAATTAATTGTCTTGAAGAAAAAATTGTGTTTGCAAATTTTGACCGATATACTACAGCATCTAACCTTCTTTCTAATAATCCAATTAAATTTTCTGCTGTATTTCCTTTAGCCATAATTGCTTTCTTGTATAAGTTTCTAAATTGTCTTTCATTCATATTACCATAATAAGATTTTAATTTTTGTTTTGCTTGTAACTGAACACCAAAATCTGAAGGTTTTGCAGATTTAGTTTGGCCATGTTGTCCTGGAGGGTAAGCTCTCGAATTAAATGGACTTTTTGGTCTTCCCCAAAGATTTACCTTTAGTCTTCTGTCTACTTTGTGTTTAGAATTTAATCTTTTTGTCATTGAATATTGGGTTTTATAAGCAGAAGTTTAGTTTTGTCAATCAACCTTTTTTTTA
>MDTE01147202.1_pt1 | contig 17940 bp, 19 predicted proteins | sample 811231 | NCBI WGS metagenome assembly MDTE01 (sample SAMN05326651, study PRJNA326480) | marine metagenome | isolation source: seawater | place: Indian Ocean: Red Sea | collected 2010 | reverse complement strand
GCATAAGCACGAAGAGGATGGTCACAAAGAAGATGGTCACGATGACCATAAACATGAAGAAGATGGTCACAAAGAAGATGATCATGATGATCACGGACATGACGAACACGGTCACGAAGGTCATGCTCATGGAGAATATGACCCACATATTTGGTTAGATCCTGAAAATGCTAAAGTTATTTTAAATGAAATGATTGAGCATTTAATAGAAAACGATGCAAAGAACGCTTCTGCTTATAAAAATAATTTAAATAAAGCTTTAAAAGATATCGATGGACTATTAAAAAGCGTTAAATCTGAACTAAAAAAAGATTTTAAATCTATTGTTTTTCATGATGCCTATCAATATTTTGAAGAGAGATTTAATGTAACAGTGCTCGGTGCATTTACAGTTAATACTGACGTAATGCCTGGTGCTGAGCAACTATCTGAAATTAGAGAAATAATAGAGCATGATAAAGTTAGCTGTATATTTTCAGAGCCTCAATTTAACCCTGATATCATAAAAGCAGTTGCAAAAGATATGAATATAAAAACAGGTGTTTTAGATCCGCTAGGCGCTACTCTAGACCCAGGTAAAGATCTATATTTTGATTTAATCAAAAATATGTCTAAATCATTTAAAGGTTGCTAATTTTCAATTTATGTTTAATTAAATTGGAAATACAGACAATTTTAAACCCATTCTGATAGCTACAAAGATAACTAAAACAGAAGTTAATAAAGCTAATATTTTTGAAGAAAAAATTTTTAAGTTCAAAAAATTGCCTAGTTGACCACCAATTATTACAGCTAATAAAAGCATCCAATAATTACTAATCTCGCTAAAAACAGAATTTTTAGTTAATTGACCTATTATTCCAGATATTGAATTAATTAAAATAAATACTGAGGCACCAGCAACTATATGCTTTGGTTTACCAGCTCTTAATAAAAAAAGAATAGGACTTAAAAAAATACCTCCTCCAATACCAACAATACCAGAAATAAAACCTAATAAAGAACCAATAAATAAAGAAATTATAAAGGGAATTTTATTATAATTGCTTTCATTATCATCATAAGATCTGAAATTGAATAACAATAAAATACCGGCAATAGACAAGACTAAAAAAAGTAAAATTTCGAATAATTCTTTATCAATTTGAAAAGAACCACCAATATAAGCTAACGGCACAGAACCAATTAAATAAGGTGTTAATAATTTTAAATTTAAATTACCTGCTCTTATGTAGTTAAAACAGTTTCCTGAAACTACAAAGATATTACATAAAAGAGCTATAGCTGGGAATATATAGTAGGGTACACCCCATATTAAAAGGAGAGCCAAATACGTTGATCCACCACCGAATCCAACACTTGAATATAATGTAGCAGTTAAAAAAAATAAAATTGATAATAATATCATTTTCTACTAATTTAATTATATGAATACCATTTCTTTGTCATTAGATGAAATTTATAATTTAGCTAATAAAACTTTACTCGCTAACGGTTGCGATAAAGAAACTGCTCATATTTTATCCGATTTAGTTATGAAAGCAGAAAGAGATGGATCTTTATCTCATGGTTTATTTAGAATGCCTGCTTACATAAGTGGATTAAAAAGTGGTAAAATAAATGGAAAAGGAAGGCCTGAGATTAAACGTTTAAGTCCAAGCATTATTAAAGCTGATGGAAAAAATTGTTTAGCACCTATGGTTTTAGATAAAGGAATTCCTGAATTGATTAAAGCAACTAAAGAAACCGGTGTTGCCGTATTAGCAATAACAAATTCTCATCATATGGCTGCTATGTGGCCAGAAACAGAAATGATAGCTGAGCAAGGTTTTGTTGCTTTTGCTTGTACTTCTTATAAGCCTGCTGTCGCCCCAGCTGGAGCCAATAAACCTTTGTTTGGAACTAATCCAATTTCATTTGCTTGGCCAAGATTAGGAAAAACTCCAGTTGTTTATGACATGGCAACAGCATCTATGGCTATGGGAGAGGTGCAGGTAGCAAAAAGAGAAGGGCATAAAGTTCCTTTAGGCACAGGTTTAAATAAAGATGGAAAAGAAACCACAGATCCAGCTGAGATAGCTGATGGAGGTGTTTTGTTACCTTTTGGAGGATACAAAGGCTCAGGAATAGCTATGATGGTAGAATTATTAGCCGGAGCTCTAGTTGGTGACAATTTCAGTTTTGAGACCGCTGCAAAAGATAATAATGACGGAGGACCACCTAGTGGCGGTGAATTTATATTAGCAATTTCTCCTGATAAAATATCTGAAAAAGATTGGAATAAACATGCAGAAAAATTTTTTGATAAAATGAAATCTATGGAAGGCGTAAGACTTCCAGGTGAAAGACGTCATAAAAATAGACTTGATAAGGGTCCAAGAAAGATAAACGAAGAATTAGTAAATAAAATTAAATCTTTAAGCTAGTTCAATTTCAATAGGTGTATGATCAGAAGGTTTTTGTCTTCCACGTGGATATTTATTTATTTTAATTTCTTTTACAGAGGATATTAAAAAATCAGAAACAAGAAAATGATCAATTCTCATTCCATTATTTTTTGGCCAAGCTCCACTTGTATAATCCCAAAAAGTATAACCCTCTTTTTCTGGATACAAATATCTAAAAGCATCATGAAAACCTAAATTGACAATTTCTCTTAATTTTTTTCTTATTTCTAATCTAAATAGAGCATCATCCTCATATGATTTTGGGTTATGAACATCTTCGGCAGCAGGTATTATATTAAAATCACCTCCAATAATTATATTACTATTTTTTTTTAAATCTGATTTTAAAGATTTAATTAAATTATCAAGCCAATATTTTTTATAACTATATTTTTCTGTATCAACAGGATTACCGTTTGGTGTATATATGTTTATTAATTTAATTAATTTTTTTTTATATGGTACATCTGCTGTGATAATTCTTGATTGTTTTAATTTATCTTTAAATATGTCTGTTTGAATATTTTTAAGCTCTTTTTTAGATAAGATAGCAACGCCATTATATGCTTTTTGACCAAAAACATAACTTTTATACCCAGTTGAATTTAAATCATCGTAAGGATAAGTTTTGTCCTCTGTTTTGATTTCTTGAATCATTACTATATCAGGAGAAAATTTTTTTAAATATTCCTTTATATTTAAAATTCTAGCTCTTACAGAGTTTACATTCCAAGAGCTAATTATCATTTAAAGCGAGAAAGATACACCACAACCACAAGAAGATTTACTTTGCGGATTATTAATTTTAAAAGAGTCTCCTATAAGCTCTGAAACAAAATCAACCTCAGAACCTTTAAGTAAATCAGCAGAAGTTTTATCAATTAAAATATTTTCATGAACCAAATCGTTTTTTTGAGGACTTTCTTCGTATGAAAAGTCATACTGAAAACCAGAGCAACCACCACCTTTGATAGCGATTCTAAAAAAAGAACCTTTTTTCTTTATATTTAAAAGATAATCGATTTGTTTTATTGCTTTATCAGTAAATTTAATTTCTTTAATCATAATTTAACACTGCTAAAACTAATATAATATTAATTTACCATTTTTAAAGGATGAAAAATTACTCAAAATTAGGTCAATTTAAGAGCAAAGGGAGAATTATTTATGAAAGACCAAATCAATATAGGACTCCTTTTCAAAGAGATAGAGATCGTATAATTCACAGCGCTTCATTCAGGAGATTAAAACATAAAACACAAGTGTTTGTTAATACAGAAGGAGATCATTACAGAACAAGAATTACTCATTCCATGGAGGTTGCACAAATAGCAAGATCAATATCAAAATTTTTAATGCTGAATGATGATTTAGCGGAGACATTAAGTTTAGCTCATGATTTGGGACATACACCATTTGGACATGCCGGTGAAATTGCTTTAAATGAATGCATGATCAACAATGGTGGCTTTGATCACAATTTGCAAACATTAAGGATAGTTATGTTTTTAGAAAACAAATATTTAAAATTTAAAGGATTAAATCTTACAATTGAAACATTAGATGGACTTTTGAAGCATAATGGACCCATAAAAGATACATCAATGATTGATACTATAATAGGGATTAAAAATTTTAAAAATAAAATTAAATTTAAAAAAAATTGTTCTTTAGAAGCCCAGGTATCATCTATATCAGACGATATTGCTTATAATAACCATGATATTCAAGATGGCTTAAAAGCAAAACTATTTAGTCTAAATGATTTATTAGAAATCAATTTTTTTAATGATATTTATAAATCTTATAAAAAAAAAACAAAAGGTAAAAATCAAAATATTTTGATATATCAAATAATAAGAGATTCTATAGATTTTATGGTTAAAGACTTAATAAACAACTCCATTAACAATATAAAAAAAAATAAAATTAAAAAAATTAATGATGTAAAAAAAAAGAAATTAATCTTATTTGTTTTTCATATAATTTTTCCAAACTAGAGAAAGAAATTAAAAATTTTTTGAGAATCAAAATGTATAATAATAAAAAAGTTTTAACAAAAAATAATAATGGAAAAAAAATAATTACTAAACTTTTTCAAATTATATCAAATAAACCAAATAAATTTATATCTAAAGAGAATTTGAGATTTAGCAAGCATCGAGCAATAGCTGATTATATTTCTGGAATGACTGATAGATATGCAATAAATTTATATAAAAGTTTAAAATGAATATTTTTGAAATTTATAAAGATAAAATTAATGAAATAGTTAAAAAATCTAAAGATAAAATTATTCTTCCTGAAAATTTAGCTTCTATAAATCTTAGTGTACCGCCCAACCAATTTAATTCTGATATATCCTCAAACATAGCAATGATTATTTCTAAAATAAATAACAGCTCGCCTTTTGAAATGGCCGAAAGAATAAAAAAAATTCTTTCTAATGAATTACCTGAGATAAAAGAAATTTCTATAGCTAAACCTGGATTTTTAAATTTTAAATTCAATAATAATTTTTGGAATTTTTTCTTAAAAGACGTGCTGATTAAAAAAGATAGTTATGGTATCGATCTAAGCAAAAAGAAAAAAAAATATTTAATAGAATTTGTATCAGCTAATCCAACTGGACCATTGCACGTAGGTCATTGCAGGGGAGCAATACTAGGTGATGTTTTATCTAATTTGCTGATCTTCAATAAACACGTTGTTACCAAAGAATATTATGTAAATGATTATGGAAATCAAATATTAAATTTTACTAAGTCGGTTTATCTCAGAATAAGAGAAATTCTTCATAATGATAAATTTCCGATCGATAATCCAGATTTATACCCAGGTGAGTATATTATTGAAATATCAAAAAATATTTTAAAAAATAATAAAAATTTAAAATTTGATAGTTTTAGCTCAGTATCAAAAAAACTAACTGAAATTTCAGTTAAAGAGTCATTAAAAATAATTAAAAGTAATTTAAAAAATTTAGGAATTATTCATGATAACTTCATTAGTGAAACAGATATAGTGAACGCCAAAGAAGTTGATAAAGTAATAAAAAAACTTAAATCAAAAAATTATATTTTTGAGGGAAAAATTAAGGCACCCGAGGGTGAGACTGACAAAAATTGGGTAGAAAGAAAACAACTTCTTTTCAAATCAACACATTTTGGGGATGATAAAGATCGTGCATTACAAAAATCAGACAAATCTTGGACTTACTTTGCTAGTGACTTAGCTTATCACAACAACAAACTAGAGAGGAAATATGATGTGCTTATCAATATACTTGGCGCCGATCACGCTGGATATATAAAAAGAATAGTTTCAGGAGTAGAGGCTTTGTCAAACAATGAAACAAAGTTAGATTGTAAAATAAGTCAATTAGTTAAACTAATTAAAAATGGCAAACCATTTAAAATGTCTAAGCGTAAAGGCGACTATATAACAGTGGAAGATCTTATTAATGAAGTTGGGAGGGATGCATCAAGATTCATTATGTTAAATCGTAGTAGCGATGTAGAATTAGATTTTGATTTTGAAAAAGTTAAAGAGAAATCCAAAGATAATCCATTGTATTATGTTCAGTATTGTTACGCGAGAATAAGTTCTGTATTTAGAAATATTAAAAAAAATATTAATGATGATATAAAAATTGATAGTTATAACTTTCAATATACAGAAGATGAATTAAAAATTATTCGCAAAATATCTGAGTGGCCAAGATGTATCGATATATCAACTATAAAACTTGAACCACATCGTATACCAATTTACCTTTATGAATTAGCGTCTGATTTTCATTCTTACTGGAATAAGGGAAAAGAGGATGAGTCAAAAAGATTTATTGATAAAAACAACAATATTACTAATGATAAAGTTGTATTTTTAAAATTGATATCAAATGTAATTAGATCAGGAATGAATATATTGGGTGTTGAAACTCCAGAAAAAATGTAATGCTTAAAGAAATAAGAATATTTTTTTTATTATTTGTAATAATTTTTTTCTCTTTTTTTTCAATAAAATATTATTTTTCTGATAAAAATATAAAAAAATCAAATATTGCTATGAATAATATTGAAACAAAAATAGATAAATGGTCTAACGAAATAATAATTTTAGAAAATAATACAAATAATATTATTGAATATGTTGAAAATAATCCTACAAAAAAAAAATATCATTTTTGGGATTTGTTAAAAATTAATGATTAAAGATAGAAGAGCGTTCATTTGTGGTATTAAAGGTTTAATTTTATCAAAAAAAGAAACAAAATTTCTTAAAAAATTTAAACCCTGGGGAATAATACTATTTAAGAGAAATATTAAATCTATTGAACAAACAAGAAATTTAACAAATCAAATAAAAAAAATATTTAATGACAAAACTTATCCAATAATTATTGACGAAGAAGGCGGACGAGTTTCTAGATTAAGCAATTTTATTGATAATTCGTTATTCACAGGTGATTATTTGGGAACCCTATTTAAAAATAATAAAAAAAAATTTTACTTATATAATCAAGTTTACACCAAGCAAATTAGTTATTTGCTTTATTTGCTAGGAATAAATATTAATACAGTTCCAATATTAGATATAAGAAGAAAAAAATCAAACAATGTTATTGGCGATAGAGCTTATTCAGATAATAAAAAAAATGTATCACTAATAGGTGAAAATGTTATTAAAAACTTTCATAAATGCAAAATAGCCACTGTTATAAAACATATTCCTGGTCATGGTTTATCTAAAGTTGATAGTCATTTTAAATTGCCAATTATAAACAAAACTTATTCCTATTTAAAAAACAATGATTTTGCCCCCTTTAAAAAAAAAGATAGTATTTTCGCTATGACTGGACATTTATTATATAAAAAAATTGACCCAAATAACTGCTCAACTCATTCAAAAAAAATTATTAAAATCATTAGAAAAGATATTGGTTTTAAAAAAATTATAATTTCTGATGATATTTCAATGAAAGCATTAAAATACTCTATTTCGAAAAATACAACCAAAGCTTTTATAGCTGGTTGCAATATTGTTTTACATTGTAATGGAAATTTAAAAGAAATGCAGGAAGTTGCACATAATTCACCTCTCATAAGTAAATTTATTGTGGACAAAACATCACAATTTAGGAAAATAATAAGTTAATGTTCTTATTATGAAAACCGATTCTATTTTATTTGAAGTTGAATTAAATAATTATTCTGGACCTTTAGATATTCTTTTGGATCTTGCGAAGTCACAAAAAGTTAACCTAGAAAATATATCCATAACTAAACTTGCTGACCAGTTCTATGACTACATAACTAATGCAAAAAATGTTAATTTAGAGTTAGCGTCCGAATATTTATTAATGGCTACATGGCTAGCATATCTAAAATCAAAATTACTATTACCAGAAACCGATGAAGAGGAATTTAAAGCATTAGAAGTTGCAGAAAAATTAAAATTACAACTTAAAAAGTTAGAATTAATTAGATTGTTATCTGACCAAATGCTTAAAAGAAATAGACTTGGACGCGATGTTTTCATGAGAGGAGCGAAAGGATCAATTAAATCAATATATAGCACAAAATATTCTCTTACTTTGTATGAAGTTCTTAAAACCTATTCATCAATAATAATGGAAAGAGGTTTTCAAAGAATAAATATACCAAAGTTACCTGTTTTTACCACCGAGGAAGGGATAAATCGAATCAAAGAATTATTAAACGAGCTTAACGATTGGAGAAATATTTCAGATATAGTACCAAAAAATTTTGAAAATTCTAAAAAACTTAAAAGAACTGGCAGAGCCGGTATATTTGCAGGGTGTCTTGAGTTAGTTAAAGAAGGTAATTTAGTAATAAAACAAGAAAAACTTTTTGATGATATTTATATAAAAGCAAATAAATGAAAAAAGAAAATAAAAATAATGTAGTTAATTTTCCAACTTCACTTACTGAAATTGAAAGAGAAGTAGAGGCAATCCTATTTGCAGCTGCAGAACCGCTTGATCTTGATACTATTGAATCAAAGATTTCAAAAAAGGCAAATGTTTTAAAAATTTTAGAAAAATTAAAAAATACTTATTCAAACAGAGGAATTAATTTAGTGTGCATATCAAATAAATGGTCTTTTCGTACAGCAGAAAATTTATCAAAATTAATGTCCCAACAAAAAACAGTTGAAAAAAAGTTATCAAAGGCAGCCATAGAGACTTTATCTATTATAGTTTATCATCAACCAGTCACTAGAGCTGAAATTGAAGAAATTAGAGGTGTAGCTTTTGGTAATAATACTTTAGATATTTTAATGGAGCTAAATTGGGTCAGACAACTAGGAAGAAAAGATGTGCCTGGTAAACCAATCCAATATGGAACAACTGAAGAATTTTTAAGTCACTTCAGTCTTCAAAAATTATCTGATTTACCTACAGTTGAAGAATTAAATTCTGCAGGATTAATTGATACCTCATCTGTTGATTCAGCTATTTTTGGAACAGGAAAATTTTATAAAGAGAAACAAGAGGAAAAAAAGGAAAATATTTATTCAGATATAGACGAAATGTTAAGTAGCACTCTTAAAAATGAAGATTAATGAAAAAATAGACTTTCAAAAATTTTACATTAGAGATATAATTTAAAATATGAGTATAGGATTTTGGCAAATAGCAATAGTTGTAATATTGGTTGTTCTTCTTTTTGGAAGAGGAAAGATATCAAGTTTAATGGGTGATGTTGCTAAAGGTATTAAAAGTTTTAAAAAAGGTATGGCTTCTGATTCATCAGAAGAAGATAATTCAAAAAGTATTGCTGAAAACTCTAATCAAGATAATCAAGACTCAAATAACCAAGACTCAAACAACAAAGAATAATCCAAATGCCACAAATTGGCTGGTTTGAAATATTTATAATTGTTGCGGTTGCTATAGTAGTTGTAGGTCCTAAAGATTTTCCTGTTATGTTAAAAAAAGTTGGATCATGGATAGGATCAGTTAAAAGATATGTTACAAATTTCCAAAATGAGGTTTCGGATATTGGAAATGAAACAATAGAAAATTCTGATAAAAATAGCGAGTTAACATCAAAGGAAAAAGATGGAAAAAAAGAAAAGTGAAGTTGGTTTTGTAAGTCATTTAACGGAGCTTAGAAAAAGATTAATTAATTCAATTATTTTTTTAGCAGTACTTTTTGTTTTTTGCTACTATTTTTCCGAATATATTTATGGTTTTTTAGTTGATCCATATGCCAAAGCAGTCAAAGACGATGGAGTAGAGAGAAGACTTATTTTTACAGCATTGCAAGAAACTTTTTTGACATACTTAAAAGTTTCTTTTTTCGCAGCTTTTTTTATAACTTGTCCATATATTTTAATACAGATATGGAAATTTATAGCTCCAGGTTTATATGAACATGAAAAATCTGCTATAATGCCTTATTTAGTGCTTACACCTATACTTTTTTTATTAGGAGGTATGCTTGTTTATTATCTTATAATGCCACTAGCTATTAAATTTTTTTTAAGTTTTGAAAGCGCAGGATTAAGCACAAACTTACCAATACAGTTAGAGGCCAAAGTTAATGAATACTTGTCATTAGTAATGAAATTAATTTTTGCTTTTGGATTAAGCTTTCAATTACCAGTAGTATTAAGTTTACTTGCAAGAATTGGTTTTGTTGATTCTAAATTTTTAAGAGAAAGAAGAAAATACGTAGTTGTAATAATATTTGCTACTGCAGCTCTTTTAACACCGCCTGATCCAATTACTCAAATTGGTTTAGCTGTGCCTTTATTAATTTTATATGAATTGTCAATTTTTTCTGTAAAAATAATAGAAAGGAAATCTGAAGAAAAAAATGCATAATATTAAAGATATAAGAGATAATCTTAACGAATTTAAAAAAAAAATTAATTCTAGAAATTCAAATATTGAATTTAACGAAATACTTAATCTTGATAAAAAAAATAGAGAGCTTATACAAATAAAAGAAAATTATGAAAGAGAAAAAAAAGAAATATCTAAATCAAAGGATAAATCATTATTTGAAAAATCAAAAGAAATTTCAGCTAAACTTGAAAAGGTGGTAAAAGAACAGAATATTATAAAAGATAAATTAGATTCTATTCTATCTTCTATACCAAATGTAGCACTTTCAGATGTTCCCGTTGGTAAAGATGAATCTTCTAATAAAGAAATTTTGAATTCCGGTAATATAAGTAAATTTAATTTTAAACCTAAATCACATTATCAGTTAGGTGAAAATTTAAATTTATTAGATTTTGATTTAGCAACTAAAACAACTGGAGCACGCTTTGTTTTTGTAAAAGGGGAACTAGCACTATTAGAACGAGCAATATCAAACTTCATGATTGACACCCATACGCAGTCAAATGGATATAAAGAAATTTCCCCACCAATAATTGCTTCTGAAAATACTATGTATGGAACTGGACAGTTACCCAAATTTGAAAATGATCAATTTGAGATAAAATTTGAGGATAGTTCAGAAAGAAAATTCTTGATTCCGACAGCTGAAGTAATTTTAACTAATATGGTAAAAAATCAAATATTAAAGGCTTCAGATTTACCTATGAGACTTGTTGCATCAACTCCTTGCTTTAGAAAAGAAGCTGGCAGTTATGGTAAGGATACTAAAGGGATGATTAGACAACATCAATTTTATAAAGTTGAGTTGGTTAGCATAGTTGAAAATAACAAATGTCAAGATGAACTAGAAAGAATGACAAATTGTGCAACAATGATATTGGATAAATTAAAGCTTCCTTATAGAAAAATAATTTTAAGTTCTGGAGACATGGGGTTCAGTGCAGAAAAAACCTATGATATTGAAGTTTGGTTGCCATCAGAAAATAAATATAGAGAAATTTCTAGTTGTTCATCTTGCGGTACATTTCAATCAAGAAGAATGAAAGCTAGATATAAAAATTCAAATAACGAGACACAATTTTTAGGCACTCTTAATGGTAGTGGTTTAGCTGTAGGAAGAACTTTAATTGCTATTATGGAAAATTATCAAACAGAGGACGGATCTATAATAATTCCCGATGTTTTAAAACCATATATGAATAATTTAGAGAAAATTTCTAGCAATTAAGAGTTGTTTAAACTTTGTAGATAGTATAAATAATCGTTTTAAATTGAGGTTAATATGGATGCAGCAGGAATAGGTCAGTTTATACCGTTAATACTAATATTTGTAATTTTTTATTTTTTCTTAATAAGACCACAGCAAAAGAAAGTTAAGGAACATAAAAAAATGGTAGAGAGCCTAAAGAGAGGTGACAAAGTCATTACATCTGGAGGAATAGTAGGAACAGTTGAAAGAATTATAGATAATGAAAAAGTAGAAGTTTCTATTGCTGATAATGTTAATGTTGAAATAATTAGATCAACAGGAATACAAGCTCTAACTAATATTGCTGAACCAAAAAAATAACATTAAATAAAGTGTTATACTTTTCAAAATTAAGAATTTTTTCAATTTTAATTTTTACATTAGCTATTTCTTATTTAACAATATCAAATTTCTTTAAATATGATGATAACTTTATAAAAAGAAATATTAATTTAGGTTTAGATTTGCAAGGAGGATCCTACTTACTCTTAGAAATTGATAATGAACCAGTTATTGAACAAAGATTACAGACTAAACTAATTAATATAAAAAACTTTTTTAAAGATAAAAATATTTTAATTCGAAATATATCTATAGAAGATAAACAAATAAAATTTGATGTTGATGTTGACGATTTAGAAAAAGTAAAAAATGCTCTCGATAATGATGAAAGTGAAATCAATCCTTACTTTCAACAATATAAATCTCATCAATTTGATATTTTAAATAAAAATAATAAAATAATTTTATCTCTTTCTAAATATGGTCTCGTTTTAATTAAAAATTCATCATTAGATCAAGCTATAGAAATAGTAAGAAGGCGTGTTGACGAAGTAGGTACTAATGAACCAAATATTTTAAAAAGAGGTAACGACAGAATATTAGTCGAACTTCCAGGATTGAATGATCCAGAGAGAATTAAAACTTTATTAGGCAAAACTGCTAATTTAACTTTTCAATTTGTAAAAAGTGGAACTGAAGAGTCTTTTGGAACCGAGAAGTTACCTTTTGAAGATGGATCTGAAGAATTACTAGTAAGTAAAAGAATTGTTTTAAGCGGGGAAAATCTTTTAGATGCTCAACCCAGGATGGATAATCAAACAAATGAAACTGTTGTTTCATTTAGTTTAGATAGAGTTGGAGCTAAAAAATTTGGTAAAGCAACAAGCTCTGGTGTTGGTCAAAGACTTGCGATAATATTAGATGGTCGCATTATAAGTGCCCCTGTAGTTAATGAAGCTATACTTGGTGGCTCAGGTCAAATAACTGGTAACTTTACATTTCAGTCGGCTACTGATCTATCTTTACTTTTAAGATCTGGAGCTTTACCTGCTCCCTTAAATATAATCGAGGAAAGAACTGTTGGTCCTGATTTAGGTCAAGATTCAATTAATTCTGGAATAATATCTCTAATAATTGGTTTTTTATTAGTAGTTCTTTTTATGATTTATAAATACCGTATCTTTGGATTTATCGCTAATATTTCTTTAGTTATAAACCTTTTCTTGTTGATTGGTATTTTAACATTGTTTGAAGCAACATTAACTCTTCCTGGTATAGCGGGAATTATATTAACTGTAGGTATGGCAGTTGATGCCAATGTTTTAATTTATGAAAGAATAAAAGAGGAAATAAGTAATGAAAATAACAAAGTTATTGCTTTTGATTCTGGATATGTAAAATCAAAAACTACAATTTTAGATGCAAATATAACAACTTTAATCGCAGCTATAATATTATTTATTATGGGCTCTGGACCAGTAAAAGGTTTTTCTGTTACATTAGGAATTGGAATTTTAACTACACTTTTTTCAGTATATTTTATAGCAAGATTATTAACTGCTTATTACGTGATAAATAATAAAGATAAAGAAAAATTATTATGATGTATAAAATTCAATTTAATAAATTTTATAAGGTATTTAATTTTATTTCCTCAGCGTTAATATTACTCTCTATAGTTTTTCTTTTATTTAAAGGTCTAAATTACGGTGTTGATTTTAAAGGTGGTACTCTAATTGAGTTAAGAACTAGCAAAGATAATACGAATATTTCAGATATAAGAAGTGCTTTTAATCAGCTTAATTTAGGAGATGTTACAGTTAAACAATTCGGAAATAATAATGATTACATTGTTAAGTTTGAAAAAAAAGAAAATAATAACGTAAAATTTATAAGTGAAATAAAAAATAAACTTAATAACAAACTAGGAGAAGATTTAGATTTCAGAAGGGTAGAAAATGTCGGACCCAAAGTAAGTGCAGAGCTTTTTAAATCAGGAATAATTGCAATTGCACTATCGTTATCAGCTATGCTTGTTTATATTTGGATACGTTTTGAATGGCAATTTAGTTTAGGTGCAATTTTAGCACTATTCCATGATGTTATTATAACGCTCGGAATATTTTCATTTTTTTCTCTTGAAATAAATCTTTCAATTGTAGCCGCAATATTAACTATCGTGGGCTATTCCATGAATGATACAGTTGTTATTTATGATAGAGTAAGAGAAAATCTCAAAAAACATGCTGATATTAAAATATTTGAATTAACAAATATTTCAATAAATGAAACTTTATCTAGGACAATAATTACTTCTATTACAACTTTACTAGCATTAATTACAATTTTTTTATTTGGTGGAGAAATTTTAAAAGGTTTCTCTTTAGCAATGATTTTAGGTGTTGTTTTCGGAACTTATTCATCTATATATATAGCAAATCCAGCTTTGGTTTATTTAAAAGTTTCTCAAAGAACTGTTCTAAAAGAAGATAAAGACTAATATAAGTTTTGTGCAGCAACCATTGAAAGAAGCATTGGCAAAGATAACAAAGTATTAATTCTTGATGTTATCACAGCTTTTTTTAATGCCACAGGTTTTTCCTCTGCTGGTGTTTCAACTATTCCAAGAGCTTTTTTTTGATTTGGCCAAATTATAAACCAAACATTAAAAGCCATAATAATACCAAGCCACATACCTATTCCAATTGCTGTATTTTTTCCGCCACCACTTCCAATACCAAGTGTCATTGCTTGATGCACATACCCGTTCAAATAAGCTACTATTAGACCAGTAATAATTGTTGCTAAAGCTGCCCATCTAAACCAAAATAGCACAGCTGGCGCTATTACTTTTGTTATAGCTGGTTTTTGTTCATCTGAGATTTTAGGCATACTTGGTATTTGAACAAAGTTTAAATACCAAAGAAGGCCGATCCACATTATTCCAACTACTACATGAATGTATCTGAATAACCAACTCCAAAAAAGTGTATCAAAAGCAATTCCACCTTCTGCAAAAAACAGGAATAGAAACAATAATACAGATAGCACTAAGGATGCATGTATCACTTTTGAAAGTGACATAAAAAAATTGTTCATAAACCTAATTATATCAGAAAATTGAAATTATTTTCAAGCAGTTTTTTTGAATTTATTTGTAAAAATTTGTTTTAAAAATTGACCTGTATAACTATTTTTTGACATCATAACTTGTTCAGGATTTCCCTCAGCAATAATATTTCCTCCATTTACTCCACCTTCGGGACCCATATCAACAATATGATCAGCGGTCTTAATTACATCTAAGTTGTGTTCAATTACAATAACAGTATTTCCAGTTGCTACAAATGTATGCAATATTTCAAGTAATTTTTTTATATCATGTTGATGTAGGCCAGTAGTTGGTTCATCAAGTATATATACTGTTCTACCAGTTGATCTTTTAGAAAGTTCTTTTGCCAACTTTATTCTTTGAGCTTCCCCACCTGATAATGTTGTTGCTTGTTGTCCTATTTTTATATAACCCAAACCTACCTTTTTTAAAGTAAGTAGTTTTGACCTAATATTTGATATATTTTCAAAAAAATCACAACCTTCATCAACAGTCATATCTAAAACATCGGCTATACTTTTTTCTTTAAATTTAATCTCTAAAGTCTCTCTGTTGTACCTACTTCCTTTGCACTCATCACATGTAATATATACATCTGGTAAAAAATGCATTTCATAAGTAATTACTCCGTCTCCTTCACAAGCTTCACATCTTCCACCTTTTACATTAAATGAAAATCTTCCAGGTTTATATCCTCTACTTTTTGACTCTGGTAAATTTGTAAACCAATCTCTTATAGGTCCAAAAGCACCAGTGTATGTCGCAGGATTAGATCTAGGAGTTCTGCCAATAGGTGATTGATCAATGTCAATAACTTTATCAATCAATTCAATTCCTTTAAATCCTTTAAATGGTTTTGGAATTTTTCTAGTTTTGTTATTATTTAAAGTCAAATTTAATGCGTTATAAAGGGTTTGTAAAATTAAAGTTGATTTACCACTTCCAGAGACACCGGTTACACAACTAAAGGTACCAATTGGTATTTTTAAATTAACATTATTTAAATTATTTCCACTTGCGCCCTGTATTTCTAAAAATCTACCATTTTTAGCTAAACGCCTTTTTTTTGGTACAGGAATATATTTTTTATTAGATAAATAATTACCAGTTATACTATCAGCATTATTCATTACTTCCTTAAAATTACCTTGAGCTACTACTTGACCACCATTTTTACCTGCTTCAGGTCCTAGATCTATTATATGATCTGCATTTTCCATTGTTTCAGTATCATGCTCAACAACTATAACTGTATTACCTAAATCTCTTAAACTTTTTAAAGCGTCAATAAGTTTAATATTGTCCTTTTGATGTAGTCCTATTGAAGGTTCATCCAAAACATAAAGAACACCAGTTAGACCTGATCCAATTTGAGATGCTAATCTTATTCTTTGTGACTCTCCACCTGATAAAGTTCCTGACTCTCTTGATAATGTTAAATAATCAAGCCCAACATTTAAAAGAAAATCTAATCTTTCGTTGATTTCCTTTAATATGTGTTGTGCTATTTTAAGCTGTCTTTTATCTAAATTGTTTTCTAGTGATTTAAACCAGTTTCTTGCATCATAAATTGACTTTTCAGTAACTTCGCTTATGTTTAGTTTATCAATTTTTACACATAAAGCTTCTTCTTTTAATCTTTGACCGTTACACTTTTCACAATTTGTATCTGACTGGTATTGTGAAATTTCTTCTCTTTTCCAATCGCTATCAGTTTCTAAATATCTTCTTTCTAGATTATTTATAACTCCTTCAAAAGTTTTTTTATGTGAATATTTTTCATATCCATCATCATACGAAAATTTTATCTCCTCATCATCAGAACCGTAGAGAATAATATCCTTAATTTTTTTTGGTAATTTATTCCATTTTTCATCAAGTGAAAAATTATAATGCTTAGATAATGAAGCTAAAGTTTGTGCATAATAAAGTGTAGATGTTTTAGCCCAAGGTTCTATAGCACCATCTGCAATACTTTTTTTTTCATTAGGAACAACTAATTTAGGATCTACATTTAATTTTATTCCAATCCCTTCACAATCTTCACAAGCTCCGTATGGACTATTAAAAGAAAATAATCTTGGTTCTATTTCCTCTATCGTAAAACCACTTTCTGGACACGCAAATTTTGTAGAAAAAACTAATTTTTCAATTTTCCTATATTTTTTCGGTAAAGTTTCATTTTCATATTCTACAAACAATAATCCATTGGCAATATTGACAGATGTTTCAACTGCTTCTGCTAGTCTATTACCTAATGAGGAATTTATAACAATTCTATCAACTAAAATTGAAATATCATGTTTAAATTTTTTATTTAACTCTGGAACTTTATCTATGTCATATAGGACATTGTTAATTTTGATTTTTCTAAAACCTCTTTTTTTGTAGTTTATTATTTCTTTTTTATATTCACCTTTTCTTCCTCTTACGATTGGCGCATATAAATAAATTGTACTTTTTTTTGGTAACTCTTTAATTTTATCTACTATTTGGGTTACTGTTTGAGATGCAATAGGTTTACCTGTGAATGGAGAATAAGGTATTCCTGCTCTAGCAAATAGCACTCTCATATAATCATATATCTCAGTCACCGTTGCCACAGTTGATCTAGGGTTTTTTGATGTATTTTTTTGTTCAATTGAAATAGCAGGGCTCAGACCTTCTATCAAATCAACATTAGGTTTTTTCATTTTATCTAGAAACTGACGAGCATATGCAGATAAACTTTCCACATACCTTCTCTGGCCTTCAGCATAAATGGTATCAAATGCCAATGATGATTTTCCAGACCCCGAAAGACCAGTAATTACTACAAATTTCTCTTTAGGAATTTCTAAAGAAATATTCTTCAAATTGTGTTCTTTTGCGCCCTTAATAACTATCTTTTTGAGCATAATTTTTGTTGCTTTAAATTAATAAAATTAATATTCAATCTAAATTGTGTTATAAATAAATTATTCATATCAAT
>MDTE01030896.1_pt1 | contig 17943 bp, 17 predicted proteins | sample 811231 | NCBI WGS metagenome assembly MDTE01 (sample SAMN05326651, study PRJNA326480) | marine metagenome | isolation source: seawater | place: Indian Ocean: Red Sea | collected 2010 | reverse complement strand
TTGGAGGAGGTTCTGGTAACTTAATTTGCTGTGTTTGAGGAATATCAAAGGTTTCAATCTCCTCTATTATAGAATATTCTGTTACTTTTCCTTCTTCTAAAAACCTAGGAAACAAATAAAAGATAAAGCTTAGAAATAATATTACAAATATAGTTATTTCTCTTATTCTTACGGGGTAAGAAGTTAATAATGGGTCTTTTCTAATCATTAATTTGTTTCTGTTAGTGCAGAATAACTCAATTTAAGAGCCTGCGCCTTTCTTAATTCAGTATGAATTTCAGAAATTAATTTCATTTTAGCATCTTGGTCAGATTTTAAAGAGACTGTAATTTTTGGATCTTTACTTATTTTTTTATACATTACCGAACTCAATAAGTTTGAATTAATTATTCTATCATCAACAGAAATAAGACCATCTTTTGTTGCCCAAATATAAGAGGTATGTCTTTTACTTTCTAACTTTTCAATCATTTTAGCTCTTGGCATCAATACGTTTAATCCATCAAATTCTCTCATTACAGTTGTTACCATAAAAAATATCAATAACATAAAAATGATATCAGGCATTGATGATGTAGATATTTCAGCTTTATTTTGAGTTTTTCTTTCTACTTTCATTTTACATGTCCGGATTTGCTATTGAGATTCTTGAAGCTTTAGCCATTTTTAATTGATCTAATACTTTTAAATAATCATTATATTTTGTTTTTGAATGAGACTGGACTGAAAAGATCATCTTGTCATTCGAAGCCATCTTTCTTTCTGCAATTCCCTTAATGTCCTTAACTAATGTTGGATTATCATCAAGTAAAACTTTTCCAGATTCATTAATCAAAATATTAGTTATATTGCTCTTTGGAATTTCTTTTTGCTCACCATCTGCAGGCAAAACAATATTGATTCCTTTATCCATAGATATAGTAGTGGTTACTAAAAAGAATACTAATAGCAAAAAAGCAATATCAGCCATAGAAGATGAATTAATTTCATCTAAACCGCGTCTTTTTTTCTTAAACATATGTTATTTGGAATTATCTTTTATAGCGTTTAATAAAGTTGTTGCACTTTTTTGCATAGTTACTATTTGATTATCAATAATGTATAAACAAGTGTTTTGAAATAATTGTAAAACAATCGCTACAACAAGACCAAAAGCAGTAGTTAAAAGTGCCACTGAAATACCGCCAGCAACAACAGCAGGAGAAATATCATTAGCAGCTTTAATATCATTAAAAGCTTGAATCATCCCCCATACAGTCCCTAAAAAACCCATCATAGGTGCAGTTGCAATACACAAAGAAATCCAAGTCATATTCTTTTCGAGAGAGGCCATTTCAACGCTTCCAACATTTTCAAGGGCTGCTTGTGATTCAGACGGCCCTCTATCTGCTCTTTCTAGTGCGCTAAGACATAAATTTGCAACAGGACCAGTTTTATTTTCACAATCAGAAATAGCATTTTCAATGCCATCATTCTTGATTGTTTCAGATACACTAGCTGCAAAATTTTCGTTTAAACCAAGCCCTTTAATTAAATGAATTAATCTTTCCAAAACAAATATAAGACCAATTATAAATATCACAAGAATTGGCCACATGAAACCACCACCATCAAAAAATAATTGAACCATTTAATCTCCTTTTAAATTGAAAACTGTCTATTATAAATAAAAAACTACATCAATCTTATTAATTAAGTGTTGGAAAAGACAATCAAAATATCTAATTATCTTGTAAAAGTTTATAAGCATCCTCAAAAAAATCATAAGATTTCAAAACTTGCTCATCCATTTTAAGATTCGTTTTATATAAATACTGTTTTCCCCATATTGAACTAGCTACTTCTGCTTTTATTCTATTTTCAATATATCGCCAGTCTAAATTAAGATCTTCTAAAGATACATCAATTTTTTTATCATTTAGTACATTAATAAGATTATTTTTATTTTTTTCATTAATGAAAAATGCATCGTAAAAATCATCATAATTATTATAAATACCATTAATTTGATCTTTTATTTTTGATGAGAAATTGAATATTAATCTATCTGGATGAGTTAGTATATTAATAGTAGTTTCAGTTAATTCTTCTTCACTAGGTACGTAAAAATCAGGAATAATTCCACCACCACCATAAACAGTTCTACCATTTGACGTTTTAAATTGAGGACGTTCTAGTAATGTTGAATCAGAAACTTCCCTATTTTTTTTTACTAAATCTGTATAATAATCCTCATATGTTTCATCATAATCTCTTTGAATCAATCTTCCAGAAGGAGTGTAGTATCGTGCTATTGTTATGCGAACCGCCGAACCATCGCTATATAATGGAAATTGTCTCTGAACTAAACCTTTTCCAAAGCTAGTTTCTCCAATAACAATACCTCGATCTAAATCTTGGAATGCACCAGAAACTATTTCGCTAGCGCTTGCAGATCCCCTATTGATTATTGTTACTATTGGTATTGTCTTATAAGGAGCATTTTTTGTAGCATAATAAGTATTATCAGTTCCGCTTATTTTACCCTTTGTAAATAAAATTTTGTCATTAGAACTTATAAATAAATCTATCATCTTTATTGCTTCATCCATTAAGCCACCGCCATTGTTTCTTAAGTCTAATACTAGTTTAGTCATTCCCTCTTTTATTAAATTGTCCATAGAATTTTGTAGTTCTTCGGTAGTTGTTGAGGCAAATCTATTGATTTTAATATAACCAGTATTTTCATCTATTAAAAAAGAAGCCAAAACGCTAAAAATTGGAATTTCATCTCTTGTTAAGGTTATTTTTTTTAAGTTGTCTGTACCTGCTCTTTTTATAGATAAATCTACTTTAGAACCTTTTGGACCTCGTAATTTTTTAAATACTTCATCAAATGTAATTTTGTACGCTGAAGTATCATTTATTTCAATTATTTGGTCACCGCTTTGTAAACCAGCTCTATCTGAAGGTGTACCTGGAATAGGTGATATAACAGTAATATAGTTATCCAATATATCAAATTCTATTCCAATTCCTTCGAATTTACCCGAAAACTGTTCATTAATATTCTTAAGATTTTCAGATGATATATAATTAGAATGCGGGTCAAGTTCATCTAACATACCAACAATAGCACCATCAATAATTTTATTTAGATCAACATCTTCAAAATAATTGTCATTCACCAATCTTAAAACCTCAGTGAATGTTTTTAACTTTTTGTATTTATCATTTGAACTAATATTGTATCCAAAAATCAATATTGGAACCGCAATAAACAAAAAATAATATTTTCTTTTTTTGAACATTTACTAAGTTAGTTGTTTTATTGGTACTTAAAATAAATAAAAATCATTTTATATAATATAATTTCATAATATTTTAAGAGTTCTGCATGAAAAGTAAAAATCAAAATAATTTTATAAACATTCAAGGTGCCAGGGAAAACAATTTAAAGAATATAAATATTTCAATTCCTAGAAAAAAACTAGTTGTTATAACAGGCATGTCAGGTTCAGGTAAATCGTCATTGGCATACAATACAATATATGCTGAAGGACAAAGAAGGTACGTTGAATCGTTATCAGCCTATGCTCGTCAATTTTTAGGTATTATGGATAAACCGAAAGTTGATAATATTGATGGATTATCTCCAGCAATTTCAATTGAGCAAAAAGTAACAAGTAGAAATCCGAGATCTACTGTAGGAACTATTACGGAAATTCATGATTATTTGAGATTATTATATGCAAGAGTAGGTACTCAATTTTGCTATAGATGTAATAGACCAGTTGAAAATCAAACAATTGATAAAATTATTGATTCTATTTTGGCTTTGCCTGAAGGAAAAAAAATTCAAGTTTTAAGTCCAGTTGTTCGGGGCAGAAAGGGTCAATTCAAAGAGCTTTTTAAATCAATTTCAAATCAAGGATTTGTAAGAATTAGAATTAATAAAGAAGAGCATAATCTTCCATTAGATTTTGAACTAAATAAAAATAAAAAACATAATATTGACGTTGTAGTTGATAGATTGGTTATAAAAGATAAGGTTAAAGAAAGATTGACTAGTTCTGTAGAGTTAGCATTGAAACTTGGTAATGGATTATTAAAAATAGAAACAGATAAAGAAAAAATAATTTTTAATGAAAATTATTCCTGTACCAAATGCGACCTGTCGTTTGAGTCACTAGAGCCAAGAATGTTTTCCTTCAACTCTCCATTTGGAGCTTGTAAAAAATGTTCTGGCTTAGGAACTGAGATGTCAATGGATCCTGATTTAATTGTTCAAGATAAAACAAAAAGTATATTAAAGGGATGCATTTTACCTTTAGGAGAACAACCTCGAGGGGGATGGTGGGGCACACTTTTAAAAAATTTAGCTAGAGAACACCAATTTTCATTTACCATACCTTGGAATTCTCTTGATCAAGATGTTAAAGATATTATTTTATACGGGACGAAAAAAAAGAAAATTAGTCGAGCTAATAAAAAATCCCAATTTTTTGGAGAAAATAAAACGCGATTTGAGGGTGTTATTCCTAATTTGGAGAGACGATATTCGCAAACTACTTCCAGAAAAATGCGAGAATGGATTGAAAAATTCATGGCAATTCAACCCTGTTCTAGTTGTAATGGTGGTAGACTTAATAAATCAAATTTATCTGTTAGAATAGATAATTTAAATATATCAGATATTTCAGAATTAACAATATCAAAGTTATCAAGTTTCGTTGACACACTTAAATTTGAAAAACAAAAAAAATCAGTTGCACATCCAATTATTAAAGAAATTTCTGTTAGATTATCATTCCTCATTGATGTAGGATTAGAATATTTAACATTATCAAGAAAGGCAGGAACTTTATCTGGAGGTGAGGCACAAAGAATAAAATTGGCAACTCAAATTGGATCTAGACTTGTGGGTGTGTTATATATATTAGATGAACCAACTATAGGATTGCACCAAAGAGATAACAGGCGTTTAATTAATACATTAAAAGGTCTTAGAGATTTAGGCAATACAGTAATTGTAGTTGAACATGATAAGGAAATTATGTTAGAATCTGACTATATTGTTGATATTGGGCCAGGAGCAGGAGAAAATGGAGGATATATAATTGCAGAAGGAAGTCCAGAAAAAATAAAAAAAAACAAAAGATCTTTAACTGGTCAATACTTGTCTAATAGAAAAGAAATTAAGTTTCCTGCAAAGAACAATCTACTAAATCTCAAGCATATTGAATTAAATGGAGCTTCTGGTAATAATTTAAAAAATGTAAATTTAAAATTACCAATTGGTAATTTTATATGTATTACTGGTGTATCAGGATCTGGAAAATCTTCATTAATAAATCAGACACTCTTTCCTGCGCTTTCATATGAATTCAATAGAACAATTACAAAACCATTGCAGTTTAAATCATTAAAAGGAACATTACATTTAGATAAAGTGATTAATATAGACCAATCCCCAATTGGCAAAACGCCTAGATCAAATCCAGCTACCTACACAGGATTATTTACCCACATAAGAGAATTATTTACACAAATACCTGAATCTAAAGTTAGAGGATACAAACCAGGCAGATTTTCATTTAATGTTAAAGGAGGTAGATGTGAAAATTGTCAAGGTGGAGGTTTAATAAAAATTGAAATGCACTTCTTGCCTGATATGTATATTAGATGCGATGAATGCCAGGGGAAGAGATATAATAGAGATACTTTGGAAATACTTTACAAAGGAAAAAACATATCAGATATATTATCAATGAGCGTTGAAAAGGCATTAATATTTTTTAAAAATCATAATCAGATAAAAAGAAAATTACAAACATTGGTTAGTGTAGGATTAGGTTATATTACTTTGGGTCAGCAGGCAACAACATTATCAGGAGGTGAAGCTCAAAGAGTTAAATTATCGTCAGAACTATCTAAAATAGGAACTGGAAGAACATTGTATATTTTAGATGAACCCACTACGGGTTTACACTTTGAAGATGTAAAAATGCTTTTATCTGTATTGCATAGTTTAGTTAATAAAGGCAATACTGTCTTAATTATCGAGCATAATTTAGATGTCATAAAAACAGCTGATTGGGTTATAGATTTGGGACCAGAAGGAGGATCTGGAGGGGGAAATATTATTGCAGAAGGTCACCCAAAAGCAATTTCAAAAACAAAAACTCATACAGGAAAATACTTAAAGTTAGCTTTTGCTGAATAAAAAATTTGTTTAACGACAAGAAATAACTTTTTTCTGGACTTAAGTTTTAATAAATTGTGTACCTTATTTATTATGATTGAGTCCTATAAAAACCCTATAAATAATATCATAAATCCCAACAATTTAGAGGAAGATTTAAATACAGAAATATCAATACGACCTGCTTCTTTAGATCAATTTGTTGGTCAAAAAGAAATTACAGATAACTTAAAAGTTTATATTAAAGCAGCAAAGCAAAGAAACGAAGCTTTAGATCATGTACTATTTTTTGGTCCTCCGGGATTAGGTAAAACAACATTAGCGAATATAGTTTCCAAGGAGCTAAATGTGAATATTAGTTCAACTTCGGGTCCTGTTTTAGAAAGAGCAGGCGATCTTGCAGGAATGTTAACTAATTTAGAAAATAAAGATGTATTTTTCATTGATGAAATTCACAGAGTAAGTAGTATAGTTGAAGAATATTTATATTCTGCCATGGAAGATTATATTATTGATATCATGCTCGATAAGGGTCCCAGCGCAAGAAGTGTTCAGTTAAATTTAAATCCTTTCACATTAGTAGGAGCTACTACTCGTTTAGGAAACTTAACATCTCCTCTAAGAGACAGGTTTGGTGTTATATTAAGATTTGACTTTTATAATGATCATGATTTGGGAAAAATCATAAAGCGTTCTAGTAAAATTTTAAATATATCTATAAATGAAAAAGGAGTTTCTGAAATTAGCAGAAGGTCAAGAGGCACCCCTAGAATTGCAAATAGAATATTGAGAAGAGCACGAGATTTTGCTCAGGTTAATTCAAAAAAAACAATTGATGAAGAAGTTGCTAAAGAAGCATTAAGAAAAATGGGCATTGATGAAATGGGTCTTGACGAAATGGATAGACAAATTTTAAATTCAATTATTGATAATTACAATGGAGGACCAGTTGGTATAGAAACCTTAGGGGTTGCCATTTCAGAAGATGCTAAAACAATAGAAGAAGTTTATGAACCATTTTTAATTAAAGAAGGATTCATTCAAAGGACTCCTAGAGGTAGGATAGCTTTAGAAAAAACATACAAATATTTAGACAAAGAATTTAAAAATAATAATCAACAGAAATTATTATAATTAGGAAAGGAAATTATGTTATTTAGTTCAGTAGAAAAACCCCCGAGACTATCAGAGTTTGAGATGGAAGTCCCTGAAGAAAGAATTGCTCAAAATCCATCAAAAAAAAGAGATGAATGTAAATTAATGGTTTTAGATCCAAAAAACCAAACATTAGAACATAAGAAATTTCATAATATTATTGATTATATGAGAAAAGGCGATGTTCTTGTTATGAATAATACTAAAGTTTATCCAGCTAGAATTTATGCTTGGAAAGAAAAATCTGAATCAAAAGTAGAAGTTTTCCTATTGCGAGAATTAGAAAATGATCTTTGGGAAGCTATGGTTAAACCTGCAAGAAAAGTTAGAATTGGAAATAAATTAATTTTTGGTGAGGGTATAGCCTGTGATGTCATAGACAATACAATATCTGGAGGAAGGGTATTAAGATTTGAATATGATGTAGATTCAATTTACCCTTTTATTGATAAAAATGGAATGTCTCCTTTGCCACCGTATATTAAAAGAGAGTCTACAGAAAAAGATAAGGAGACTTATCAAACAGTATATGCATCTGAAAGAGGATCTGTAGCAGCTCCAACCGCAGGGTTACATTTAACAGAAGATCTAATGAAAAAATTAGAAGACAAAGGAATCAAATTGGTATATGTAACTCTTCATATAGGATTGGGGACTTTTCGTCCAATTATGGTTGAAGATTTGACAAGGCATCAAATGGACTCTGAATATTATAGTGTTTCATCCGAAACAGCATCAATAATAAATGAAGCGAAGGAAAAAAGAAAAAAAATTATAGCAGTAGGAACATCTACTGTTAGAACTTTAGAAACAGTTACAGTATCAGGATTCCAAATAACAGGAACCAGAGGATGGACAGATAAATTTATTTATCCTCCTTATAAATTCAAAATGGTTGATAGTTTAATAACAAATTTTCATCAACCTAAATCTACGTTAATGATGATGGTTTCAGCATTCACAACTAAAGATTTTCTCTTAGAAGCTTATCAAGAAGCAATAAATAAAAAGTATAACTTTTATAGCTATGGTGATGCTATGATAATAATATAAATGTATAGAATAGGTCAAGGAATAGATTTTCACCAATTAGTAGAAAACGTTCCCCTAATTATAGGTAATGTTACTATTCCATTTCATAAGGGGTCAGAAGGACATAGCGACGGAGATGTGCTGTTTCATGCCTTGACGGATGCTATTTTTGGATCTATTGGAGCTGGAGACCTAGGTTTTCATTTTCCTTCAACTAGCTCAAAATGGAAGGATGCTGATAGTACCATATTTTTAAAATATGCTGTTAAAATGCTCAAAGATAAAAAATATAAAATAGTTAATACAGATTCGACAATTATTTTACAAAAACCAAAAATTTCTGCTTACATACCTAAAATTAAAAAGAAAATTTCTCAAATAACTGATTGTAATAATGTCTCTGTTAAATCTACAACTACTGATTATTTAGGTTTTGTAGGAAATTCAATGGGAATATGTGCAATTTCAAATGTTTTAATTTGTAAAGATAGTTAGTATGTCAGTTCGCGTTAGATTTGCTCCAAGCCCAACCGGTTTTTTACACATAGGAGGCTTGCGTACTGCATTATATAATTACTTATATGCTAAACAAAATGATGGAATATTCATATTGCGTATTGAAGATACTGATAGAAATAGATATGTAGAAGGAGCTGTTGAAAATTTAATTAAAACAATGCAATGGTCTGGCATAGAATATGATGAAGGACCAAAAATTGAAGGAAATAAAGGACCATATTTTCAATCAAAACGTTTAGACATATATAAAAAATATATTCAAGAATTAATAAAAAAAGAAAAAGCATATCCCTGTTTCTATTCAATAGAAAGATTAAAAAATATAGAAAAAGAAAATATTCCCAGCAATATTTTGACTCAACAAGACCAAAAATACCGTAATATTTCTATAGATGAGTCAATTACTAGAATGAAAAATGAAAATCATGTTATTAGATTAAAAGTACCTAAAAGCGGAAGTATAGAATACAGAGATCAAGTAAGGGGAAAGCTTAAATTCGACTTATCTTTAATAGAAGATCAAATTTTAATAAAATCTGATGGTTATCCAACATATCATTTTGCAAATGTCGTAGATGATTATTTAATGGAAATTACCCATGTAATTAGAGGTGAAGAGTGGCTAGCTAGTATGCCAAAACACTTGCTTTTATATGAAAATTTTAATTGGAAAAAACCAGAATTTGTTCATTTGCCACTTATTTTAAATCAAGATAAAACAAAGTTATCTAAACGACAAAACGATGTTGCTGTTGAAGATTACATAAATAATGGATATTTAAAAAAAGCTTTTATTAATTATTTATCTTTACTCGGTTGGCATGGATCAGGAGATCAAGAATTATATACATTTGATGAACTTGTAGAAGATTTTTCCATTGATAGAATTCAAAAAAGTGGAGCCATATTTGATATAAAAAAATTAAACTGGATGAATAACCACTATATTAAAAAATTAGACCCGCAAGTAATTTTAGATAAATTCCTTAAAGACAATATTGATTTAAAAGATAAAATAACATTACCAATGATAAAACTGGTTTATGAGAAAATAGATAGGCTTACAGACATTCGTGATGAATTGAAGTTTTTATTTGAATATAGCTTGGAAAATAAAAAATGTCATGAAATTCTAAACAATGAAAGTTCAAAAACTGTTTTAAAATTATTTAATACAAAGTTAGAAAAAACTCCTATATTAGATTCAATGAGCTTTAAAACCATTGTATCTAAAATTCAAGATGAGACAAAAGTAGGCGGAAAAGATTTATGGATGCCTTTAAGAATAGCAATAACAGGAAAAATGCATGGTCCAGATGTTGCTAGCATTGTTGAAATATTGGGTAAAGAAGCCTGTCTTCAAAGATTGAATAATATAATTAATGACTAAAAAAATTTATAGGTCATATGCAAAAATCAATCTGACCTTACAAATTCAAAATAAACGAAAAGATAATTATCATAATATTCACTCTCTGTTTCTAGAACTGAATTATTTTGATAAACTGTCTTTTAAAAGAGCAGAAAAATATAAATTGACTAGCACTGGTTTAGACGTACCGTGCGATGAATCAAATTTAGTTACTAAAGCATATAAATTATTATCTCAAAAATATAAAATAACTAATTACTTATCAATACATTTAGAAAAAAACATACCCTTGTTTGCAGGTTTAGGTGGAGGAAGCAGTAATGCCGCAACAGTTTTGAAAGCATTAAATGAAATTTGGAATTTAAATTTAGATAGCAATTCTCTTGAAAAAATTGGATCAAAAATTGGAGCGGATGTTCCTTTTTTTATTAATGGAGGGGTTCAGGAAGTAAAAGGAATTGGAGATGTTTTAAAGCCGATTGATTATTCAGTGAAAGAGGATTTAGTTTTTTTGTTAGTTATTCCCAAAATAAATATTTCTACGAAGTGGGCATATGAAAAATTAAATAAACATTTGGATATAAATATAAAACCATATAAATTTCGCAGCTTCTCTAATGATTTTGATTGGAATTTATATTCAAATGACTTTGAGAATTTGGTTATATCAACATATCCAGAAATTGGTAATATAAAAAATAACTTGTTAAATTCGGGTGCATTTTTTACCAGTTTGTCGGGAACAGGTTCGACTATGTTTGGTGTATATAGAAATAAAAGTTTAGCTTTAAAAGCTCGACCCATTTTCAATTCATATCAAACTATTCTAGCTTTTCCGAAACCAAATACCCCATATGGGGCGTAGCACAATTGGCAGTTGCACCTGACTGTTAATCAGGCGGTTGGTGGTTCGAGTCCACCCGCCCCAGCAAGTTTATTCGGGGATCGTCTAATGGCAGGACTCCGGGTTTTGATCCCGGCAATCTAGGTTCGAATCCTAGTCCCTGAACGATATGAAAATATTTACTGGAAATTCAAACCCAGCATTAGCTAAGTCTATTGCTTGTTCTTTAGGAACTAGACTTGGCAATGTTGAAATAAAAAAGTTTAGTGATGGAGAGCTCAGTATTGTTTTCCTAGATAATTTAAGAAATGAAGATGTTTATATAATACAATCATTAAATAGTCCATCTGATAATATTATAGAATTATTATTAATGTTAGACGCAGCTAGGAGAGCATCCGCTAAAAATGTGGTGGCTGTAATTCCTTATTTAGGATATGGAAGACAAGATAGAAAAGATAAGCCAAGAGTTCCTATTTCTGCTAGACTAATTTTAGATTTAATAACTGCAGTTGGAATTGATAGAATTATTTGCATGGATTTACATTCTCCTCAAATTCAAGGATTTGTAAATATCCCTTTTGACCATTTATATTCTAGAATAACTATTTTAGATAGATTGAAAAAAATGGGACTAACTGAACAAAATGGAGTTATTTTAGCGCCTGATGTTGGTGGTGCCAAAATGGGACAATCATATGCAAAAAAACTTCAGTTAGGTTTTGCATTAATTGATAAAAGAAGACCAAAGCCCAATCAGGCTGAGGTAGCAAATTTAATTGGTAATTTGAAAAATAAACACGTTATTATAATAGATGATATGATCGATACTGGAGGCACTATTTGTAATGCAGCAAGTTCTGCTATTAGTAATGGAGCTATAGATGTTACCGTTGTAGCAACTCATCCAGTTTTATCTGGTAATTCTGTTAAAAAACTACAAGAATCGCCAATAAAAAAAGTAATTGTATGTGATACAATCAAATTGAAAGAATCACAAAAGTTTGAAAAATTAGAAATAGTATCCACATCTGATGTATTCTCAGAATCAATAAAACGCATTGACTCAGGTGAATCTTTAAGTTCAATGTTTAAAATTTAATTTAGGAGTTTATTATGGCTATAGAATATAAGTTAGAAGTTCAAAAAAGAGATCAATATGGAAAAAAATATTGTAAAAATATAAGAAAAACTGGATCAGTACCTGGTATCTATTATTCAAGTGATAGCAGTAATAGTATTCCTTTTGCTATTGAAAAATCAGTAATTAGAAACGCTGTAAAATCTGGTGCAAGATTATATTCTGTAAGTGTTGGTGGAAAATCTAAAACTGTTTTATTTAAAAATGTTCAATATCACCCAGTAACTGAAGAAATTCTACACATTGATTTATATGGAGTAAATATGAATAAAAAGATTCAGATAAATGTTCCATTAGAATTAATAGGAGATCCTAAGGGTGTCAAACTAGAAGGTGGTAATTTGATGCAATCAGTTTTAGAGTTAGATATTATTTGTTTACCATCAGATATTCCAGAAAAAATTGAAACAGATATTACTGAATTAGGTTTAGGAGAAAATATTCAAGCTGGTGGAATTAAACTACCTAAAAATATTGATCTGGGTATGCCTGAAGATACGGTTCTTGCTTCGATATCACACGCAATGTCCGACGCTGAACTTGAATCTGACGTATCAGAAGAGGATGATATATCATTTGAAGATAATCAAGGCGATTCGTCTGAATCAAATGAAACTGAATCAAGTGATAGTGATTCTTAGAATTGAAAGTCATTGTAGGATTAGGTAATCCTGGAAAAAAATATTTAAAAACTAAACATAACTTTGGTTTTTGGATTATAGATAGTTTTTTAAAAAATTGTTCATTGAAATTAAAGCCCGGTAAAGGCGATTATCATTACGAAAAAACTGACAATTATTATTTAGTTAAGCCAATGTCATATATGAATAATAGTGGCATTGCATTGGCTCATTTTATCAGTTATTTTAAAATCGGTTTAGATAAAATACTTATTGTGTACGATGATATTGACTTGCCATTAGGTTTAATAAAATTTAAAAAAAAAGGCGGGTCAGGTGGTCATAGGGGAATAGAATCAATAATCTATCATTTAAATGACGATAATTTTCATAGATTAAGAATCGGCATAGCAACGAATGAAATTATGCGACCATCAGAAAAATATGTATTATCGCCATTTCATAAAAGCCATGGTATTGATGTTGATAACGTAATAAAAAAAAGTCATAATAGTATCACTTGCTATCTAGCTGATGGTATTGATAAAGCAATGAATGAATTTAATAATAAATAGAGGGGAATAAGTGGAAAATAACATAAATCTATTATTAGTGTTGAGCTCAGGCTTAGTTGGCCTGCTTTATGCATTTTTAAAAACTTCTTGGATTAATAAACAAGATGAAGGTAATGAAAGAATGCAAAAAATAGGAAAAAACATTGCTGATGGAGCCATGGCCTTCATATCAGCAGAATACAAGGTTTTATCTGTTTTTGTTGGTATTGTTGCGATTTTGCTTGCTATTGCAGCAAAAAATCAAAATGATTCAGTTTTAATTACATTTTCTTTTCTTATTGGAGCTTTAGCTTCTGGTTTTGCAGGATATGTTGGAATGAAAGTAGCAACTAAAGCAAACAATCGAACAACTAATGCAGCTCAAGAAGGCCTTGCGAAGGCGTTGAACGTTGCATTTACAGGTGGTTCTGTAATGGGCTTAAGCGTAGTAGGTTTGGGTGTTTTGGGAGTTAGTGCATTATTCTATATATATTCTTATCTTGAAATATTTTCAGATGTTGGCAAATTAATTCAAGCTATAACAGGATTTTCACTAGGTGCATCATCAATAGCATTATTCGCCCGTGTAGGTGGAGGAATTTATACAAAAGCCGCTGATGTTGGAGCAGATTTGGTAGGAAAAGTGGAGGCTGGTATTCCAGAAGATCATCCTCTTAATCCTGCAACCATAGCTGATAATGTAGGGGATAATGTAGGTGACGTTGCAGGTATGGGTGCAGATTTATTTGAATCTTATGTTGGTGCTATTATAGGTTCAATGGTTCTTGGTTGGGCCTTGTTCGCTAACTTGGATGCTGTAGTTTTACCTTTATACATTGCAGGAGCTGGTATCATAGTATCAATTATTGGTACATTTATGGTATCAGTAAAAGAAGGAGGAGATCCACAAAGAGCATTAAATATTGGTGAGTTTGGATCAGCAGCAATAATGGTAATTGTTATGTACTTTCTGATTACAAATACATTGCCTAACGGATTGGGTAGTTACAGTTCTATGGGAATATTTTATGCCACATTAATTGGCTTAGCTTCTGGCTTAGGTATAGGTTTAGTAACAGAGCATTATACAGGCACAGGAACAGCACCGGTTAAATCAATTACTGATCAATCTGTTACTGGAGCTGCCACAAATATTATTGCAGGCCTTGGAGTTGGAATGCAATCTACAGCCATTCCTATTTTAATTATAGCTGTTGCAATAATAAGTGCTAATTTTTTTGCTGGTTTATACGGAATAGCAATGGCAGCATTGGGTATGTTAGCCAATACAGGTATTCAACTAGCTGTAGATGCATACGGGCCAATATCTGATAATGCTGGTGGAATAGCAGAAATGGCAGAATTACCATCTGAAGTAAGAGAAAGAACAGATAAGTTAGATGCTGTTGGAAATACAACCGCTGCAATAGGAAAAGGTTTTGCTATTGGATCAGCTGCACTAACAACGCTTGCCTTATTTGCATCATTTAGAAAGGTTAGCGGTATAGAAGGTATTGATTTAACAGATGCAACAGTTATGGGTTGTCTGTTTATTGGTGGTATGTTACCATTTTTATTTTCATCTATGGCAATGGGTGCTGTTGGAAGAGCAGCTATGTCTATGATTGAAGAAGTAAGACGTCAGTTTAAAGATATACCAGAGCTTAAAGCAGCACTTAATGTAATGAATAAAGGAGATGAAAATACTTGGAGTGACGAAGATAAAGAAATTTATGAATTAGGTTTAGATAAGGCTGAACATGGCAAATGTGTTGAAATTTCAACGCAAGCAGCTATAAAAGAAATGTTAATGCCAGGGTTATTAGCCGTTATAACTCCAGTCGTAATTGGAAAAGTATTTGGAGCAGCACCATTAGGAGGATTATTGGCTGGCGTGACTGTAAGTGGTGTTTTGATGGCAATATTTCAATCAAATGCAGGTGGAGCATGGGACAATGCTAAAAAAATGATTGAAGAAGGAGTTGAAATTGATGGAAAACAATATAAAAAGGGTTCAGATGCACATAAGTCTGCTGTCGTTGGAGATACAGTTGGTGATCCTTTTAAAGATACATCCGGACCATCATTAAACATACTAATAAAACTTATGTCTGTAGTATCATTAGTTATAGCACCATTTATTATTTAAAAAAATTAGATAGGAGAAAAGATGAAACATTATGAAACGTTATATATTGCGCATCCAATATTAGAATCTGGAAGATTGAAAGATACTATAATGAATGTTCAAAAATTAATTGAAACAAATGAAACAAATAAAATTTTATGTACAGAAGTATGGGGTAAAAAGAAGCTAGCATATCCTATAGAGAAACAAAAATATGGTACATATGTGCTAGTTCAATATTCGGGAAATGGAAAATCTATTAAAGATGTTAATGTAGAGTTAGAACATAATGTCAATATTTTAGCTTATTTAACAGTTGAAATTGATGAAACAGAAATTCACAAACAAGAAAATGAAATTGATGATCAGATTTCTGGTTTTAGTGGTGATGAAAAAAATAATAAAACTAATGAAATATCCAAAAACAAAGATGAAGAAAAACAAGTCAAAAATAATAATTCTAAAGAAACTAAAGAAGAAATAAACGAAAAATTTGACGAAGAAAAAACAAATGAAAAAATAAAAACAGATGATTCAAAATCTGAATAAAATTAGAATAGATAGGTAAATTATGAAAATGATGAATAACACAAGAGTTTGTCCATTTAAGGAAGACTCTTCATTAATAAAAAAAATAAATTATAAAGAACATAAGTTTTTGAAAAAATTTATAACAGAACAAGGGAAAATTATACCAGGATATGTTACAGGAGTATCAGCTAAATATCAAAGAATGCTGACAAAAGAAATTAAGAAAGCAAGAAACATTGCTCTTCTGCCATATCGTGTTGATGTTCGAAATTATTAAAAAGGAAAAAAAATGAAAATTCTATTAAGTCAAGATGTAGAAAATTTAGGAAAAATGGGAGAAATTGTTTCAGTAAAAGATGGTTACGCTAGAAATTATTTAATTCCACAAAGAAAAGCAATACAAGCTACTGAACAAAACATTAAAAACATTAAAGCGTTAGCAGAAAAAAGAAAAGAAGCTGAAGCAAAAAAGAGAGCGGATTTGAACGCACTAGCTGAAAGATTAAACAAGTTAACTATAAAGTTCACATTAAAAGCAGGTGAAGACAATAAGCTGTTTGGTTCTGTAACTTCTCAAATGATTATAGATGCAGCAAACACCAAGGGTTATGAAATACAAAAAAAAGAAATTGAATTAGAAAATCCTATAAAAACTGTAGGCAGCCATTTTGTAAATGTTAAGCTAGGTCAAGATCAAGAATCAAGAATTAAAATTAAAGTTCAGTCGGAAAAATAAATAAATAAAAATATGTATGCCCATATAACTTTTCCGGTATACAGCTTTCAGAGTTTTACATATAAAATTCCAAAAAAACTCACCAATCAGATAAATACTGGAGTTTGTGTAAAAGTCTCTTTTAGAAACAAAACAACGTTAGGATATGTTGTTCAGTTATCCCAAGAGGTCTCATACAAAGGTAAAATTTTACCTATTGACAGTATTTATTTAGACGATTACTGTATAGAAAAAGAATTATGGGAAACTTTAATTTGGACCAAAAATTATTATTTAGCCCCTTTAGGTCAGATAATAAAATTATCAATACCAACAAATTTTAATAAAAAATTTAAATCTAATATTGAAAAAAGTGTTTCAATAACAAAAAAAGGCATTAGTGAAATTTTCAATTTAAATAAAATGCCAGCTCAAAAAAAAATATTAGTTTTTTTACGTGAAAATTATGGTAAAGAAATAAAAATTGTAGATTTATCTAAAATTAATACCAATTATTCTTCTATATGCAAAATTTTAATTGAAAAAAAATTAATACAATTTTCAGAAAAGCAGATTAATCCATTTAAAAATTATACTTCACATTCAAAAGTAAAAATCATCCTAAATGATGAGCAAAAAAAAGCATATACAAAAATTGCAAATAAATTGAACAAAAAAGCCTTTTCTCCATTTTATTTAAAAGGTGTAACAGGAAGTGGAAAAACTGAAGTTTACCTTAAGCTAGCAGTTCAAGCACTAAAAAAAAATAAATCTGTAATTATTTTGGTACCAGAAATTGCCTTGACCCCAGCAGTATTTAATAAATTTTTTAATGTTTTTGGTAATAAAGTAGGTTTATGGCATAGTAGGCTAACAAATTCAGAAAAAGGATGGGTATGGCAGAAATTAGTTAAAAAAGAAATTAAGGTTATTGTCGGAGCAAGAAGTGCAATATATTTGCCAATATCAAATTTAGGTTTAATTGTGATTGATGAAGAACAAGAATCATCATATAAACAAGAAAATCCATCTCCAAGATATAACGCAAGAGATGTAGCCCTTGTTAGAGCAAAATTATCAAAATCAACAGTTGTTTTAACTAGTGCAACTCCCAGTTTAGAATCATATTATAATTATATTAATAATAA
>MDTE01023916.1_pt1 | contig 17943 bp, 15 predicted proteins | sample 811231 | NCBI WGS metagenome assembly MDTE01 (sample SAMN05326651, study PRJNA326480) | marine metagenome | isolation source: seawater | place: Indian Ocean: Red Sea | collected 2010 | reverse complement strand
CTCTTACTAATTTGCAGCGATGAATATCTCTTTCAATATCTTGACCTACTTTCATTTTAAAGTGAGTCCATCCTTTTTGTAAATTTTCATTAACCAAATCTTTCATTTTATCATCTGAATATCCAAGCCAACCCGCTGCAGTTGTGTAAGCAGGAAAAATAGTTGAATTTAGCTCATCAATATTGGAGGGTAAGTTTTGTTTTTTTTGATCTATGATTTCAGCTGCCTCTTTTTTTGTTATTACATCATCAATGTACGAAAAGGAGAGTTTATCTAGTAATTGTTCTGTTTCTAAATCTATTACATATCTCCAAAGTGGTTTTTTATAAATCTTAGAAATTAAATCCCAAATAGCGTTAAAAAAAGCAGCAGCAGCTAAGTGCGTTACACCTTTTTGAGGACCTACCCATCTCAACTGGCTATGATTTGTTATTTTCTCCCATATTAATCCAAGTTCTTTTTCAATTTCATAAACATCTTTTCCTAAAATAAATTCTTTAAAATACTCAATTGATTTACAACAAAGATCATTTCCTTTTCCAATTGTAAAAGTAGATCCTATACCTGTAAAATCAGCATTCTCAGTTTCAATAGTTACATACGTAGCAGAATAATCACAATCTACATGAACAGCATCTGACCCTAAGTTATCTTTTGAAGTTGGAAAACGAATATCTTGAGTTTTTACATTAGTTACTTTCATAATAAAGGGCACCTTTCATCAATTAATTTTTCCTTAAATAGATCTCTCCATAAATCATTTGGGATATTGAGGTGTAAGTAATCTAAATTTTGCTGAATTTGATCAGGTCTATCCATTCCTAATATCATGGAAGAGATTAATTTGTTAGAATATGAAAACTGAATGGCTGCCGCAGGAACAGGAACATTATAATTTTCACAAATTTTTGCAATTTTAAAATATTTATTTTTAATTTCTTCTGGAATTGTATCATAAAAATATGTTATGTTTTCACCAATCCCCTTTGCAAGAATTCCTGAGTTAAATACTCCTGCAAGAATTATGCCAATATTATTTTTTTCAGCAATAGGAAAAAAATCATTAAGTGCATTTTGATCTAATAAAGAGTATCTACCTGCTAAAAGCATGCAATCAAAATCGCCAGCCTCTGCAAACTTTGCGCAAATATCAGAGTCATTAACACCAACACCTATTGCTTTTATAACTTTTTCCTCTTTAAGTTTTTGAAGAGCTTTATAAGCTCCTTCCATCGCAAGTTTAAAATAATGATCAACTTCATTTCCAAAGTTAAATCTATCTACATCATGGATCAAACATATATCTACTTTTGATACAGCCAATCTTATAAGTGACTGTTCAAAAGATTTCATAACACCGTCATAGGAATAGTCTAAATGAGGTGAAAAATTTAACCCTCCTGCAAATCGCCCCCTATCAATTTTTGACTCTTGTTCTGGAGTTAAATATCTGCCAACCTTTGTAGATAAATAATAACTATCTTCCTCAACTGTTTTGAGAAAATTTCCTAACCGATGTTCACTTAAACCATATCCATAAAGTGGTGAAGTATCATAAAGATTTATATTTGCCTCATAGCATTTTGCTAATACTTCATAACAATTTGTCTCTTTAAGATTTTCAAACAAGTCTCCAAGTGGGGCTCCTCCAAAACCAATTGCATTGAGATTTATATTAGTTTTTCCAAGCTTTCTTTTATTCATGAATATTCGCCATAATTGATGAACTCATATCATCATAATTGTGATTGTTTATTGTTTCTCCTACCACTTTAAAATCTTTCATAGTTATAATTCTATCAGCTAAGCCGATCATTTCTGGCATATCACTTGTTATTAAAATTATTGAAGTACCATTTTTAGATAAATTAATAATTAATTCATGTAAATATGCTTTTGTTTTAATATCTATCCCTACAGTTGGCTCATCTATAAACAATATATCAGTTCCAGCAGCTAACCACTTAGCAACACTAATTTTTTGCTGATTGCCTCCCGATAAATTAGAGACTAATTGTTTATAAGAAGGTGTTTTAACTTCTAATTTTTTTACATAAGGATCAATCTTGTTGTAAATAATATTGTTATTTAAAAAAGATAATATTTTCTTTAACTTTGACCAGACAGTTATACCGGCATTAGTTAATACATCATGCATAAGTATTAAACCTTCTTTTTTTCGGTCTTCACTAATATAGCCAATCTTATATTTTTCTAATGCTTCTTTAGGGGAATGTATTTTGATTTCCTGTTTGTTCAAAAAAAGTTTACCTGCAATAACTCTATCTAAACCTAGAATACATTTAATTAATTCAGTTCTTCCTGCTCCTACCAAACCGTAAAGGCCTAAAATCTCTCCTTTTTTTAAATTTAAGCTAATTTCTTTATGCCCTAAATCTGTGTTAATATTTATCAACTCTAATAAATTTTCTTTTTTTGTATCTTGATTGTCTTTTGATTTTATAATTTGCTCATCCCTACCAATCATTAATTTTACTAATTTTTGTCTGTCTAAATTATTAATATTTTCAGACTCACATGCATTTTTTCCATCCCTCAATACTGTAACTTCATCACATATTTCAAAAACTTCCTCTAGTTTATGACTAACAAATACAATACTTACATTTTGTTCTTTTACTAAACGTTTTAAAAGGGAAAATAAATTTTTAGTATCTTGTGGAGATAAAGAAGAAGTAGGTTCATCTAATAATAAAATTTTAGACTCTAAAGATAAGGCTTTTGCAATTTCACAAAGTTGCATTTTAGCAACTGTTAATTCTGAAACTATTGTATTAGGATTTATATCTAAGTCCATTATATCAAGCCATTTTTGTGATTGTTCAGCAACTTGATCATAGTTAATTAAACCTAAATTATTTTTAGGCAAATTATTAAGCATTAAATTTTCACCAACTGAAAAACGACGGATTAAATTTCTTTCTTGATGGACAACTGATATACCTGATTTATTCGCTTCATTTGGAGATGAGAAACTTTGCTTATTATTGTTAATAATTAGATCTCCAAAATCTTGCTTATAAACTCCTGTAATAATTTTAATTAAAGTAGACTTTCCTGCACCGTTTTCTCCAAGCAACGCATGTATTGAGCCTTTTTTTAATCTAAAATTTGAATCATCCAAAGCCTTTACACCTGGAAAGTTTTTCGTAATGTTTTTTAATTCAAGAATGTTGTTATTCATTAAAAAAAACCTTATTTCTTCGTTCTTCTCTGTATTCTCTATATCTGTTTATAAAGACAGCAATTAAAATCATAAATCCTAAAAAGATTTGTACAAAAAATGGGTCAATTTTGAATATTACTAATGTTTGGGAAATAATAGCAACAAGAATAACTCCAAAAGCTGTAGCTATAACATCAACTTTACCTCCTGCAAGAATAGCTCCACCAATTACAGGGGCGGCAAATGAAGGCAATAACCAGGAGTCACCAATATTGGGTGTGCCTAGTTGTAATCTACACACAACTAACATTCCTCCTATTGAGGCTAATAAACCTGAAATAATATGAGCATAAACAACTATTCTAGTAGAGGAAATACCCATTAATTCAGATGACTGCACATTATTGCCATAAGCTAACATATATCGACCCAAACTAGTTCTATTCATCAAAATCCACATTAGGAAAGTAATAATTATTGGAATAATAATTAAATAAGGAATTGGACCAAATATTTTTGCATTGCCAAAATATTTTACAGCATCTGGAATGTCATAAAATGGTTGTGCCTCAGTTATTCCTAAATTCATTCCTTTAAAAATATAGAGTGTTGCAAGAGTAATTATAAATGCAGAAATTCCAGTTTTGACTGTTATATAACCATTTATAAAACCACAAATAATACCTATCCCCAAACCGATAAACATTGATAAAAAAATCGATAAATTATATACTTCCATTAATCCTGTAAAAGAAATAGCAACCAGTCCACCTATGGCGCCAACAGAAAGATTCATTTGGCCAATGGCAATAATAATCATTTGGGACATTGCTACAACAAGCATTAAACTTACACTCAACATTAAAACATATAAATTAAAAGGAGATATAAAGGCAGGCTTAAAAAATGATATTATTATAGATCCTAAAATAATTACTAGCCCAAGACCAAACCAATCTTTTTTTAATAAATCACTCATGAAACAATTGAATTTTTAGAAGTAAAATATTCTCTTGCTCTATCTAAAAGAACTGCAAATAAAAGAATCAGTCCTAGAAAAAATCTTACCCAAAATTCACCTACATCGATTAAGTATAAACCATTGTTAATTAAGGTTACAAGTATAGCGCCTAACATTGTACCAAATACTGTAACCTTGCCTCCAGATAATAAGGTCCCCCCTATAACTGGGGCAAGAAAAGCTGGTAGGAGCCAATCAAATCCTAAATGACCTGCCATAGATGGAATTGCAGCTCCAATTCTAGCAGTCAACATTATACCTGCGACTGCAGCTAAAAAACCAGAAAGCATATGGCAATAAATAAACATTCTATTTACTGAAATTCCTGAAAGTTCTGCAGCGTCTGGGTTTGCTCCCGCTGCGATCAGTTTTCTTCCAATATCAGTAAATTTAAATAAGTAGTATAAAATGAAACAAGTAAAAATACTTAATAACAGTAATGGTGAGATATATTTTTTAAATAGTTTCATGCTTCCAAAATCAGTAAATGCTTCAGGTAATTTTCTAAAAGCTTCTGCTTCTGTTAATAATGTCATAAATCCAAAATAAATACTCATTGTTGCTAAAGTGACGATAAAACTATGAACTCCTGTTTTGACTGTTACATAGCCATTAATCCATCCAAGAAAAGATCCAAATAATAAAATTAAAACAATTGAAATTGAAATTGGTATACCCATTGACTCCATACACCATCCACCAAACATTGCAGCTGAGACACCTAGTGCCCCAAGAGATAAATTAAGGCCACCTGTAAGTATAACAACCATCATTGCTAAACCTATCATAATATCGATTGCAACTACTCTTGATAATGCATAGATATTAAATCGTGATGAAAACCCATCAGTTGTAAAGGTAAATAAAAGAATGAATACTATTACTAATAATAGCAAACCAAATTGATTAGTTTTTACAAAATCAGGGATATTAGTTTTCATATAAAAAAGGGGGCTTAAATGCCCCCTTAAATTAAAAGTGTTAGCAGTTTAAGTAAGTGCTATCAAAAGTCTCTAAAATTTCTAGAGAAATTCCTCTCATAGCCATGACATAAGTATCAACATCATTGATGTCTACAAACACTGTTCCTGAGTCAATAAATTGATCAGTTTGAGCAGTAGATTTCCAAGGAGCATCTGCTTTAAATTCACAACCTTGTCTAACTTTATCCATTACATATGAACCGATATAACCTTGACCATAAGGATTTTGCAACATTGTACCATGAACAAATCCATCTTTAATTGCTTTTAAAACGACTTCGTCATGATCAATGCCAACCATTTTGATTCTTTTATCACCCATATTAGTAAGTGCTTGTGCTGCTACAACAGCTGGAACCCAGGCAGTAGTAACAATACCATCAACTTCGCTACCTTGAGCAGCCATAAAAGCATTAATTTTTTCATCTGCTGGCTCATAAGCATCAATATCAGCAATTACTTGAATGATTTCGACACCACCACCAGCTTCAGCAACAGCTTGTTCAACTGCATTAATTCTTAGAGTTGTATTTGGATCAACTAAGAACCCTGTAAAGTGCGCAATTTTGCCTTTACCTCCAAGAGCTTTGATTAACTCTTTTGTTCCAAGGTATGCTGAATGACCTGTATCTGTTCCAAAACAAAATTTAGCTTGTGTAGGTTGTTCTACACAACCAGCAAGTGCTGCTGTAGGAATACCTGCATCATCTAATTCACCAAGTATTTTATTAGTTCCAACGGCATCACCAGGGAAAACTAATACTGCATTGTAACCTTGGCCAACTAAACTCTCAATAAGTTCATTTTGTTGACTTAGATCCCATTCAGCAGGAACTCTGTAATCAGCTTTTCCAAGTCCAAAATCTTTAACCGCATCTAATCCAGCCTGTTCCCATGCTGCAAAATATGGATGAGGTCCGCCTGGCACTAGGGCAACTTTTGTTCCACTACTATCAGCCTTAACTGAAGTAGACATAATTACAAAAAAAGTAATTAATAGCTTTGATATAATTTTCATTTTTCCTCCAATAAATTTAAATTATATTTTAATAGAATAACGAATTAATATATTTTCAAGGATGTTAATTGACTTATTATAATAAGTTGTTGATAATTATTTTTAACATTAACATTCTAAAATCGAACTTTATTTATAGTGTTTAAATATTTAACAAATAAATTAAAAAAAATTTGACTTAATATCTAAGAATAATACTAACAACATTATGGAATATACATTTAGATGGTTTGGATCTCATGACCCTTCAAAACTTGATGATATCAGACAGATTGGAGTCAGGGGAATAGTAACTTCTCTTGCCAGTGTAAAGTATGGAGAAAAATGGACAGATGATTTAATTAAAAAAAGAAAAAAATTTATTGAATCATTTAAAGTTGATAAGTCAAAGTTTCTAAAATGGAGTGTTGTAGAAAGTTTACCCGTTCATAATGATATAAAAAAAAGATCAGGAAATTATAAATATTTTATCGATCAATATAAAGACTCTTTAATAAATCTTGCAAAGAATAAAGTTACAAATATTTGTTATAATTTTATGCCTTTAATAGATTGGGTGCGCACTGACCTTAATTTTGAATTACCCAATGGATCAAAAGCATTAAAATATAATCATCTACATGTTTGTGCATTTGAAAATTTTATACTTAAATCAAAGAATGCTAAATTACGATATTCTAGCAAGCAAATATTTGATGCAAAAAAATTACTTAACTCAATGAATACAAAAGAGTTATCAAAATTGAAAATGGCTTTACTGGGTGGACTAGCTGCAAATGATAGAAAATATTCACTAAAAGACTTAAATTATGAAATTGATCAATTCGCAGAATTAAATCATGCTGATTTGCAAAAAAATTTATGTGATTTTATAAATGAAATCTATCCAATTATAAAAAAATATAATTTAAATTATAATATTCATCCTGATGACCCTCCATATGATGTTTATGGGTTGCCAAGAATTTTATCTAATGAAAAAGACATTGATTATTTAATAAATATAAAGAAAGATAAACAAATTGGCTTAACGTTTTGTAGTGGATCTTTGGGCGTTAATAAAAAAAATGATTTACCAAAAATTATAAATAAATATGGCCCTTATATTAATTTTATTCATTTAAGAAATATAAGGCATGTTGGAAAATCACTTGATTTTTATGAAGATGATCATCTTGAAGGAAGTCTAGATATGGTTAAAATTATTAAATCAATTATTATAGAAGAAAAAAAGAGAAAAAAATCAAATCATCCAATTAAAAACATTCCAATGAGACCTGATCATGGCCACACAATACTTCATGATAAAAATACTAAAACAATTCCAGGATACTCTCTATTAGGAAGAATGAAGGGCCTTGATCAACTAAAGGGAGTGATAAAAACTATAAATTAAACTTCAATTTATATTTTTCTGCAATTATTGAAAAGTTTTCTCTTAGCTCCTTATCAAATGGTATACCTTTAAGCCTTCTGTATTTTTCAGTAATTTTTTCTATTTCACCAGGATAAAGAATGTTTTTACCTTTGTTTTTTGGTTTTTGTTTTTTTAGGTCCTTTATATATAATTGAATGCCTCTAAAAAAATCTTTCTTGCTTACAAAAGCATCAATTTTCATAGCAATTAAAAAATGACCTAATTTTCTTGGGGTTTTAAAATCAGGACCAATCATAGATAATAATCGGTAACCATGTGCCATACCAATTAAAGGGCCACATAAAATTTCGATTGATGAAGATAAACCAAATCCTTTATATCCGTAATCCTCTCCCCCAAGTGGGGCTAAACCAACTGCTTCAAAAGCATCTTGAGTGAATTCACCTTTTTTATTTATGGCTACTTGTTTTTTTAAAGACGTTTGATTTGAACGTGCTCTCATAACTCTGTTCCATGGAATAGATGTTGAGGAAAAATCAATGTGCAAATAATCATTTTTTTTAAATGGAGCAGTAAATGAATAAGGATTTGTTCCGTGAAAAGGGGATTTACCATTAAAGGGTATAGCAAAAGGATCAGAGTGTGTAAAAGATAATCCAATGCAGTTTTTTTGCGCAATTTCTAATGAATAAACCCCAGCCGCTCCATAATGAGATGAATTTATTATACCAATAGCTGCTATTCCATTTTGGTTTGCCATAGAAGTTACAATTTTAGAAGCTTTTAAAGCAGCAACGTGACCTAATCCATCATCAGCATCATATATAGCTATTCCTCTTTTCCTTTTTATTATTTTCATACGAGGATTATTTTTTATTCTCCCTTTTTCTAAACAATGAACATAATGAGAAAACAATCTTATACCGTGACTATCAACACCTCTCAAAGAAGAATCAACTAATGATTGAATTAGTAATTTGCGATCATGCTTTTTAATATTAAGCTTTAAAAGAACATTCTCAAAAAAATGCTCTATTTTTTTATGACTAATATTCATTTATTAATTATATCATTTATTAAATTCCGTAAGGAATATTTTTTAACATAGCTTATATTTTCTGAAACTATAGTTTTCAAATTCTCTTTTTCATGCTTTTCTATATTAAAAATTTTTTTTATATCTAATATTTGTGAGACATATTGATCTTTGTTTGCTCTATAAAAGCTCATAAATAGTTCATTGTTTGGATCTTGTAATGCATCGCTATTTATATTTAATCTATCTTCAATAAAGATTAACCATGCTGTTATAATTATATTTATATAATTAGTATTTCCTTCGTTTTTTTTAAAAGTTTCAATAACTCTAATTGGCAATTTTAGAGATCCATCCATTGCAATTCTAAGCAATTTATCTTCTATAAAACTATTCTTAAACCTATTGAGAACTTTATTTTTATATGCTGTGATATCGAAATCATTTTTATGTGGTAAAGTTGGAATGACTTCTTTATCTAAAAAATTCGATATAAAAATATAGCAAGTTTTATCGTTAATGGCTTCATGCACATAAACATATCCAAGAAGATGACCAATATATGCAATTGCTGAATGAGACGCATTCAATATTTTAAGTTTTATATTTTCATAAAACCTAACATCGTCAACAAAATTAATTTTATCGTTATTTAATATATTTTGTAATTTACTGTCTTTTGACTCAATATACCATTCTCTATAAGGTTCAGTTACTACTAGACAATTATCTTCATAGGGAAGATTAAAAAAATCAGAAGTTTTATTATTATTAGGGACAATCCCGTCAACCATTGATAAAGGAAAATTAACATGTGTCTTAAGCCAGTCAAGACAATCAGGTTCAATTTTTTCAATAAAACTTGTTATTAAATTTTTTAATACATTTCCATTTTCTGATAAATTATCACAGCTTAAAATTGTAATTTCTTCTTTATTTTTTTTGAATCTATCAATTAACCCAAAACTTAGATGACCAATTAAAGTTAAAAGTTTTCTATCCTTTAAATCATTTTTAATTTCATTATTTAATAATAAATCTTTATTTTCATCAAAATGGTATCCTTTTTCTGTCACAGTAATTGTTATTAATTTTATTTGGGGAGATGATATTAAGTTTCTTATTTTATTTTTTTCAGTTAATCCAAATAAAATTTCTTTAATAGAATTTATAGTAATTATTTTTTTTTGATCATCAGAAATTTGAACTAATGAATAAATGTAATCTTGTTTTTCTAATTTTTCTTTAGTTATATTTGATCTAAGATTAACACCAATAATAGATAAATCTTTGTTTTGCTCTAATAATTCATGAATGTAAAGAGCTTGATGAGCTCTGTGAAAATTTCCAATACCAAAATGTAGAATGCAGTTACTTTTATGGTGAATATTATATTTTGGTAAAATATTTTTTTCTTTTATTTGTTTGCTTAGCTGCATAAAATGAATAATAACTATAATAGCAATATATAGATGATCAATAAAATTTACAAAAGTGCACTAATTACAGGTGCGGCTGATGGAATAGGCCTTGAAACTTTAAAAAGACTTTTAAAGGAAAAGGTTGATGTTTATGCTTTAGATAAAAATATTTCTAAGCTTAAAAAAATGCAACAAAAATCTAAATTTAAAATTATTGAATTAGATTTAACCAATACTGATAAAATCTATGAAATTTTATCAAAATTAAAAGTTGATATTTTAATTGCAAATGCAGGTATTGGAAGAGGAGCTGAAGGAATATTAAAAGCCACGAGAAATGATATTGAGGTTTCTACAAAAATTAATTTGGAATCGTATTTACACCTGTTAAAAACAATTCTGCCTGGAATGATCAAAAGAAGAAAAGGTCATGTTGTTCTTATGGGATCATTAGCTGGCTTATATCCTCAGATGAGTACCGTATATGGTGGGCAAAAAGGAGCTATTCATCGCATTGCACAAAGTTTAAGAATTGAATTAAGTGGCTCAAGAGTAAAAGTTTCAGAGATTTGTCCAGGCAGAACAAAAACAAACTTTGGTAATGTAGCTTTTGATGATAAAATTAAAGCTAAAAAATTCATGTCTGGTTTTACATTACTTGAGCCTAGAGATATTGTTGATGGAATAATGTTTGCATTAAGCACAAGATGGAGAAGTAATATAAGCACAATTGAAATTTCTGGAACTGAACAGTCTCCTGGAGGGGTGCCTATATATCCAGTTAAAGATCCAATCTTGTCTTAAAATAATTTGGCAGTCTCAATGTTTTAAAGTTTAATAGTTTTAACAAAGCAACTTATGAAAAAAGTAATTAGATACGGTATTGTTGGAATTGGTGGCGTGGGTGCTAATCACGCTAATTTATTTTTACAAAACAAAGTAGATAATGCATGTTTATCATCTATTTGTGATACAAATACATCTTTCTCTAAAAATTTTCCAGATATTCCTTTTTATACTAACACATCAGATTTTTTTAATAATGAAAAAATAGATGTTGCCATTATAGCTACACCTCATGGTTCCCATATAAATCTAGGAAAGCAAGCTTTAGAAAATAACATTAATGCTATTATTGAAAAACCACTTGCTGTAACAACCAAACAATGCAGAAAATTTATAGAATTTTCAAAAAAATATGATGCAAAATTTGGTATTATGCTTAACCAAAGGACAAATCCTGCATTTATAAAATTAAATCAAATGATTAAGAATGAAGAGTTAGGCAAAATACATCGCTATCAATGGACAATCACAGATTGGTTTAGAACTAATTATTATTATAATATTTCTGATTGGAGAGCTACATGGAAGGGTGAAGGTGGTGGTGTATTGATGAACCAAAGTATTCACCAACTTGATTTATGTCAGTGGTTATTTGGAATGCCTTGTAGTGTCATCACAGATATGAAACTCGGTCATTTTCATAATATTGAAGTTGAAGATGAGGTTACATCTATTTTAAAATATAAAGATGGAATGAAAGGAATTTTCTCTACAACAACTGGTGAAACTCCAGGAGTTAATCGTTTAGAAATTGCTTCAGATTATGGATTAATTATTTATGAAAATAACACTTTAACTTGGAAAAAATTATCAGAGTCTTCAACTAACTACATAAAAAACTCACAAACACTTTTTGACAAGCCTGCAGTAGAAACATTACAATTTGAATTTCCACATGAGGAAGATCAACATATAGAGCACAATAGGATACTTCAGAATTTTACCAATTTTTTGTTAGGTGAAGAAGAGCTCCACGTGCCAGGCGATCAAGGATTGAATAGTGTTGAGTTAATAAATGCTATGCTTTTATCTGGACTGGATAAAAAAGAGATAGAATTGCCATTAAATGAAGAAGAGTATGAAAATAAATTAAAAAAAATGATTGGTAACAATTCATGAAACAGAATGAAATAGCCTTAACACTTTATACTGTAAGAGATTTTTGTCAGACAGAGAAAGATCTTATTTGTACATTAAATAAAATTAAAAAAATTGGATATGATGCAATTCAAGTAAGTTCTATTGGACCAATTAATCCTAGAGAGATAAAAAAAATGTGTGATGATATAGGTTTAACTATATGCGCTACCCATGAACCTAATGAAGAAATAATTAATAATACTGAAGTAGTTATAGATAAACTCAATACTCTCAATTGCTCTTATACTGCACTCCCATATCCTAAAAATATGAATTTTCTTGATTTAAATATTCTCGATAAATTTATAGAAGATATAAATATAGCTGGTTTAATTTTTAGTAAGGCAAATAAAGTGCTTTGTTATCATAATCATGCATTAGAATTTCAAAAAATTAATAATGAGATTATTTTGGAGAGAATATATAAAAATACTGACAGTATATATATTCAGGGTGAACCAGATGTATACTGGATTCAAAAAGGTGGTCATGATCCTATTAGCTGGTGCAAAAAGTTAAAAAATAGATTGCCATTAATTCACTTAAAAGACTTTATTATGCTAAACGAACATGAAAGTTATTATGCAGAAATTGGAAATGGAAATTTAGATATAAAAAATATTATAAAGGAAGCTGAATTATCAGGTTGCAAGTGGTACATTGTAGAGCAAGATGAGTGTCAAGGGGACCCTTTTATTTCTATTGAAACTAGTTTTAATAATCTTTTGGAGTTTGTTACATAATCCCTAAATAATTTTTAGCATTTCCAGATAATAAATTATTTATATCTCTTTGAAGCACAGCCTCTGAGACAGGAAAATTTTTGTCATGTAAGTCTTGATAATATTCTAATAAAATTGGATGTAGAATTTTTTTAAAATGATTCCATTTATATATTAATTGATCTGAAACTCTTGCATCTGAATGCTGCGGTATAAAAGAGAAACCGAGCATATCAATTCTCATTTTTAATATTTGCTTTATTATAGTTGGTTGATTCATAAACCACCAAAATCCAAAAATTATTAAATTAGGATGTTTTCTAGCCAGTACGGTTAACTCATGTTGATCGTTTAAAGATAAGCAAGTTACTAAAAAGTTATTTTTTGGAAATGAATTGCAAAGATTGCTTAATTCTTTTAAATTTATATCACCTATTCCGTCACCTGCTAAACCAAAATCTTTATTTACTGCTCTTTTTACACCTAACATTAAGGACAACGGTAAGTTTTTAGTTTCTAACCATACTAGAATATCTCTCCACATGGAGTCCTCTAATATTGTATTAAAAGTAGCCAAATTAAGTGACACTGCTGCATATACTGGGTTCGATTGAAGGTAGCATTTTTCAAGATAGGCAACTATTATGCTTTTTTCTTGATTTGATGTTTGATCTTTTGCTTTTTTAACAGTTTCTTCGTAATCTAAAATTAAATCATCTAATCTAAGTGAGGCTAGGTATATTTTTTTATCCCAATCACTGTTGTTGAACAAAGACCATTCATCTAAATCGAAAGGATTATTGGTCATTACCAATGAAGACACATTACTTAAGTCCAATATATTTTTATCTGATTGAATTTTACTATCATATTCATCACAAATAGATAAAAAACTTTTATTATTTATTTCTATATTTAATTCTTTAAGAATTGATAGTACTCCTGCACATGCTTCTGATACTGGTGTTCGTTTTTCAAATAACTCATTCCAAATTAGTGATGCTTTTTTTTCATCATTGTAAGAATAAAATGTTGAAGCATCAATATTGGTAGCTGTTAATAACTCTGCAATTAAATAATGGTAGTTTAATAAATTTTTAAAACCTAATAGAAAATAACCTTCATGTTTTGGTGGGAATAAATGAGTATGCAAATCAAATATAGGTGTGCTATTAATTATATTTAGAAGTTTATTTGAAATATTATCACTGGATAAAATCATTTATTTTAAATTACCCATTTTTTTTGCATTTAATTGAGCATTGATAGCAAGATTCATAACTTTCAAACAATGATCTTGTTCCATTGCAGTGCTTGTTCTTTCTATGATATCGTTCATTAGTCTTTGAAAATATGTTAAGGGTCGAGATGAAGCGTTTATATATTCATACTTTTCTTTATTAACTAAAAAAATGTGATTTGTTCCAACTCTACCTACCACATCAACATTTTTTCTTAATTCTATATAACCTTCAGTTCCTATAATAGTTAATCGGCCATCACCCCAGTTTGGGAGTGCATCTGGAGTAAACCAATCAACTCTTATATAACCTCTTCCTTTATCTCCATGAATTAAAATTTCACCAAAATCTTCAAATTTTGGAAATTGTGGGTGTGCAAAATTTCCCGTACTTGATGAAATTATTTCCGCTTGTGTTGATCCTGTAAAAAATAGAAATTGATCAATTTGATGTGAAGCAATATCACATAAGATGCCGCCATATTTTTCATAATCAAAAAACCATTCTGGTCTTGTCGGTAAATTTAAACGATGAGGGCCCATTCCTATCGTTTGAACTACAGTTCCTATCTCTCCTTTTTGAATTAAATCATATGCGACTTGAACAGATGGAACTTCAAATCTTTCAGAAAAATCTATGGAAAAAATTTTTTTAGTTTTATGAACTGTTTCTTCAATTTTCGATAGTTGTTCTAATGATGTACAACCAGGTTTATCCAACATTACATCTTTTCCAGCCTCCATACATTCAATGGCTAAATCTGCTCTTTGATTTGGTATATCAGCAATCAAAATAAGATCTATTTCAGGGTTTGATAGTAGATTTTTTTTATCAATTTCTCTTTTAATTGTTGGATATTTTTTTTTAAAATCTTCAGTAATTTTATTCTCTCCATCATTCCACCAACCAACACATTCACAACCAAGATCAAGCATACCTTTTAATTGTCCAAAAATATGCCTATGTTCAGTGCCAATAGCAGCAATTTTTAGTTTTCTCATATCGATTTCTCCATAATTAAATCTTTACCTTTTTACCATTTTTTGATGATGTAATTAAAGCATCAATTAATCCATGTACTTCTAATGCTTCCTCACCTGTAACAATTGCTGATTGTTTACCTCTCAAAGAAAGCGCAAAATTTTTAATTAGGCTTTTATGCCAATCATATGGAAAAGCCATTGGATCAGCACTTCCTCCTGTGCCGGAAGACTCTCCAAATTCTTCTACTTTTTTATTTTGCCAATGAATTTTTAATTTTCCAGATTCTAGTTTTACAGATCCTTTTTCACAGTTTAAGACAATCGACTCTGGAAAACCTGGATAAGATGATGTGCTAGCCATTAATGAACCTACTGCACCATTTTTAAATTTCAATCCTCCAGCAACAAAATCTTCTGATTCCAAATTATGAAAAGATGTAGTTTTTGCTACAGCCTGTACTTCTTCAACTTGACCAACTAAACTAATCATTAAATCTAATGTATGAATTGCTTGACTAATTAAAACACCACCTCCATCTCTTTCATAAGTTCCTCTTCCGGGCTCATCATAATATGATTGATCACGCCACCAAGGAACATTAACTTGAACAGAATAAATAAAACCTAGCATATTCTCCTCAATTAGTTTCTTTAACTTAATAGAAGACTCTCTGAAGCGATGTTGTAAGACAATACCTAACTGTACTTTATTTTTTTGACAAATATTAACTATCTCTTTTGCCTTTTCTGTCGATCGCTCAATTGGTTTTTCCATTAAAATATGTTTTCCTGCTTTACTTAATTCTTTAATTAATTCTAAACGTTGATTTGGTGGGGTTATAATAATCACCATATCAATTTCATTATTTTCCAAAATATCTTGCATTGAGTTTGCGGCTACAAAATTATAATTTTCAGCAAACAGTTTGCATTTTTCTTTGTTTCTAGAAAAAACAGCTTCAACTTCAATTAAATTTCTCAAATCATTAAGGGCTAAAGCATGAGGTTTAGCTGCCATACCAGTTCCAATAACGCCAACTCCTATTTTTTTAAAAGACATTAAGATTTATTTTTTTTTATAGCTTTACCATCAATTCCAAATAAATGCATAGAAGAACGATCTAAACGTAAGAATAACTTGTCTCCTTTTGTAACTTTATATTGACCTGTTTGATGAACGATTAGCTGGGAAATGCCTTCTGCATTACAATAAAAGTATGTTTCACTCCCAAGTTGCTCTGAGTAATCAACTATAACTTCTAAATCTGAATCCTCTTTTTCACAAATATAAATATGTTCTGGTCTGACACCTAAAGTATATTCTTTTTCAACCTCTATATTATCTCGCAACTTTATATTTAAGCAATTTGATTTTAAAATGATATCATTTTCATTTTTAATTGATTTAGTTTTCAAAAAATTCATTTTAGGTGAACCTATAAAACCAGCAACAAAAGTATCATTAGGATTATTGTATAAATCTAGTGGCGCTCCTGCTTGAGCAACATAACCTTCATTAAGCACAACTATTTGATCAGCTAGTGTCATAGCTTCAACTTGATCATGAGTAACATATATCATGGTGCCACCAATCTTTTCATGTAAGGCTGATAATTCTTTTCTCATTGTCACCCTGAGTTCTGCGTCTAAATTTGATAAAGGTTCATCAAATAAAAAAGCTTTAGGATCTCTAACTATAGCTCGACCTATCGCAACTCTTTGACGTTGACCCCCTGAGAGTGCCTTAGGTTTTCTGTGAAGATATTCTTCTATTTGTAAAAGTTTTGCAGCACTATTTACTTTTTCTTCAATTATTTTTTTATCCATTTTTAAATTTTCTAAAGCAAATGCCATATTTTTAAAAACAGACATATGTGGATATAAAGCATATGATTGGAAAACCATAGCTAAACCTCTTTCAGAAGCGGGAATATTACTCACTTCATTTCCTTCAATTAATATTTCACCAGATGTAATTCTCTCCAATCCCGCAATAATTCTTAGTAATGTTGATTTTCCACATCCTGAGGGGCCAACCAGAACTAAAAATTTTCCGCTTTCTACATGTAAATTTACACCGTGTATAACTTCTGTTTGATCATAACTTTTAAAAATATCCTTGAGAATTATTTCAGTCATTTATCTATCTCTTCTCATTATAGCTTTATCTGGATCAGCTCTTTGCAAATTTAATGGAGGTATTCCTTTTAATATATTTTTTATATCGTCCATCATCATTTCTCTAATATTTTTATATGAATAATGTAAAGCTCCAGCAACATGAGATGTAAATAAAATTTTTGATTTTTTTCTAATATTTGAATTCTTAGGAACTGGCTCAACTGGAAAAACATCAATAGCTGCTCTAAAATGTTCATTTTCTGCTAATTCTATAAAAGCTTCAAAGTCAACCACTTCTGCTCTACTAACTAAAACAACTGAACTGTTTTTTTTAATAAGATTAAGTTTATCTCTATTTATAAAACCTTCATTTTCAGTTGTAACTCCAGCTAAAATAAAAATAAATTCATTATTAGATAACACACTTTCAAGAGAAGTAGGTTGTACATTTTGTTTTAGTAAATAGTCATCTGATAGCCATGGATCATAAACTGAGACATTGCAAGCGAATGGCTTCAATAAAGGAAGTAAACTTTTTGCTAAATTTCCAAAACCAATAAAACCTACATTTGAATTAAATAATGTATAAGCATAATTATTTTGTTTAATTCCATATTGCTCTTCTGAATTTAAAAATTTTTTATAAACTCCTAAAACATCTCTAGACAAAGAAATAGCATACCCAATGCAAGCTTCAGCTACGGCTGGGGCCATTGCAGGAGCAGCTGATAAAACATATATTCCTCTCTTGTGAGCTTCATGATAATCAATATTTGGTTCCCAATTAGCTTTTACGTTAATAATAGCCTTGATTTTCTTAGATTTATCTAAACGTTCTTTTGGCAT
>MDTE01200762.1_pt1 | contig 17946 bp, 16 predicted proteins | sample 811231 | NCBI WGS metagenome assembly MDTE01 (sample SAMN05326651, study PRJNA326480) | marine metagenome | isolation source: seawater | place: Indian Ocean: Red Sea | collected 2010 | reverse complement strand
GACGACGATGGGGACGGTTTCGCTGAGGTCGATGGCGACTGCAATGATGCGGACGAGCAGGTGCGTCCGGGTGGCGAGGAGGTTGAGGAAAACGGGGTCGATGACGACTGTGACGGGATCATCGACCATGGGCTCCTGGACGGCGATGGTGACGGCTACACCATGCTGGCTGGTGACTGTGATGACGCGGACATCACATCCTTTCCCGGGGCTAGTGAGCAGCCCGATGCGGTGGACAACGACTGCGACGGAGTGGTCGACGAGGGTACGAGCCTCTACGACGATGATCTGGATGGCTTTACAGAGGCGGCTGGAGACTGCGATGACAGCCGGCCGCAGGTGTACCCCGGTGCTGTGGAAGCGGAGGACTGGATGGACAACGACTGCGATGGCCTAGTGGACGAGGGCACGAATCACAGCGACGACGACGGGGATGGCTACAGCGAGATGGGGGGCGACTGTGACGACAGCGATCCCTCCATTGGGCCCCCGTCCCTGGAAGTGCTCGGCAATGGTGTGGATGACGACTGCGACGGTGAGGTCGACTAGGGTCCGTGCTTTCGATGTCCTACCTAGGGTTCGGACCTTCCTAGGTCCTGAAGTGATGTCGGCGATGCGAGGGCGGTTGGAATGAATCACCTGGGCTATCTGAAGATCGTGAACTTTCTCTACGCGGGCTATGCTCTCTGGGTGTGTTTTGTTCAAGCGAAGATCGCTGCAGTCTTGAGCGGAAAGATCCCCTCATGATCACTCGCTGGCGGCTGTGGGCCACTACGTCCCTTGTTCTGTGGCTGTTGTTGGTCGCTGGACCGGGGTGTAGCAGCAGTCCCAACGACGAGATGAGCGTCGATGATCCCTGGTCGGCAGACGACGATGACTCGGACCTCTCGGATGATGACGACTCGGGGGCTGGGGACGATGACGACTCAGGGGCTGGGGACGATGACGACTCGGGGGCTGGGGACGATGATGCTGGGGGTGATGACGATGACGACTCCGGTGACGATGACGACTCCGGTGACGATGACGACTCCGGTGATGACGACGACAGTGCCCCCGAGGGCCCCATGCCCGACTTTGCGCTGTTGGACGTGAACCCCAATTCGGGCACCTACAACGCTGAGGTGTCTCCGCGCGATTATCTAGAGAAGGTCTCTGGCTGGTACTTCGGACACGCGACCTGACCATATTGTCGCAGCCAGTTTGGCTTGCTCAACCTTCTCCAAGATGACCTCTCCACCAACCATCCCGAATTGGACATCCACATCATCGGTATCAACGAGGAGGGGTTCTCGTCCGCCAATGGTCAGATTACGTCCGAGGTGGACATCGCCGACCCAGGCCCGGATGGCACAGAGGGGACGGCTGACGATGTCGTGTCGACTCGAGATGTCCCGTGGCTCCAGGATGTCGATGAGGACGAAAATCAACTCTCCGATGTGTGGGAGGAGAGCTGGCAGGTAGCCTACCGGGACGTCATCGTTCTGGATGGGGCAAACGAGTGGTTCGGCGTCTTCAACCTCACGGACAACAGTCTCGCCGACCCAGCCAACTACCAGATCCTGCGCCAGATGCTGATTGACGCCGCCGCTGCCCGTTGACTGGGAACTGGGTTGGGAACTCTCTTGTGCGACACCTAGGCTTTGTGCCGGCCGGGCTGGAGTTCCCGGCCTCATTGGACCGGTCAGTCCACGAGCTGTAGGTCCCGACGTATGCGCTCGTAGCCTCCATCTTGGGACGGCTCGTAGCAATGACACCAACTCATCTCACCGCCGTAGACGTGCACCGTTACTGCAGCCTCTTGGAAGGGGTTCTCGATGACGTGGTAGTCGAAGGGCGGGATCAGGGCTCCAGCTTCACCACAGCCTGCGATGACGGTGTTTTCCTTTTGGAAGCTATGGGTGTGCTCGCTAGGCCCGTCTCCAATGTCGTAGGAGTGGACTCGGATCCGGCCCCGGTAGACACACTCGACACACCAGAGGCCCCCATGGTCGTGGATAGCCGTGCCTTGGTCTGTGCCCCACACCATGATGATCACCGAGTAGCGACCTGCTGGATCGCGATGCAGCAGTCGGCGTGCGTAGTGACCCTGCTTCGGCTGCAGGAACGATGCATCCAGAAACGGCTTGTCGGGGCCGATGTAGCGCTCGAGGCTGGCCTTGACCGAGTCACAGGTGGTGCGCTCGCAGTTGCAGTCTTCGACGGCTCGGTCGAGCTCACTGATCAGTGAAAGGAGCGCGTCCGATGGGGGAGGGTTGAGCGAGCTCACGGTGCCTCCTTGGCTTGGGGAGAGGAGGGGGGCTGAGTTGGCCTCAGCTGGGGCGGTGCGGGGTGCAGCTACGGGGTCCACGAGGGGGCTCTCCTGTGTCGATGCGGCCGGGCTTCAGTCACCGCTGTCTCTCAAGGCGAATCCTAGCCCAATGCTGTTCCGTGGGGGACCCCGTCGTGAATCTGAATTACTCAAACTGCGCAGGGGGCTCCGATGGTTAATCGCGCGAAGGCTACGGCCGATCAAGCCAGAGATCCATTCAAGAACGCATCTGTCTACGGGGGCCTTGGGCAAAGGAGGCCACGAGAGTGCTCTTACAGGCGGCTATAATGGGTAAGATTTCAATGAAGACGTCCCTCCAAATACTTCGGCACGGCGCTGCCCCTTCTACCAAGTCCACTGCTGGTGAGAGCGACGGGGTCACCCATGAGGCGGACCGAACCTCGACCCCGGATCGACCTGAGGGCTATGACTACCTGGGCATCCTGAAGGGTCATCTCGATGGTGATCTAGGTCGGTTGTTTGATGGGGAGTTGGTCTATCCGCGGCAGCTGGAGTTTCACCTGGCGGCCGATGGCAAGACGCCGTGCAATTTCCATTGCCGGCATTGTCAGGGCTCCATTGGCGACATGACGCTTGCGCTGGACGCGCGCAAGGTCGAGCGACTGATTCGTGAGGTCGATGGGCGAGCCGAGTTCGTCATCTTCGGTGGTCAGTACACCGAGCCCACCATGGATCTCGGTCTGTTGGACTGCCTCCGTGCGGTCAAGGAGACGGGCTCGAAGTTCGGCGTAACGACCAACGGCTCGTTGCTCCGCAAGCTGGAAGAGGAGCATGGCTTCTTGAGCACTCTCGTCCAGATCGCAGAGGATGGCGACTACCTGACCCTGAGTCTGGATGCCGGTCTGCCCGAGAGCCATCGGCGCAGCAAGGTGACCGAGGAGTTTTGGTTCGACGAGATTGTGGAAGGGCTGTCCCTGTTGTGCTCGCTGCGAGACGCCCACAAGAGTCCGTTCACAGTCCGAGTCTGTTACTTGCTCAACCGATGGAACATGAGCCCCCCAGAGATTGAGAACATGGTCCGCATTGCCAAGGAGCTGGGGGTGGATTCGCTCCGGTTCTCGGTCCCCTATGCCATCTATGGGCAGAACTTTCAGAAGGTGGTTCGCTATCGGGACAACCATGAACTGCCTACGGACCAGCATGCTCGGCAACTACTGGCTCCGTACCTCTCAGAGGATGTCTCGGAGGTTCCTTACATCTTCTATTTCGGTCCACACCATCAGGATGTGGGTCGCATGGACTTCAATCAGTGCATTCACGGCTATTACCAGTTGACTGTGGGAGCCGATGGTTACGCGTACCGTTGCTCGAGCATCGCTCAGCCGCTCTTTGACTGGGGACGGCTGGGCAAGGCGCCCGAGACGAGGGCCGAGCTGGAGGACATGATTCGTCGCAACCAGGACCCGGACTTTGATTGCAGCATCTGCTTCGAGCACGGGGCTCGGTGCAATCGGGTGGCCCTGGAGAACAACAGCCACTACCGCGACCTGAAGGAGTCGGGGGCCTGAGTTGATGAGCGGCGACGTGCCGGGCGTCGACACCAACGCATTCGGCGGCAGACGACCCGTCCGGACAGGCCTCGTGGGCTACGGATATTGGGGAAAGAAGCTCCTAGCCTCTCTTCAGGCGTCCGACGACTTCGTCCCCCAGCGGCTCCACTACCCTTCGCTGCTTCAGATGGCAGAGGCCGATCGCCCCCAACTATTGGGTGTGACTCTTACGGATACGCTCGAAGCGCTTCTCGCCGATCCGGAGCTGGACGCGGTCGTCCTGGCCACCCCCATCGACTGTCACGGAGAGGGTGTCCGGGCAGCATTGACCTCGGGCAAGCATGTCCTGGTGGCCAAGCCCTTGTGCCTAGACCCGAGCGAGGCTCACGACTTGGCTCGGCTAGCTGAGGGTCGAAATCTGCAACTACAGACTGAGTACACCTGGGCCTTCTCTCCCAGCTTGCGGGAAGCTCAGCGCTTGGTGAACGACGGCTTGATCGGCCGGGTTACCCAGGTGCATGTGCGGCTTCATCAACTGGGTCGCTTCTTGGAGCACGATGTGTATCCGCTTCTGGTGAGTCACGCCTTGTCCATCGTCTCGATGTTTCTCGACCCGACCCAGGTTGTGTGGACTCAGCGGGCGGCTGTAGGTCCGGACGAGGCCACAACCACCGTGGTCTTGTCGGGCGTTGCCGCGGATGGTGCGACCGTGGTGATTGATGCGTCGCTCGATGATCCCGAGCGAGACCGGTCGGTGCTCTTGGTGGGGGAGGAGGGCTCAGTGCGCTTTGGTCCGCTGGGAGAGGGGCCGACTTTGGTTGCTCTTCGTTACTCTCGGCAGCCTACTGGCACGCTGGAGTCGAGCAGTCGGGTCGCCCGAGAGGTGACCTACGACGAGAGCGACAACATCGGGCAGGCCTTGGCGGCCTTTGCGCGCGTGCTGCGCGGCGAGGAGCCGAGCAACATTCAGCAGTCGGTCGGCATCACTGAAGTCATGGCGCGGCTGTGCTCTTTGGCAGAAGCTCCAAGGGTGAGGGCGGCAGACTAAGTATGTGTGGGCTTGTTGGCTTTGTGGGTCAGGGCAGCGTCGAAGACCTGCGGCGGATGGTGGCGACCCTGGAGCACCGGGGGCCCGATGACGAGGGTGTCTTCGTGGATGAAGGCCTCGCCGTCTATTTGGGGCTTCGCCGGCTGGAAGTCATTGATGTGGCTTCGGGGCAGCAGCCCATGGCCACCCCAGATGGCGAGCTTGTCGTGGTGTTCAACGGTGAGCTCTACAACGCGCCCGAGCTGCGTGAGGAACTGGAGAGGGCCGGGCACGTCTTTACCTCCAGCCATTCGGACACCGAGGTGCTCCTGCATGGCTATCGGGCGTGGGGCGATGCGCTCGTCGACCGCCTCAATGGCATGTGGGCGTTCGCGCTCCTGGACCGTCGTCGCCGCCGCCTGTTCCTCAGCCGGGATCGGTTTGGGCAGAAGCCTCTTTATTGGTTGCAGAGGCGCGGGACCTTTGCTTTTGCTTCGGAGCCGCAAGCCCTCGCCGCTCACGAACAAGTCACGCTGAGCTTGTCGGCGAGCAGCCTTCGGAAGTACTTCGCACACGGCTACTTCCCAGGCACGCACAGCGCTTACGAGGGGGTCCGTCGGCTGGATGCCGGCTGCAATCTCAGCTTGACGCTGGGTGGTCAGACTGCCCCCCATGACCCGAGTGACGTGGACGCGGCCCGGCCCCAGATTCATCGCTATTGGTCCTATCGGATCGAGCCTGAAGGGGGCCTGGGGCCTCGAAGTGAGGAGCGCTGGGCCGGTCAGGTCGGGGAACTGCTGGAGCGGGCCGTGCGCCGACGACTGCGCAGCGATGTGCCGTTGGGGCTGTTCCTGAGTGGGGGCTTGGACTCTTCGGCCATCGGAGCTCTTGCTCGGCCCCACTTGGGTGACCATCAACTGAAGAGCTTCTCCATCGGCTTCTCTGACTCGAGCTTCGATGAGACCGACGATGCTCGTGCCATGGCGGCGTGGCTGGGGAGCGAACACACGGTCGAAGTGTTCTCGGCCGATCGGTTCCAAGGGCTGTCTCGCCAGGTGTTCGATCAACTCGACGAGCCCCTGAGCGATAGCTCCATGCTCTCGTATGCCCTGTTGTGTGAGCGAGCCCGCCAGGATGTGACCGTAGCGCTGGGGGGCGACGCTGGCGATGAGTTGTTCGCTGGCTATGGACCGTTTCTAGCCTTGGGAGCCGTCGAGTGGCTCGATCGTCTGTTGCCCCAGCGAAGTCATCCGGCCATCAGGGCCCTGCTCGCTCGTCTGCCCCTGTCGCATGGCTACATGAGCTTGCGCTTCAAGCTGGACCGAGCCCTACGGGGATTGGGCCAGCCCCCCGCCTTGTGGAATCCCCTGTGGTTGGGGCCGCTGTCTGCCGGCGACATCGGTGAGATCCTCGGAGAGCCCGTGGACCTGGAGGATCTCTATTCCGAGTCGATCGAGGCCTGGGATGCGAGCGACCACGACAACCTCGTGGACAGGAGCCTGCAGTTCTACGGCACGGTCTTCTTGCCCTCAGACATCCTGGTCAAGGTGGACCGCATGAGCATGCGGGTGGGCTTGGAGGTGCGCTGTCCGTTCTTGGACCCCGACCTCGTCGATTGTGTCCGGCGGATCCCTCACGGCCTCAAGCTAAAAGGGCGTGAGACCAAGTACATCTTGCGACGCGCTCTGGATGCGGTGCTACCGGAGCGCGTCCTGGCGCGTCCGAAGGTGGGCTTCAGCGCGCCTCTGGGGGGCTGGTTGGCGGACGGGGCAGTGGCTGTCGACGGGAGCCCCTTGCGTGAGGCGGGCGCTCGGTTGGTCGAGAAGAAAAGCGCAGAGCACCGAGCCCGCCGGGAGGATCACCGCTTGTTCTTGTGGAACCTCTACGCCCTGGCCGAGTTCATGAAGCGGGATCCGAGTCGTTCGCTTCCGGGCTCTTGAGGAAGAGGAGCAGCGCCTTGAGGTCTCTGAGCGCCAGCGCAATGAGTGAGAGCAGCGTGTAGGCCGACTGCCCGGCCTCGCGGGCCGCGTGTCGGATGGGAACCTCACGTACCTGGAGCCCTCTTCGCGAAGCGACGACCAGTGGGAAGCGATTGAGGGGGGGGCGAAGAGCCATGGTCTCGATGGCGGTACGCCTCAGCCCCAGCATTCCAGTGAAGTGGTCCTGGAACCGCACCCCAGCGATGGCGTTGATGAGCTCGTTGTGTAGACGAGAGCCCAGGAGGCGGAGGAAGGGGTCCTGTCGACCCGTGCGCCTTCCGCCCACCACATCGGCGCCGTCGTCCAGGGCCTCGAGGACCTGAGGGATCTCTTCGGGAGGGAACTGCAAGTCGCCATCCAGTAGCACGATGAGCTGGCCGCGGGCTTTGGTGATCCCGTGGTCCACGGCGCTTGCTTTGCCTGAGCAGGGCGACTGCTGAAGGAGAGTGAGCCTTGGGTCATGGGTCGCCAGAGCGGCAGCTCTGGCTGCGGTCTCGTCCGTCGAACCATCGTCGACAAAGAGGAACTCGTGGTCGAAGCTCAGGTGGCTCAGGCTCTCCACCAGGCGACGGTGTAGCTCGTCTACGTTGTCTTCTTCGTTGTGCAGCGGCACCACGATCGACAAGCGTGGGGAGCCTGGTGGATTCTGGAGCGAGTCCTCAGGCGAAGGGGCTTCTGGGTTAGGCATCACCGCCGGAACTTAGCCCGGATTGACTCTCTCCGGGGTCTTGGGGACGAGCGTTGTGTGAAGGCGGCCGTGGCGATGACAGGCTGTGTCGGAGCTCGTCCAGGGTGCGCAGCGTGCCGGGCTGTGGGTCTTCCTCGGAAGGCCGCGAGTCGGCCGTGGGGCCACCGAAGATCCCCCCTGCCATCACCCGACGGATGCGCGGCGTGGTGGGTGTGTGCACGATGCTGTACTTGGAGAGCTCCATTGCGGTTAGGTACCAGTGTCCGCCCACTTCGCGGATGAACAAGACGCACCGCTCTCCGTGGGTGAGCTTTGCGTCGCCCGGCATGCGATAGACCCTTTGCCCTTGTCGTCCTACGAACTGCTCGAGGACCAAGTCGTCCGGCGCTTGGCCATCGAGCACCTCCACGACCCGCACCGAGGTGCGAGCGACAGCTCGGCCCCAGCGCTCATCCACGCCCAACTGGGAGCTCTCTACGTCGGCCACGATGACTGCCGTGCTGAGGGCCGCTTGTTCCTGGTCGCTGAGCATCGGAGAACTGCTCGCCAGAGCCCATGCGGGCAGTAGCAGGACGGCGCAGGCCAACAGAGCGCTTGCCAGCGGTGAGAAGGGTAATGGGGCGGAGAGGAGGGGCGTGATGTCTTGTCTCATGCTCATTCCAATTCGCACGCATCGTTCCCGTTGGACGGGCAGAACCGTGCCCCCGTGCGGGCGGAGAGGCTTGTGCGGGGAGCGCTCGGCCTCCTTTGCATGACGTTCGATGGACTCCAGGTCACTCTCTGATGCGGACCTGGTGATATAAGAACTCGATGCCACGAACAGCGGTGTTGCCCGCGATTGTCATTGTGTTGAGTGTCGCGCTCGCGTTGCCCCTAGGCGGCGCCTGGGCACAGGGGACTGTCCAGCCGTCGGTGCACCCAGACCTGGTACTCGACACGGCCGTCGATGGGCTGCAGAGCCCCTCGGCAGCCGCCTTCCTACCCGATGGCTCGCTCGTGATCTTGGAGCTGGGTGGCGCAATTCTGGTGTGGAACGGGAGCGATCGGCCTCGCCGCATCGGCTCGGTCTCGGTAGAGATGGATGGTGAGCGTGGGTTGCTGGGCTTGGCGGTGGACCCGCAGTTCGAGTCCAGTCGACGGCTCTACCTGTTCTATTCGGCTGAAGGAACGCAACACGTGGGGCATGTGGCGTTGACCGAGTCGGGCATTGGCCCCATGACCGTGCTCGTGGGGGGTATGTCCGCCCACCGAGACCACAACGGTGGTGGCTTGGCCTTTGGTCCCGATGGCCATCTGTACTTCGGTGTTGGCGATTCGGGATGCTCTCACAGCAACTCTCCGGGCAATGCCGACAACTACCTTGCGACCTGCCTAGGCCGGCTCGAGGGGACCATCGGGCGCATCGATCGTGACGGGGGCATCCCACGGGACAACCCGCTCGTGGGTGTGGACCGGGTGGCCTCCTGTGGCACGACCAGGAAGTGCGACGAGACGGGTACGGCAGGAGTTCCTGACGCCAGTGTGCCGACGGCGCCGCGGCCTGAGATCTGGAATTGGGGGCTCCGTAACCCCTGGCGGTTCACCTTTGATGAGTCCACAGGTCACCTCTGGATCGGTGATGTGGGGGAAGTGACATGGGAAGAGGTCACAATTGCCACGGGTCCAGGGCAGCATCATGGCTGGCCTTTTCGTGAGGGAGGGCGCGGGCAGTCCAACTACGCCTGCCGGCCTCATGTGCCGGGCGGTGAACAGAACTCCACCGGCGACTGCCGGGAGCCCGCATTCGTCTACAGCCACTTCGAGCCTCCTGCCGATGGGCAAGGAGCCATTGTCGGCGGCGTGTTCTCCAATCACTGCTCCTGGCCAGAGGCCTATGCGGGCCGATACTGGTTTGCTGACTACAACAAGAGTCGGATCTGGACGGTGACCCCCAACGAGGCTCGCGATGGTGTCGTAGGCGACCGGACACTGATCGTTGAACAAGCTGGAGGGCCAGTGCATTTCCTCGAAGGGCCCGATGGTGCTCTGTACTTCGTGTCCCACCTGGAAGGCCGCATCGGTCGGATCCGCCCGCGAAATCCCCGTGCGTGCGACTCCACATCGAAAGCACTCGGGCAGGCTCGTTCTCCCGGACAGGCGCAGTCGGGCTGCGGCTGTGGGATCGACGGGGACCACTTGTGCTCGGCTGGTCCCAGTGCCATGTCTTGGAGTGGGCTGCTGGCCCTGGCCTTGGTGTTGCTGGGCTTGCAACGGCGGAAGCTGGGGGGGGGCACGTGAGCGGCTCGCGCCCCTTGGTCCGACGTTCGTCGAAGATGCCCCTCGTGCCCACTCGGCGGGCGGGGCTGGCTGAGCGGCGCCTGATCACCCCCGAAGACAGTCAGCATCAGAACATGGTGTTGATCGACGCGGACTCTGGTGCCGAGGTCGAGCTACACCCGGTCTCCAACAGCGAGTCGTTCTTCATTCTTCGAGGCGAGGTGGAGGTCTTTGGGGACGGTTGGTCCGAGCTGCTCGGGCCGGGGGATTCCTGTTACTTCCCTCCGGGAATGGAGCATGGGGCTCGGGTGCCGGCCGGCTCTGCTCAGTTCCTCATCGTGTTTGCGCCCTGTGGCGTGTCGAGGGCCCCGGAGCCGCCCCGGTGATTGCCGTCCAGGGGCAGGACTCTGGCGGCCAAGAGCCCCCCTCGGGGGCAGCGAGGCTTTCGACTCGGGCAACCAAGAACCTCCTCCTCGTCTTCCTGGGCCTGCTCGTTGTTTATGTGATCGATCGGTGGGTGATTGTCCTGTCCACCGGTCACCTTCTCTTCCACATGGACGCCGGTGAGTACACGCCGCTGCGCGCTGTCGGCCCCTTTCTCTCGGAGTCCACCTTGTCCATTTTTGTGGATGGGGCCCGCCGCCGGGAGTTCGTGGAGGCCTGTACCGCTCCACCCCATGGGCCCAGCATCACCCCCACCCTCGTGTGGACTGGAGCCATGACGCACTTCGCAGCTGTGCACCTGGGAGCATCACTCAGTACGCTGATGACCAAGGCGATCGCCCTGGCGGTGTCGACATGCGCCCTGGCCGCCTGGCTCCTCTTGTTGGTGAGGGCATGGCCACGAACCGGGCTGTTGGTGCGCTTCGGTCTGCTTTGCCTTGCTGCCCCACCGTTGTTGCTCAAGCTCAGCTTGATGTCGTGGGGCAGCCACGAGCTGGTTCTGCTGGTGTTGCCCTTGTTCTTGCTTGTGTTCTTTCCATGGATCGTTCGTCCATGTGTGGGCCTGCGGGCGCTCGCTCGCGCCTGTGTCATCGGCGCCGTTGGGGGGGGGCTCACCGTCTTGCACGGAACGCTCATCCTCCCGGCTGCGTTTCTGGGTTTCTGGTTGCTGCTGGGCTCCGCTGGGCGGGTCTGGCGAGAGCAGAGTCGCCTCCGGGCTGGCTTGGTGGCGGTAGGCATGGGGTTGTTGGGGGTGGGCTTGTTCTTTGCCGGTTGGTGGGGAGTTGCTTCATGGCCGGACATGCAGGCTATTGGCATCGGTCTCTCCCCCTTGGGGACCAATGACTTCGGCACGATGGCAGGGGGGGCTCTGGCGTCGCCATCGGCCTGGCTGGAGCGGCTGGGGCCCGGAGGCCGCTTCGCCACGCGGGAGTTCGCTCAGGAGCTTCCCCTCTGGGTGGGGATGGTGTGCGCCGTCGACCTGCTGCTTCGCGCTGCCTTTCGCACGACGAGGGCTTCGAGTAGTCAGGGGGGCACCCAGCACTCCGGCCCGCTCGACCATCCACTGGGCCTGTTCCTCTCTGGATACCTGCTCGTGTCCTGGACCGTTGTCCATGGCATCCCCCTAGAGCTTGGCGAGACCCGCTACTTGGCGCCCCTGTATCCAGTTTCGTTGGCCGTCGTCGCCCTCTGGACCCTCGGACAACGCCCAGGCTTGCGAGCGCTGGTCCTAGTGGCCTTGCTGTCGCTCCAGCTTCCAGGACACCTGGGCCTGCTGGATGTGGGCAATGTGGAGGCAGGCTCCCGCTATGACGGAAGCCGCATGTACTACGCGTTTCACGGCCCGGAAGAACTAGTGCCACCCGCTGAGCGAACGCCCCTTGGCGGAGCTACGGAGTCTTTTGTGCAAGGCATGCGTCTGCTGACCCACTACCAGTGGCAGAACAGTTACTGGGATTGGTTCACGGCGCCCGAAGCCAGGGCCTTGGACCACGTGGCCATGCTGGACGCCTATCTCGGCGACTCGGACGCTGCGCGCGCTGACCCGAGACCGGGAGGGGCCGATCATGACCGGCGGATCGTGGAGCTGGGGCGGATGGATACGGCCGGTTTCTGGCGCGGTGTGGGCTACGCCTATCGGATCCTGTTTGCGCCCGATCGATCGGAGCTGTTTCTGCCCGTGCTGGAGAGCCGGCCCGAGGTGCGCGCACTGATTGAGGCCGGTTATGAACTGGCGCCCGGGGCTCTGGCGCCAACCTCCGCATCTGCAACCCCGCCGGAGGAGGAGGGCTGCCCTCTGGGCATGGTCCTCGTGGAAGGGGGTACCTACCGTCTGGGCGAGACAGATGCCGAGGCCTTTGCCCGGTGGGTCCCCGACTACGTCTTGCTGGAGGGGGAGGTCACTCTCGAGTCGTTCTGTATGGATGAGTTCCCTTTTCCAGCAGAGCAGGGCAAGGCCTGGCCCCGTGATGGGCTCGATCTGGAGACAGTGGGCCTCCTGGATGAGGCTCTGGCCCAACACGGACGCAGGCTCTGCAGCCTCTTTGAGGTTGTTCTCGCCTCTGCCGGACCCACCAATCAACGCTATCCCTACGCTGGGCAGACTCCCCAGGAGGGTCTGTGCGATCCCGATGATGCGAGCCCCAAGCCGCTGGGGAGCTATCCCGCATGCCGGAGCCCCATGGGTTTCGCGGACTTTCTGGTTCGGGGCACCTGGGCTCGTGTGGACGATGTCGCTCGCGCACGACTCCAGGCCTTGGGTGCACACCATGGGGCTGGTGGCCAATCGGCATACGTGGTCGCCGGCGGCATGGGGCGTCAGGATACGATTCAGGCTCCCAGCAATTTCGGTTTCCACTTTCATGTGAAGGGTGAGCCGAGGTTCGAGGACGACGGCGTCCGCGTTTGCGCTGACCCAGCCGCCGCTGATCCCCGGCGGGATGCGGCGTACGGGAAGTGGCGAGAACGCTTCTACGAGCGAGGCTTCTTCGCTGACCTACTGGATGCCTGGCCATGACCTGGCTCGGCTCCTTCAAGCCGTTCACCCAGCAGTCCACAGGAGCATCCCGTCTTGATTGACTTTGCGCGCCACGACTTCCACTGGGTTGTGCAGCTGCCCGAGGACTACGACGTCCTGGACCTGTCTGTTGCGCCTGAGTTGCGTCCCCCGCGCACCTCCAAGGTGGCCATTGGTCGCTACGACGAGGTGCGTCCAAGTGTGTATGACCAGCCCCTGTTCGGTGGAGACCGCATCCTCCATGTGGGGATCGACCTGGGAGGGGAGCCCGGTTCCCCGGTGCATGCGTTTGCCAGCGGTCGCATTCACCGTCTGGGAGTGAACGAGGCCCAGGGCGACTACGGGCCCACGATCGTGACGGTGCACGAGCTGGATGGGCGGGAACTGTTCGCTCTCCATGGACACTTGAGTGGAGATTCCCTCGCAGGATGGAGCCAGGGGCAGTCCTTTGGGCGGGGCGACCGGTTGGGTTGGATCGGCCAAGAGGCAGAGAATGGCGGGTGGCCACCGCACCTACATTTTCAGTTGTCCTGGGTCAGACCGGATACCCACGATCTGCCAGGTGTGGTGCGGCTAGAGGACCGCCCGCAGGCCCTGCGGGACTACCCCGATCCGCGACATGTGTTGGGACCTCTGTATTGAGCCTGCCAGGCGTGTGCGTTCGCGTTAGTATCCCCTCGTGTTTACCCAGAATGTTGTAGCTCTACTGCGCGACGTGCCCGACTCGATGGGCGACTGCGAGCTCACTTGGCAGCAGCGCGCGACCATTGACATCGACTTGGCGCGGCAACAGCACCGCGCCTATGCCCAAGCTCTGCGTGACGCGGGCCTACAGGTCGTGCGCCTTCCGGCGGATCCCGCTTTTCCTGACTGCAACTTCGTCGAAGACATCGCGATGGATGTGGGCGGTGTGTTGATCTTGACCTCGCCGGGGGCCGACTCCCGGCGGGGAGAACGCCCAGCCGTCTTGGAGGCGTTGCGGACCGTTGGTGATGTGATCCAGATGCCGGACGACATGCGTCTGGATGGCGGAGACGTGATTCACGTGCGGAACACCTTGTTTGTCGGGCTCTCCAAGCGCTCGGGTCGCGCTGCTATGGACTGGCTGGAACACACGACGGGTTGTCGGGTGGTGGGTGTCGAGTTGGATCGGGTCCTGCACCTCAAGACGGGGATGACGGCGCTGGACGAAGACACGCTCTTGTGTGCCCCGGGGGCTGTGGATACCACGGTCTTTTCGGACTTCGATGTGCTGGAGACGGAGGTCGGTGACGAACATGCTGCCAACGCACTCAGGCTGCCGCCGCGAGAGCCTGGTGATCGACGGCTGTTGATGTCCGGTGGCTTCACACGAACAATCGACCGCGTCCGGGGCCTGGGTTATGAGGTCAGCGAGGTGGACATCAGCCAGTTTGCGCTCGCCGAGGCAAGCATGACCTGCATGTCCGTGCTCCTGGGCGCTCGCTGGTAGCTCGCTCTCAACGCAACTCGCTCTCATCCAGCAACTCGCCGTCCTGGTCCCACTGGGTCCAGGTACCCACGGGCTCGCCGCGGTCGTACGTGCCTTCCTCGGCCTTGGCGCCGGTGAGGTGCCAGCGGGTCCACTGTCCGTGGCGGAGCCCATTTTCGTAGCGGATCTCCTCTTCCATGAGCCCATCGGGGGCCCAGCGCTGACAGGTGCCGTGGCGACGCCCCTGCTGCCACTCGCAGCGGGCCGACTGTTGGCCGCTGGGGTGCCACCGAGTCTCGACGCCGTGCTTCTCTCCGTCGACGAAGGCATCCATCTCATAGCGACGGGTGCCGTCCTCGAACCAGTTCGTCTCTTTGCCCACCTTTCTGCCCTCTAGGAAGGCGTAGTCAGCCTGTGGGCTGCCGTCTTCGTGCCAGGCGTGCGCCTCGCCGTGAAGTACTCCGTCACGCCAGGTCGTCTCGGAGGCCTTGATGGAGTTCTCGTGCCACGTGGTCCAGGTGCCGTGCCGCTTTCCATTCCTCCAGGAGATACGGCTCTTGTCGACGCCCTTCTTGGGATGCCACCAGGTGCGCTCGACCCCGTGCTTCAAGAACCCGCCTGTGCCGTCAGGACGTTCACAGGTGGTGTGGGTCCCGAAGATGGGAGCCCGCCCACGGAGGACAGCGCCTTCGATACAGGGAGCATCGCTGACCCCAGCTGGCGTGGGGAAGAGAATCTGTAGCTCCACAGGCTCGCCCAGATCCAGGTCGTCGGTGGGAGTGACCCGAAGAGTCCAGGACTCGCCATGACGTGTGGAGCTGTTGCCCAGGACCGGGTCATCGAGCGCGTTGCCCTCTGGGGGAGTCCACAGCACCTCGGCCTGGACTCCATCCTGGTCGCTGTCGGTCAGCGAGACTGCAAAGGCGATGTCGTCCGTGATGGTCGGTTGCTCGGGGACGATGCGCAGGTTGCTTGCGCGGGGAGGGGTGTTCACGCGGAGATCCCGGGTCGCTTCGCAGACCACATCCCCGTCTGAGGACATCGCCCGGGCAATGAGCTTCCCAGGTCCTGGCCGAAGCGGCTGGTCTACGCGGGTGTAGGAGATGCAGCCAGGGCTGCAATCCACGTCGCTTCCCTCGATGGAAAGCGCGGAGATCTGCTCCAGGCCTTGGGTTCCGACGAGTGCGTCTGTGAGCAGGATCACGGCAGAGACCTCTTCTTTGGTGAAGCTGCCCCGCAGCTCGATCTCCGTATCAAAACCCGAGAGGCTCGGGACGGGTCCGTCCTGGGGCCCGGGTATGCGGAAGCTGCAGGCCTCGACTCGGGAACTCAGAGCCCCCGTCGGTGGTGGCTTCGGTGTCGCCGTGGGCTTCTGCGCGCTGTCTTCGCCAGTCGGCACTTGGTCTTGTTGTTGCCCGGCGGCTTCAGCACTGGTTTGCTGGGCTGGGTCCTCATTCGTGTCCGAGGTCTGGGGCTCAGCGCAGCCGAGGCCCCAGAGGGTAGTCAGGGCGAACAGGGCGAGTCGCGCCATGCGGCGCCAGGTCCCCATGCAGTGCTCTTGTATTGGGTGCTGCATTTGTGGCTCCCTGTCACTCCAGGCAGAGAGCGTAGCGCGGATCGTCGTCTCGGCGCTCTCTGCCACGGCGCGAGCCCGTGACTGTTGTGGTTGCCAGCGATGCCTGGGGTCCCTATTCTCGCGCCGCTGTCCGACCCATGTGGCTTGGCCACTGGCCCAGTAGCCTCTCCGAGTCCCGTCCATGCGTTTCTTGATCGACATTCTGCATCCAGCCCATGTGCACTTCTTCCGCAACTTCATTGCTGATGCGATGGGGGAGGGGCACGAGGTGAAGATCACGGCCCGCGACAAGGAGTGCGTTACAGATCTGTTGGAGCGGTACGGGCTGGAGTACCAACTCATCAGCACACAGCAGCGCGGCGCCTTGGGCCTGGCCAGTGAGATGGTCCAGCGCTCGTGGGCTCTCTTCGGGATTGCTCGGGAGTTTGAGCCCGACTTCATGACGGGGATCATGGGCCCGAGCATTGCGGTGGTGGGCAAGGCCCTCAGCAGCCGTACAGTGGTCTTCTATGACACTGAGATGGCGAAGATCACCAATTGGTTTGCCTACCCGCTCGCCGACTTCGTCTGCACGCCCAGTTGCTATGACGCGAAGGTCCGCGGTCGACACGTCACCTACGACGGCTACCACGAGCTCGCCTACCTCCACCCCAGCCGCTTCGAGCCCGACACAGCCTTGCCCGGTCGTCTCGGCGTCCCTGAGGGCTCTTCGTACTTTGTGGTTCGCTTCGTCTCTTGGGAGGCCAGCCATGATGTAGGAGAGCGAGGCTTCTCGCTAGAAGGCAAGCGGTCTCTTGTGGAAGGGTTGGAGCAACACGGCAAGGTCTTCATCAGCTCAGAGTCCACGCTCCCCGACGATCTGCAGGCCCGCGTTCCGGACATTCACCCCACTGAGATGCACAGTCTCCTGGCTCAGGCCAAGATGCTGGTGGGGGAGAGTGCGACCATGGCCTCAGAGTGTGCGGTCCTCGGTGTGCCCTCGGTGTATGTGGCGAGGACCAGTCGCGGCTACATCGATGACGAGGCCCGGCGCTATGACCTGGTTCACATCTTTGATGACCGGCAAGAGCAGCCAGCTCTAGAGAGAGCTCTTGCTCTTGCTGCAGATCCCGGTCTGGGGGAGCGCTCGGCTGAGGCTCGCTCGAGGCTGCTGGAAGAGCGGATTGACGTGACCGCCTGGATGCATCGCTTCTTTGCGGCGCCCGAGTCGTTCGATAACTGACCGCAGTCAGTGGCTCTGTGCTGTGCTCGATGAGGCAGCGTGAAGGCTCTTGGTGTGTCGGGGTATCGGGCGGAGGGAGCCAGGCTCTAGCGAATGAGCATCCCAGACCCAGGGCGGTGAGCCCGAATTCACCGCCCCAGGTCCGGGTGCTATCTGTTGTTCGCTTTGGCTGGCGGTTGGGCTGACCGCCACGGGACTCAGTTCACCTGGACGTCCAGGTCATAGGAGTTGCCGATCACAGTTCCGTTGTCCGAGTAGAGTCGAACACGCAGCGTGTGCACACCCGCTGTCGCCACGGTGTAGGGGCCGAGCTCTTCGTTGTCTGTCACAGAGGTCCCGGAAACGGCCCAGCCACCGGTGGGGTCGTAGAGGGTCGCGTCCACGTCGCCCTCGTCGTGCAGGAAGCTCAGTGTGACCGAGATCGTCTGGCCCTCGGCCGCGTCGATGGCATACCAGTCGTCGTCCAGCTCACAGACGTTCAAGGATGCGTAGGCGCCCACCGAGATGGATGCCGCGTTGGCCTCTGTCTGGTTGGTCTCGAAGCTGTCGCTGGGGCAAGTGGGCGGCTCGTTGATAGCGATCGAGTACGGAGCACCCACGTCGACTCCGTCGTCCGCGAAGAGATGGACCCGGATGTAGTAGGTGCCCGCGTTGGTTGCGTTCACATTGACGCTCTCGTTGTCACTGGCCGAGGAGCCGCTGGCCAAGACGGCGCCGGTCGCGTCCTGGAACTGGACATCGATGTCACCGTCGGCGTCGAGGAAGGACACGTCGAGCATGAGGGACTCGTTCTCGTTCATGTCGATGGCGAACCAGTCCTCGTCCTCGGGGCATGACACCAGATCTGTCATGGGGTCGCCCGAGAAGATCGTGGCCGCAGCCAACTCATCGTTGTCCTCGAACAAGTCATCGGTGCAGGGGCCTGTGGGAGCGGTTCCATCGCTGGGGTCGTCGCTGTCGTCACCGT